>Ga0081538_10001886_pt1 | contig 21102 bp, 17 predicted proteins | sample TabmetS5T2R1_FD_71022 | JGI IMG/M metagenome (GOLD analysis project Ga0081538, IMG submission 71022) | Tabebuia heterophylla rhizosphere microbial communities from the University of Puerto Rico - S5T2R1 | ecosystem: Host-associated > Plants > Roots > Rhizosphere ...
CGGAGGCATTCTACGCACTATATGCCAAAGGGGGAAAGCAAATTTTGCAGATTAAACCGTTCAAATCCGTGGACACGATCCGCGGACACACCAGTCGTACGCGAGCGGCGAGGTCGACTCACCCCTCCCAGCTGGCGGGGCCACGACGGTGTGCCGCCCTTCGACGCGCCAGGCGTCGTCACAGCGCCGGCGCATCTGGGCGATGAGGTGGTGGGCGGCCGTGTGCCCCGGGGTGCCGTCGGGCAAGTCCAGCGGCCCCTCGTCGGTATACGCGCGCAGGCGAAAGAGCGGCCGATCCCCCTGGTCAATCATCCCGGCATCGTGGTAATGGCGGGCGGTGGTCCCCGCCTTCTGCGCCACTTTGGTGCCGAGGGGCACCCGCGCCGGCCGGCGGTTCCGCAGGCGCTGCCAGCTCAGGATGTCCAGGGCCAACGGGCACAGCGCTGGCGTACTGCCGAGCGGCGCGGCGACCGCGGCGTCTTGTGCGCCCTGGAGGATGCGCTGCAGCCGGCGCCCGACGTCAGCCGGGGTGGTGGCGTGGGTCTCAGGGGCTGGGCGGTACCCGGCCAGCCCCGCCGGTGGGATGCCGTCACGGTGCGTCGTGCCCTGCATCCCCACGGCTTGGGAGAGGGCCGTCATCGCGTCAAGCCCGACCATGGCGACCACGGTCCCGGTGCAGGTGTTATCGCTGACGATGAGCATCATCACCCGCACGTCCCGCACTGGGAGGGTAAACTCTGGCTGCAGATACTGGACACAGCCAGCGTCGTTGTGCTGATCCGTGGCCTGGGTGGTCACCGGCTGCTCCAGGGCCAGTTGGCCCGCGTGGACGGCCTGCAGCGCGGCCATCAGCATGGCGATTTGGCGGGTACTGGCGGAAGGGGCCACCACGTGGCCATGACGGTGCGCGGTCGCGCCGGTGCGCAGGGCTTTCAGGTACCAGCCCGTGTGACACGGCAGGTCAGCGCACCGTTGGTTGAGGTCGGTCACCAGGAGGTCGAACCGGAGGGTGCTCCTGGGCGCAGGTCGAAACACCGCACGAGGGGAGATGTCAAGACCAGACGGTAGCAGAGCAGAGGATCGAGCCTGCCAGGGCGAGAGCCTGTGGCGCTCTGCAGATGCGAGCATGCTGTGGCGCGTTGCCCTGCCCCGGGCCGGCTGGGGGCGCAACGCGCCGCGCGACCGCCTCCCGGACGCGCCGGCTGACGCAGCGTCAAATCACAGGCGGAAGAGCGCCGCACACGCCAAGCGCGGCTGTGGCAGCGCCAGGGCCAGCGCCCCGCTGGCCGTGACCTGCTCGCACCGGTCGACGGCTGGTTCACCGAGGGCTTTGACCCCGCCGACCTCCAGGAGGCGAAGGCGTGGCTGGAGGAAGGGTCATGAGATGGCCCCATGCTGGTTACCCTACTTAACGAGCAGGTTCATCAGCGGGTCCGTCGGCATCCCGGGAGGCACTGGTGAAGCGCAATGGTATGCCGGCGTTCTGCCCGTAATGTGCTCCTCCTGGGCCCACCTGGAGCAGAGAAGTCGAGGTTGGCGCGCCGGCTCCCCACCATCCTGCCGACGATGACCCTGGCCGAGGCCATTGAGACCACCCGCCCGTGTCGCGCCCCGCCTCACACCATCTCCGGTGTCGGGCGAGGTGTCGCTGGCGCGCCCTACTATCCTCATCAGTCGGCCAGGCACACGGCCGCATCCTATGCTAGGCAGTCACGTGCCTGTGGGGAACGCATCTAGCGGGGCTTCCACGTCCCACGTGCCACTTGGGGCACGAAGGTGTCAAGTCCCGGTGGGGGAAAATCCAGACTGCGTCCCAGCTCAGCGGCCATATAGCAGGTCATGAGCAAGGCCACGACATCGAGGCCGTCGCGCCAGTCTTCCGCGGGCATCTCCCCAGCCAGGAATTGGCGCACCATGTGGCGGTTCTCCGCGGTATAGCCATAGGCCGCCGCTTCATCCTCCACGACCGGCATCAGACCGCTTTCGGCGTTCTGCTTCTCGACCAAGTCCTCGCCAGCGCTCCCCATGACGTGGCGGCTGAAAAACACCTTGAGGGGAGATTCCAGGGTGTTCACGCTCAGCGAATACTCGGGGCCGAGCAGCTCCATGGTCAAACGCAGACCGGGGCCGACGAAACTCCAGGAGGTGGTGGCTTCGATGATCAGCGGGTTTCGGTGTGGATCTTCAAGAAGGATGCTGGCGCGGGCAAAATCCTCGGCCGGGGCACGCTGGTAATCGACCTGAGGCCCCATCGTCTCCTTGAGGCGCTGCACATACTCGGGACGACTCCACTTCAACGAGGCGATCTGCGCCGTCACCGAGAGTGGCCGCAGGGCGTCTCGCGCCGCGCCGGGCGCCGTGAGCAGGAAGCGAGCGGCTTCCAGGCTGTGGCACATCATGTCGTTGAGCACGCCACCACCTTGCCGGCTCCCCTGCCAAAACCACGCGCTATGCGGTCCGCTATGTTCCTCCGCGGCGCGCGCCAAATAGGGACGACCGGTGAGCGCCGCGCCGCGCTGCCAGATGATCTCTTTGCCCCGTTGCACGGCTGGCGCGAAGACCTGATTTTCGAGGTAGCCATGCCGAAGGCCCGTCTCCTCGACGAGCTGCAGCATGCGCCGGGCTTCGGCGACGGTGCGTGCCAGCGGTTTTTCGCAGGCGAGCCCGACGAGTTGTCCGCCACCAGACTTGAGGACCTCGACGATCTCCTCCACCGTGGCAACCCGCCGATCGTTGGGAATGCAGATCCAGATGGCATCGATCTCCGGCGACCGCACCAGCTCGCGCAGCGATGGGTAGGGTTTGGCATCGCCGACGCCGAGTTCACGGGCCAGCGCCGCCGCCTCGCCGGCGTGCGCCTGGTTCGGACTCCAGATGCCGCGGACGTCAGCATCCCGCACCCCGACCCAACTGCGGATGTGAAAGCGCGTGACGAAGCCGCTGCCGACGAATCCCACCCCTAACCGCTTCGAGTTTCCTTGCAGCATCGCCTCCTCCTACGTCGCAGCCCTCCCCAAGGCCAACAGTACATGCGCGGCGTGATCCCAGCGCACACCCCTTACGAGGATTGGCAGCAGAAGCAATGATATCAGCAAGTTCCAATGAGTCAGCGCTGTTGACCTGCTGGCGTGGTGCGATTGGTTAGCCGACGCCGGGATCACGCAGCTGGCGCTGGATTGTATCGGCGAGTATTGGAAGCCGGCGTTTAATCTGCTGGTCAGGACCTGTGAGGTGTGCTTGGTCGATGCGCGCCGTCTGAAGCATGTGCCGGGGCGCGCGAACTGCCGGCGCCGACCTGCGGCTGGTTCACCGAGGGCTATGACACCGCCGATCTCCAGGAGCCCAGGCGCTGCTGGAGGCACTCGCGCGAGGCCCAGCCTCATGATGCTCCTCGTCTCCCTCGCCTGGTCATGAAGGACATTCTTCATGACCAGCTGACTATGGTATCGCATTGAAGTCATTGTGGTTTATTGGACAACATCGGAGGCGACGATAGCCTTAGCGCTCATTCCTGTCCGTTTGCTACTGGATGTCCAATGATCAGGCTCAAAATCCCTCACGTATCCCTTTGAGTCCTCTGTGGATTACCTGCCCTTTGGCAGGACAACAACTGATCGCCATTATGGTACGATGTGAGCTTCCCAGGGGGCCAGCGCCTCGAGCCGTGGCGCGGGCGCATCAGACGGCTGAACATCGGGGTGATATTTCCGAAGTTCATTGGCGGGTCTGATGGCTAGGTCGCGGGCCAGAGGCCTGGGCCTGGCCATTCCCCCTACTCCTCTGCCGTACCAGCGTCAGCTTCAAGCTCCTCTAAAGCCTCTCGGATCAGCGCTTCAACCTCGGCCCTGGGGATCGGAGTCCATTGCGGATAGGCCAGATAGAATGTTGGTCGGCAGACCTCCTGTACCTGTTCCCATAGGGCATCGCAATACCGCGGAGAGTCCGGCCGCACGTGCGGTACTACAGTAAACCTGACCAGCTCAAACTCGGACACGTCCAACCGCTCCCAAGGCTTTCGAGGGTAGTGTGCAATCCACCGCAGACGATCAGGACGGATCTTGTACTCTGCGCAAACCATCGTGGCGAGGTACTCCGCCATGTTGGTGATTGCCGTGTCGTAGGTCTCCCGGCATTCAGTCGCCAAGACCATTGTCGCGTGCTCCAGGTCGTAGATGCGTATCCGACAGACAGACTCAGAGCCATGTAAACCCTGATAGGTGTACAAACGATTTTCTCGTAAGGGGCCTCGGTTGTTCATCTCCGCTCCTCTGTTCATGGGTTCACAGCAACGATTGTCTGTTATGCGACATTCAGATGGGCTCACCTCCTGTGTCGTGCTCTGATCGCCTGCATCGTCGCATATCGGCCAGCCGTTGTGTTCCGCAGCAATATCGCTGGTACCTCCCGAACGCAGCAATCTGCACAGACAGTTGGCCAGTACTGCTCATCCGCCGACCATCACGCGGTCCAGTCCTCGATTTGCAAGCCGGGGACCTGACGAAAGCCGGCGAGATTTCGCGGGAGCAGGGTCGCATCACGGGATACGACAATCGCCGCAATCTTCAGGTCCATGGTTCCGATCCGCGGACGAGCGCGCAGCGCTACGGCGCCTGGCTGGTCGCTCCGCTCCAGCACGCTCAGATGATCGGCATCCAGCACGATCATGGGGCGGTTTTACCGCGTGCGTGGCGTCGGCAGCTTCGGCCGAAGCGACTGGCGGTATTGCTGCCCGAGCTGCGTGGCGCGTTCATAGAGAGGATCGTTCTGAAACGTGCCAGCGCTCTACTCCCACCACGATGCGATGAGGTCCCGCGCTTGCAACTCGCTTTTCAACTCGGCGACTGCCGCTGCCAAGGCGGCGCCACGTTCTTCAAGGGTCTAGGCGTTTGGGCAAGTATTTGCCTGCTGTCCGGGGCGACAGCCGCAGGCCGAGCTTCAGCGATGGCTCATTGGGAATCCGCTCCTCGCCCCACGTGGGGTTGTCATGGGCCATCTGACAGATAAGCGCTTGCAGGTCCGCGGGGATCGGCGGTCGTCCAGGTCGCGATGTCCACCGCCAGAACAACCGGCACCCTTGGCGATGCCAGCGGAGCAAGCGCGCGTACCGTGCCATAGCGAAAGAGTCCCTCCCAGGCATAGTTGCTATCTCTGACTATTATCCGTGCTGGGAGCTCTATCGTCCAGCGCTGTTTTGCACCCAGCTGCGTGCGGGTTGGCTGCGGTCCGACCCGCTCATGGCATAGAGATCCATTGACTGCCGAGCACAAGGGCATGAGAGCCACCCGCCACCACGGTGACGGTCACCACGCCTCATCGGTCAGCCCTCCTCCGCGCCAGCCTCTGCTGCCGTCTCGTGCTTTTCGCTTGACACCGGGCGCTGCCTGGAGTACTGACACAGCATTCCTACGCCCATGTCGGTGGCGCGCGGCGAGGCACTGCCCGCGCGCAAGCCAGCCGCTCGCACGGCCGTGCCGGAGGGCACACCCATGCGCTGCCCGAGCTGTGGAATTGAGAATCCGGAAGGCATGAAGCTTTGCGGGCAGTGCGCCGCTCCGCTCACAGAACAGCCGTCAGCCTCTCAACCTGTGGCCCCCCTTAGCTATACTCCCAGCCGTCTGACCGAGAAGATCCTGCACTCCCGGAGCGCCCCGGAAGGCAGCGCAAGCAGGTCACCGCGCTCTTCGCCGACGTTTCGGGGTTCACCGCCATCTCGGAGCAGCTCGACGCCGACGGCGAGCGCACCTACTTCACCCAGCTCGCCCTGCGTCCCCTGTCGGAGCACGAAAGCCTCAGGCTGGCCGAGGGACTGCCGGCGACGTCGGAGTGCCCTGCGGAGCTACGAGGCCTCATCATCCGCAGTGCCGAGGGGAACCCTTTCTTCATGGAGGAGGTGCTCAAATCGCTCCTGGAAGTGGGGGCTCTGACACAGCAGGACGGTCGGGACAGACTCACGAAGCCGCTCGCCGAGCTCGACGTGCCCGAGACCATCCAGGACATGATCATGGCGCGCATCGACCGGCTCGCGGAGTCGCCCAAGCGGGCCCTACAGCTGGCGGCGGTGGTCGAGGTGACACGGCCCCGACGACGTCGGAAGAAACGGCTGTGACGGCTGCAGATGCCAACGGCGCGATCATGCCCGACCGTTGGCTCAGCGCACGGTGCTCCACGGGGAGAGGAGACCTCCCTCACCCCGGTCCGCTGCCGGCGCGCGAGGGAGAACAGGCCAGACTGACAGATGGGGCTCAGAGAAAGGAGAACATCATGCCGGAACGACGGCCGAGGCTGGAGGGAAAGGTCGCGATCGTGACCGGTGCCGGGTCCAGTGGTCCGGGGATCGGCACGGGCAAGGCCACAGCCGTGCTCTTCGCCCGTGAGGGCGCCAAGGTCCTACTGGTGGATCGCGTCGCCACGCAGGCTGAAGAGACCCTTGCGGCCATCCACGACGAGGGGGGCGACGCGTCGGTGTGCGTGGCCGATGTGATCAACCCTGCGGACTGCCAGGGGATGGTCGATACCGCCAGGGCGCGGTATGGGCGACTGGATATCCTGGTGAATAACGTCGGTATTCTTGGACCGGGCTCGGTGGTGGACGTCAAAGAGGACGACTGGGACCGCGTGCTGGACATCAACCTCAAGAGCATGATGCTGACCAGCAAGTACGCCATCCCCGCCATGATCGAGGACGGCGGCGCCATCGTCAACATCTCGTCCATTGCCGGCCTGCGGGCCGGCAGCGGCGGCGCGAGCCTCCCCTATGCCGTGTCCAAAGGGGGTGTCATCGCGCTGACCACGCAGATGGCGGTGCACCATGGCCGGGACCGCATCCGGGTGAACAGCATCGCCCCCGGTCACATCTACACGCCGATGGTGGCCGCGGGCATGACCGAGGAGATGCGGGACCTGCGGCGACGCGCCGGGCCCCTCGGCACCGAGGGGACCGCCTGGGACGTCGCCTGGGCGGCGGTGTTCCTGGCCAGCGACGAGGCGCGGTGGATCACCGGCGTGGTCCTGCCGGTGGACGCCGGGCTCTTAGCGACGACACCCCTGGCGATGCTGCGCCACCTGCGGTAACGGGAGACAGGTAGGCGTTGCTCGCGCTGCGACGCTGACACCCCCGAAGGAGCCAAGTTCTGCATCGCGTGTGGTCGCCCCCTCACGAACCGTTGCCGGCGTTGCGGGGCGGAGCATCTCCCGGTGGCGAAGTCCTGCTTCGACTGGCGCCGGGGAGATGTTTTCGCGGTGCCGCCGTGGACCTGGCATGAGCATGTGAAGGCGGGAGACGAACTAGCGATCCTGTTCTCCATCATGGAGCCCCCGTATTTCCCTGGCTATCGGGACATCTGGGGGAACACGGTGGTGGCACGCACGGCGGCCCATCCCTGGGGCGCGGCCCGGCTGTGCGCCTACCTGATCCTCTCCGGGCTCTTCGACCGCTACCCCAATCTCCGCGCCGCGGCGTCGGAGGTGGGACACGGCTGGCTGCCGAATTGGGTGATTCGCTTGGGCTTTAATAATAGCTATGTCCAGGGCGTGACGCCGAAGCTCAACTATACCCCGCTGGAGTACGTGCAGATGGGACGCTTTCGGTGTGCGGCGGAGCCCTTTGAAGGGCCGGCCATGACGAAGTCGTGCATCGAGATCCTGGGCGAGGATGTCTTGATGCACCAGTCGGATTACCCCCACGGGCAGTCCTTCTTCCCGGAGACGGCGGAAGAGGTCCTGGGGTGGCCGATCTGGTCCAGCTTCAGCGAGGAGGCGCTCCGCAAGCACATGTATGACAACGCCGCAAAGTTCCTGCGGTTGCTTTAGGGCCCCGAGGAGGTCGCGGTCTTCTACGAAGCAGCTTTCGGCTTGCAGGAGATCCGGAGAACTTCCAACGGTGCTGTGTTCCTGACCGATGGCTACATCAACCTGACCAGCCTGAATTTTAAGACGGAGAAAGACGCCGACGTGGGAGCTCATGGGCCTAATTTCGACGGGATCCATCATGGATGAAAGCATGGCCGGCATCCGGAGGAGGATCCTGCAAAACCCCGGGCTGCCGGACGAGCACCGCCGGCCGGAAAGCTAGCCCGAGGCGGGGGTGGCGATGGACGTCACCTGGAGCCTTGCTGGATGCCCTTGGGAATCAACCGGCGGAGCTCATGGAGGTGCGGAAGTCCCACACGCAACTCGCCTTTCGGGTCGCTACTGGGTGGGAGCAATCAGTCATCGGGAGGATGTCAGGAGAGGAGACACAGGACCAGGGAGCTGTTGGTGTGAGGTGGTGGCCGACGAGTGTACAGGAGAGGGCACCTGTCTAGAGTACTGTTCAGCCCCAGGCACATTGGTGCAAGACGAAGGATCCTCCACGCCCCCAGCATAACGTCTCTGGTCAGATGCAGGGTGTCTCTGTGCCCGACCACGTGGATGGTGTCGGCGAGAGGGTCTGTGGGGCTCAGGCGCCGAGACGCGTAAACTCTTCTCCTGGAAGGCAGCATGGCGCTGAGGTGTGGCGGTTTGATGGGGCAAGTGGCGAAGGGAAAGGAGAAGCCATGGCAGCAACACGGCACTACGAGAGGATTATTTCGGCCGACTCACACGTCATGGAGCCCTATGATCTCTGGTGGGGTCCTCTAGGGCAAAAGTTCGGCGACCGGACGCCCCGGCTCCTGGACGAATACCGGGGGCGCCAGGGAACCTTTTTCTATTCAGGGAACACGGGCAGGCCAGTTGCCGCGGTCCGCGACAGAGATCCAGAGACAGAGGCCGCCGCTGCGGCCGCCGAGGCAAGGGGAATGGAGGCGTGCGGCTATGACCCAGCGGTTCGTATGCGGTTCCAAGAGGAGGCTAACATCGAGGCTGAGGTGATGAATCCCACCCGCATGCTGGGCATCATGCGCAACCCGGATGTAGAAGTGGTGCAGGCATGTGCCCAGGTCTACAACGACTGGGCGGCGTCGTTCGTGTCCTGCAACCCCAAACGGTTCATCGGGGTCAGCGTGATCCCCATGAACAACGTGGACTGGGCCGTCACGGAACTGGCAAGGACCTTGAAGCAGGGTCTGCTGAATCCCATGATTAACTGCCAAGCGCCGGCAGGTTGTCCACCCTACCGGGACCCCATCTATGATAGATTCTGGGCCGCCGCCAGTGAAGCGGATGCCCCGGTTACCCTCCACCTTCTCACGGGCCAGGTCCTCTCTCCCCTGGGGGGCGCGCAGGAGCAGACGCCCGAGGAGCGCCACGCCAATCCGGCAAAATGGCTGGAGCTTTTCGCTGAGATTCAGACGGTGCTAGCCAACGATTTCATCTTCGGTGGGATCCTCGAGCGCTTTCCCACGCTGAAGGTCGTATGTAGTGAGTATGAGGTCTCGTGGATCCCGGGTTTCATGGCCCGCCTGGACCAGATCGACGACAATATCTCCCGTTTCCATCTCCCCAGGCTTCCCATGAGGGCGAGTGACTACATGAGGACACGGGTCTTCCACGGGTTCATTAGCGATACGGCTGCCGACTACAGCATCCCGCATATAGGCGTAGAGCAGGTGCTCTGGGGGTCCGATTTTCCTCACTTCCGGTCCATAGGGCTCGAAGCGCAGGCAGCTCTTCATAAGCTGCTTGGGACCCTGCCGCGAGCGGACCAGGAGAAGGTGGTGGGCGGCAACGCCGCGAAGGTGTTCAACCTCGATTGAGGAGTGCAGAGACATAAGCGTGGCTGAGGTCGAAGACGCCGGGCAGCAGGAGTTTCTCAACCACCTTCAACTCCGCAGCTGCCTGGCCATGTACAGGCCCCAGATGTCAGAAGGGGGAGGGGTACATGAAAAAGGGCTACAAGGTTATCGACATGGATACCCACGTAGGGCCTAGCTTTGACGTGCTTTGCGAGTACGTAGACCCCAGTTTTAGGCCCAGGCTCCAGGAGATGGAGAAGTACAGGCAAAAAGGTGGGAAAAATATCGCCGTGGCCCCTTACCAGTGGACCCGCTACGCCGGCCAAAAGCCCCATGAGAAACCAGAGATCCTGCCCGGGGGCCAGACGGGTTGGAGCCGCCATAGCCGCAGCAGCCGCGGCTATCACCGTGCGCCGCCCCGACCCGGAACCGATGAGCGGGATTCCCAAGCCCGCCTCCTGGACATGGACCGCGAGGGGAGAGATATCGACCTACTGTTCCCCGGCAACTGGGCGCCACCCTTGGTGACCTTGGACATTGGCCTGCAGCGGGGCCTTTATAGCGCCTTCCATCGCTACATCAGGGAGTTCTGCAGCGCCGATCCGGACAGGCTGAAAAGTATCGCCCTCCTCCCCTGTGCCGACATCGAGTGGTCCATGGCCGAGCTCAGGGGCATGATCCCGGATAAGTGGCTGGCGGGTGTCTGGCTCATGCTCCCTGAAGGGATGCCCATCGACGACCCGGACCTGGACCCCCTGTACGACGCCCTCAACGAGTACAACCTCCCCATTTTGGACCATAGCTTCACCTCCGAGCCCCCCTTCTGGCCAGGTTACAGGGACGTATGGGACAACCCCGTCATGGTGCGCACGGCTTCCCACCCCTGGCGTGCCGCCCGATGGCTCACCTACCTGATCATCGGCAGGGTCTTTGATCGCTTCCCCCACGTGAATGCGGCCGTAGCCGAGGTGGGCCACGGTTGGCTGCCCCACTGGGTCACCCGCCTGGATGCCATGATCGACTATGTGGCCTCTGACACCGTTCCGCCCCTAAAGTATAAGGCCGTTGAGTATGTGAAGATGGGGCGCTTCGTCTGTCCCTGCGAGCATTTTGAGGGGCCGGAGATGACTAAAGCCTGCTATGACCTTCTCGGCGACAACTGTTGGGCCTTCCAGTCGGACTACCCACACCCGGAGGCCTGCTTCCCTGACACGGCGGAGATGATCATCGACTGGCCCATATGGAAGGAGCTTGGAGACGAAGCCCTCCACAAACACATGCACGGCAACGCCGAAAGAATCCTCCGGCTCATCTAAGGAGGACGGGCCATGGGAGGGGAAGCCGGGCCAGCCGCCTTCCGCCATGGCCTCGACAACCATGAGCCGATGAACCACTGGGTGCGAGAGTTCCTGGCGCAGGGGTAACCTCCGCACGCTGAAGGAAGGAGGTCAGCCATGACAACACAAGTGGCTACCAGAAGGATCGACGTCGATACCCACTTCTACCCACCTGTTGACTACAAAGCCCTGCGCGAGTACCTGCCCCGTGGCTTGCTCGCCCAAGCGCAGGACATGCTGGTGCGGGACGCCATGCGGGCCGCGGAGCCCGACCGAGTGAGAGCTGAGACCAGCGGCGCGGCCCCGCCGTCCCGGCATGGATCGGACCCCCACCGCGACCCGGAGGCTCGAGCCGCGGCCTTGGAAAAGACGGGATTCGACCTGCAGGTGCTCATCCCTGATGCCCTGTTCGCCAACCTCTACGGCGCCTCCCCATCCGGCGGTGACCTGTCTCTGCCCATCCGGACGGCGCTCTGCAAGCTCTATAACGACGCGGTGGCGGATGCTCAGCGGCGCTATCCCGACCGCTTTATCGGCGCCGCCAACATCCCGTTCGACGACCTGGAGGCCTCGATCCTGGAGGTCCGCAGGGCCGTGCAGGAGCTCCGCCTGCGGGCGGTCCTGGTCCCGGGCAACTGGCTCGGCAACAATTTCGATGCCCTGGAGCTGTATCCCTTCTGGGGGGCGCTGCACGAGCTGGACGTGGCGGTCTTCGTGCACCACATCCCGCAAGGCTGTCGGGGCCGGACCACCGTCGACCACCAGCCCCGGTACCCCATGCTCGGGATGGAGCGGATGCGCCGCTTGCACGTTGGCACCTACCTGGGCTTCGGGTTGGAGTACATCATGGCCTGCGCCGCGCTAACGCTGGGCGGCGTGCTGGACGAGTTCCCCAATCTGCGCTTCTGTTTCTTCGAGGCTGGGGCCTCCTGGATGCCCTACGCGATGTATGGTGCCGACCGCTCCTTCGAGATCGAGCCCCAATGCGCCCGCACAGCGACGCTGCCCAGTCAGCTGATCAAGCAGCACTGCCTGACGGCGGTGGAGCCCGCCGAGCACCTGGAACAGCTGGTGGAGGCGGTCGGGAGCGAGCTTTTCTTCTTCGGCACCGATTTCCCGCACCCCGAGTTCCGGCGTTATCACAACACTGCGGCAGCGATCCTCGACCGGCCGGGGCTCTCGCAGGAGGCCAAGGACAATATCCTGGGGAACAACATCGCACGCTGCTTGAGGCTCGGCTGAGCCAGCTTACGCCGAACCCGAGGCCAGCATCATGGCAGCCGTGCAAACCTGGAGCGCGTGGGCGGCAGCTCTTCGCGGGTTGGCACAACCGCGGACTGGAGCGCTCAGGCCGAATGCGTGCGGCGCATGAGCGATCAGGATTGGCTGCTCCCCAGGTCAAGGGGGCCATGCGGCTGGCTGGGCTGCGAGGCTTCAGTCCCTCAGACGCGTTCGAGCAGGACGGCATGGACAACTGGCAGGAGTGCCCCCGCACCTGCCACGGCATCGTCTCCCGGCGCCAGGCGTTGAATATGCCGATGGGGCTGGTCCATGAGGACTACAGTGTGGATCACAAGGCCTGGGCCAGCAACTACCGCTTCAGCGACAGCAACTATCGATAGTTCTACCGGCGCTGGGCACAACTCATGGCGGCCAAGAGCTGGGCGGAGGTCGAGCGACAAGCAGGCACCGAGGCATCAAGGCATTGAGGAACGATGTCTGAGGAGGTGTCAGAAGAGAACAGCGGGCGTCAAGCCATGACCAGCAAGGGTTTGGCAGGGCTTCCCCGAGACCCAGAGGCTGGAACTGAAAGGTCAGGAGGATAAGGGATGCTGAAGCTCCATGGAGTCGGCAGGCTCGGCCTGCGCTTGGGCCCAACGGGCCTGGCCCTCGGGACACGCCGGCTTCACTATGCCTGGGTCATCGTGGCGGTGGCCTCGCTGATGGGGATGATCAGCTCCTCCGTGCGCTTCGCGACGAGCGTGTTGGTGCCCCATTTGCGAGACCCTGCGGGCTTGGGCTGGGGCTACAGCGCCATTGCCTTTGCCTTCACCCTGCAGTGGTTGATCTCAGGACTGGTGAGCCCATGGGTCGGCTGGCTGGGGGACCGGTACGGCGTGCGCCGTACCCTGGTGCTGGGGGCCTTGTTGTTCATCGCTGGGATGCTGCTCACGGGGACCATGACCCACCTGTGGCAGTTCTACCTGTACTTCGGCATCCTGCTGGGCATTGCTACGACGGTGTTCCAGATCCTCCTGGTCTCGGGCGTCACCCTCTGGTTCAGGCGGTATCTGGGCATCGCCGTGGGGGCGCTGTGGGCCTTCCAGGGCCTCGGGACCATTCTCCTCATTCCCCTGATGGCCATGGTCTTTAATCTGTGGGGCTGGCAGTGGGCGTTCTGGCTCCCCGGCCTCGTGGGAGGGGCGCTCATGCTGTGGCTCATACGACCCTTCTACAATGAACCGGCCGCGATCGGCCTGAGGCCCTTGGGTGCCCCTGGCGATGAGCCCATTCGAAGCGTACACACGGATGACACGGCGCAGATCAGGATCAGGGTGTTCCTCCGTCAGGCCCAGCGCACCGCCACCTTCTGGAACCTCATCGGCATCCATTTCTGGGGCTGTGCGGGCCACAATATTATCAATGTCTTCCTGGTGGCGATCGCCGTGGACCGTGGCCTGTCGCACGACATGGCGGTGGGTGTGTTCCTCACCCACACGGTGGTCGGCACCATCACCCGATTTCTGGTCCCGGTGCTCGCGGACCGCATCGGGAGCAAACGCGTCTGGATCGTCTGTTTCTCCCTACAAGTGTTCCCCCTGCTCATCCCGCTGGTGGCCCACCAAGTCTGGGCGTTCTATCTCTTCGCCGTCCTCTTCGGGATCGGTCAAGGGGGCGAGGTCCCTACTTTCCCCATCATCAACCGGCAGTACTACGGCAATGCCCCGCAGGGGGCGATCTACGGGTGGCAGAACATCGGCAATGGCTTGGGCATGGGACTGGGGCCGGTGATCGGTGGATTCCTGTGGGATATCACCGGGGACTATGCGGCGGCCCTAGGCATGTCCTTTGTGTTTAGCCTGGTGGGCTTGTCCTCCGTACTGTTACTCCCCTCGACGGCTCGCCGCTTGATCGCCAACTGGGAGGAGGCCTTACCGCCTGAGGCCCGCTCATCGGCATAGGTTTTCGCAAGGGAGGGGCTAAAAACACTTAGGGCCAGAAGCTGGACCGGGTGGTACGCCTTTCATCGGCGGCCGTGCCGAAGGGGCGCTACGTCGGGCCGTGGGCTGGCGGATGGCTGGATCACTCCGCTGCCGTCGGTTGAAAGTCTCCGGCAGGGACTTACGGCCATTCGCCGCGCGGCTGACTACCCCGGAGGACCGCCGCTACCACGAGGGCGTGCACGTGATGAACCATGCAGTGGGGTAAGAACCCCTGCGTAACTTTCGGTCACTTTGAGCCAAGGAGGGAGGAGATGACGGTGCAAGCGAAATATGTTGACAAGACCGTGGTGGTCGATGGCCTGAAGCTCCACTATCTAGAATGGGGCGATGCATCGTCGCCAACGCTGATCGCCCTCCACGGGCTGCGAGGTCACGGGCACTCGTGGGACAGCTTTTCCGAGCCCATGTCCGGTGCGTACCGTATCCTCGCCCTCGATCAGCGCGGGCGTGGAGACAGCGACTGGGCGCCCGACGGCCAGTATACCAGCGAGGCCTATGTCAAAGACCTGGAAGGCTTCTGCGAGGCCCTGCAGCTGCGGCACTTCATCCTGATGGGCCACTCCATGGGCGGGCGCAACAGCATGGCCTTCGCCGCGCGCCATCCCGCCATGGTCAACCGCCTCATCGTTGTGGACATCGGGCCAGAAGGCGACCCGCGCGGCACGGCTCGGATCAAGAGCGAGATCGTGGCCGCCCGGGAGGAGTACGCCTCCTTCGAGGAGCTATTCGAGGCCCAACAGAAGAGCAATCCCCTACTGTCGCCCGAGGCGCTGCGGCGACGCCTGACCTATCAGACCACAACCCTGCCGAATGGCAAGATCGGCTGGCGTTATGACGCCGAGATCCGCCGGCAGTGGCGGGAGGACAGACGTCCTCCCCAGGAGGACCTCTGGCCGGCAATCGCCAAAATACCGTGCCCCACGCTCATCGTGCGCGGGATGGAGACGGACGTCCTCCCCCTGCAAGTGGCCCAGCGCATGGTGCAGGTCATGCCCAAGACCCAACTGGCCCAGGTGGAGAGGGCAGCTCATATGGTGATGGAGGAGAACCCTGAAGGATTCCTCCGCGTGGTGCGGGACTTCCTGGAGCGCACCGCGTAGCCGCCCAGCAACGAAAAGCGGCTATCGCAGCGCGGAAGGTAACGATCATCCTCAGCCCTTGTTGCGCGTCAAGGGGTTCTAATGAAATGGATCCGCCTCTTTCCCGTATGGCTTCGATGCGCCAGAATGGTTGCGGTATTGTGGGCACCCATTGCCCATGCCGAGGCAGCTACGCACCCCGCAAGCCTGATGTTTGCCTAGTGGGGCGTTGGTCGGCAGTCCCTCCACCAAGGCGACCTGCCCAGGGCGCTGCCCCTGCTCGAACGGGCCATGGGCATCTGTCACGAGGCAGACCTCCCGCTCTATTTCCCCTTGATGGCTGCGGCTTTGGGGGCGGCATACACCCTGGGCGGCCGCGTCGCCGACGCCGTGCCGCTGCTCACGCAGGCGCTGCAACAGACGAGTGCCATGAACATGGCTGGCTTTCAGGCGCTCTGTCGTCTCCCCCTGGCCGAGGCAGATCTGCTGGCGGACCGTCTGGAGGAGGCGCTCGCCCGTGCTGGGCGCGCGCTGGCGCTCGCCCGTAGGCACCAGGAACGCGGGCACCAGGCGTAAGCCCTGCGCCTCCTCGTGGCAATCACGATGATACGTCTAGACCACAGGCAAAGGAGCAGTCTTATGGCGACTACCGTCATTCGGCTCTTTGAGGCAGCGGCCACGGCTCACCGGGCGCTCGAGGCTTTAACCGACGAGGGATTTCCAAGGGACGGGCTCAACCTGATCGCCCACCACGAGCGCGGTGGCACCCCCGAGGCGATGGCTGGCTGGGCCCCGCGGGTCGTGGCTGTGCCCGGGGTCGGTGCGATACTGGCGATTGGCCCAATCGGCGCGGCCCTCTCCGCGATGGCCGGCGAAGTCGCCGGAGAAGGCCTGATGCGCGTCTTGATGGATCGGGGCGCGCCGACCGACGAGGCTAACGCCTGTGTGGAGGGGATGCGCCGCGGGGGGGTGTTGGTCCTTGTTGATACCGACGAGGACAGGGCGGAGCAGGCAGGAGAAGTGCTGCGCCGCTGTGCAGCGGGGGACCACGGCGCCTTAGCGGCGTCATGGCGGCGAGCGGGGGACACGAGCGCTCCTCCATAGGCTGCCTCCCCAACACGCCGATGCCCTCGCGGACCAGGACCGGCAGCACGTGCTGCTCGAAGCTCCGGAGCTGGGCGTCCAGCACGTTCAGGGGCAACTGCACGGCGTCAAAGAGGTCTTCGGCATCTGCCAAAGCCCAAACGCCGCCGCGGTTGACTCGCCAACCGCGAACATCTACAGGCTCTTTAACGCGGCTGTCAACGTTTCAGTCATGGGCCCGCAGCGGGCATCATCGGTCTTGCTGTAGGCTGAATCGACCTTGATCAGGCGGTTCCAAAAATCGATGTTCTCCCACCGCAGCGAGCGCAACTCGGATGTTCTGAAACCTGTATGCAGGGCTGTCTCACCAGGGGCTTGGGTCGTGGATTACACCGGGCGAATAAGCGAGCTTCTTCCTGTTCTGTCAGGAAGCGAGTGCTGGCGTTATCTTCTCGGAACAGACGCACCTGCTTGACCGGGTTCGTCGTCGCTTCCCCCACGTGATAGCTCGGATGAAGAGATCTTTCAGGAAGGCCAGCTCGCGATTGAGCGTCACGTCACCGCGCTTCTGTGCTTTGCACTCGCGCTTGTACCGTTGAATTAGCAAAGGTGTGATGCCCTCACCGCGTTTCCCCGCGAGGAACGGCTTTGGCGCCCTAGAGGCCATCTCGCGCCCTCCCACGGACCGCGGGCGCCGGTTGCCTCGGTAATCGCGCCGGCACGTCTACGCAATCGCTTCAAACATTGGCGATGACTTCTTAGGCGGCTGATCATAGGGCCCCTCTGCCGCCTCGGCTCTCTTTCTGACCAGGAGCTCCAGGCTACCCTCTTTGACACCTGGCCGATGCAGGAGGTTCACCCGGCCATGCTGGGGGCTTGCCAGACGCCTGAAGGCGTCTCATCACCGCGCCCGTGCGGTTGGGCTTTCTACCGCGCCACGTGGCTGCACCGGCAGTGGGCCGAACGCCGGCGGCGGCACGCGGCGCTTCGAGGCGGCTTCATAGGCCGAGGCGATCGTCAGGAGCACATCCTCCTTGCCCGGCTCGGCCCGGAACACCAGGGAAAAGGGTAAGCCTGGCGCTGGAATGGTGGTCGGCGTGTCGGAGGCGACCGACACATAGCGGGTGCCGTCCGGACTGAGCGCGAAGATCGGATCGTAGACGGTCGTGACGTAGCCCGCCGGGATCAGGACCTCCGTCAAACCCGCGTTCGGCCCGTAGAACGACTCGAGGCGCAGATTCTGGCGGATGCCCGGTTGCCTGGCGCCACCGATCTTCCCCGGCGGAAACGGCGTATGCAGGCGGACCAGCGCCTCCAGACGATTTTCCAGGAGCACCATCATGTCCACCCGGCGCAGCAATTCGCGCAGCATGATGCGCTCGTCGACGCCCTGACGCTGGCCATGCGGATTGCGCATGTCGGTCACCTCTTCCCAATTCCTGAAGGCGGCGCGCTGATCGTCCCCCCAGAATTTGGACCGCGCGTTGAGCGCGGGAAAGTCGACGAGCGTTTCGGTGAATCCCCGCACCTGCCAGTCCGCGGCGCGCCGCGTCAGGTATTGTGGGATATGGAACCGAAACCCCATCGCCAGCTCCTGCTCCTGGATGGTGGCGATATCGAGGTTCGCCGGTGGCGCGATGCGTGCCTCCGCCAGCGCGACGAAGTAGTCGATCGGCTGCATGGTCCCCGTGCCGAAGACCTTTCCGGGCATGAACTCGGTCGGCACGATCGCCGCCACGAACTCCTTGAAGAGGGGCTGTCCGCCTGGCCCCAGCCTGAACAGCAGCTCGGGCATGAACACGGGCACCAGCCTGGCCAGCGCCCGCCTGAAATCGGTCTGCATCGTCTCGAGATCGGGATCCTTGCGCCACAGGGGATCGGACGATTCCACCAGCGTCGCCCCCAGCCTGTCGCCGAGGATCGTCTTGATCTCCTGGGCGGCCGCCGTGACGATCGGCCCCTCGGCCTTCGAACCCGGAGCGAATACCATGGACTCCCGGATGATTCCGAGGCGCACGCCCACGAGCGCGCCGGGGCTGCCGGGCATCTTCGCGTGGCTGGCGTACGGCGTGCTCAACACCGACGAGCGCGGCACGGTCGTGAAGGGGTCGCGCGGATCGTAATAGCCGGCGACAGGGTCCTTCAGGGCGTCGAGGACTTTGGCGCAATCGGCGATCGTGCGACAGAGGATGCCGCTGCGGTCGCAGTAGATGTCCGCGCCGATGGCACCGCCGTCGAAGCCGAGCAGCGACTTGTGCGGCAGGATGAGTGCCACGGCATTGTGGTTGGCCGGGCCGCGGCAGGACGCCCGTGTCTCCTCGCCGAGGCTGGCCATCACCAGGTTGGCGCTGACCGACACGCCCGACCCCGAACTCGATCCCAGCGAGGCCGCGCGCGTCGTGTCATAGGGGTTGGCGGGATTGCCGGCCCAGGTGCTGCGCTGGTAGCCCAGCGTCGAGGGCAGCACCTGCTCGGGTGTGTGGCGTCCACCCGGGTCGCCCGCCCGGCCGTTGTATTCCGTGTTGACGGCCTTGGCGAAGATGATCGCCCCCTTGTTCCGGAGCTGTTCGACCAGCACGTGATCGCGCGCGGGGAAATCGATGTCGTAGCGCGCGTCGCCGCCGCCCGTCGTTCGCATGTCTTTCGTGTCGAACGGATCCTTGAACGAGAAGACGACGCCATACATCGGCATCTGCTCGAGGTCGGGATGACGCCCGTAGGTGGCGTCGAGCTCGGCCGCGCGCTCCAGTGCGTCGGGAAACCGGCGAAACTCATCGCAGATGGGAGGCGCGCCGGGGGGCAGCGGCCCCTCGGACACATGCCGGTCGAAGTCGCCCTTGCAGGTGACGGAACGCTCGCCCCGGATGTTGAGGGTGGCGAGCGCGTTCAGCTGCCCGGCGTCTGGGATGCCGGCGATCATCCCGAACTGCTGCTGCACGGCCGGATCAGAGGCCGTCGCCTCCATACGGCCGTATTCGAGGGGTGGCCCCTGGTACTTATCGAGATCGGGCAGGACCGTGGAGGCCTTCACGGTGTCAGTCGGGAAGCGCAGTGGCGCCTGCGCGCGCACGGCGCCCGTCGCATCGGGGATCGGGGCGCCGTCCTGGGTGACGAGCGCGCTGGCGACCCCGTTATACGCGCGCGCACGGTCGATATAGTGCTGCACGATTGCGACGCAGGTGGTCTGCCCCGACGTGATCGCCGCATGTAACTCCTCGATCGTCGCCTCTTCCAGACGAAACGGCTTCTCGTGTACGCCAAGCTGCTCTGTCATGACGTCGCCCTCCGTGTATCGGCTCACGATGCTGTGATGATGTGGTGCTCCACAGGTGCCGCGCCCAACAGCGCCATGACGACCGTGGGTCGCACGAGGGTCCGCATCGCACCCATTCCTCCGGGCACGAGCCCTGAGACACCTCGATGCCATGTAGGGCCAAGCTGATCCACCAGCCAACTGTACCATATCTGGCATCACCCGTGGAATCTGGGGGTTTGGACGCACACGTCGCGCCATATGACGTGCTCTGTCGCCACGGCAGCCACGGCGCTGGTCTTGATGACCTGACGTCGCCGAGATTATAGTATGCTACGTGGGGCAAGAGCCATGCGCCGGTCGTGTGAGCTTACCGCCTCGTCTCTCGGAGCCATCTACATGCGGGGACCCAGGCCGTTTCGCATCTTTCTCATGGTCATCCTGGCGCTCACGCCCCTGGCCCAGTACTTCTGGTTTGTGTGGGCATGGCGCGTGATCGACGCGATGGCATGGCCAGGGCCGCGCTACCTGTTGCAGGGTCTCTGGATGGCGGCCGTCCTGGTCGTGCTGGCCGCGGCGCTCGACCTGCTGGCGGGCCGTGTCATCCCCCACCGAGCGCTCGGGCCGTGGGGACGGGCGGGCGTCAGGCTCTGGTTGATCGCGTCGTGTCTCGGATTTCTGGCGGTGACCGTGGTAGGGGGCATCGAATGGCTGTCGCGGCCTGCCATGGAGGTCCTGCCGGTGGCGCCACGGGCGCGTGTCGAGCCGGCTCGGCGCACCGCCTTCCGCTACGCCGCCTATCTGGCGGGCGGCCTTCCCGTACTGGCGGCGGCGTATGGTGCCACGGCGGGACGGCGGCGCTATCGCCTCGTCACCGTCGACGTCCCCATGGCGCATTTACCCCCTCATATGGATGGCCTGCGCATCGTCCATCTCAGCGATCTCCACATCGGGCCCTTCATGCCCCGTGCGGCGATCCGGCGCGCCGTCGACATGGCCAACACCGCGCAAGCCGACCTCGCCGTGCTCACCGGTGATCTGATCACCAACGCCCTCGACCCCCTCGAGGACTGCGTCGCGGAGTTGAGCCGGCTACGGGCGCCCCTGGGCGTCTGGGGGTGCCACGGCAACCACGAGCGTTGGGCGGGGTTGGAGGCGCGGGCACAGGCGCTCTTCGAGCGCTACGGCATGCACGTGCTGCGGCAGCAGTGTGCGGAACTATCCTGGCGCGGCGGCGCCATCAACCTGATCGGGGTCGATGACCAACGCGCACGCGCGGGCGACCCTTCCTCCATGCTGCGCGGCATCGGCACGCTGGTCCGGCCCGACGTCCCCAACATCCTGCTCTCGCATAACCCCGACACGTTCCCCCGGGCCGCGGCTCTGGGCATCGAGCTCAGCCTCGCGGGCCACACCCATGGCGGCCAGCTGCGCTTCGCGCTCGGGGCTCGCCAGTGGAGCCCGGCCCGCCTC
>Ga0081538_10001887_pt1 | contig 21099 bp, 24 predicted proteins | sample TabmetS5T2R1_FD_71022 | JGI IMG/M metagenome (GOLD analysis project Ga0081538, IMG submission 71022) | Tabebuia heterophylla rhizosphere microbial communities from the University of Puerto Rico - S5T2R1 | ecosystem: Host-associated > Plants > Roots > Rhizosphere ...
TTCCTTTTCACCTCTCCAAGGTTTCTTACTGGTCACGAACGGTGATGGTGCCGCTGTTCGTCCTTTACACATCTAATGCGCGTGCCCGCAATCCCAAGCAGGTTTCAATCCGAGAGCTTTTCATCACTGACCCTTGGCAGGAAACGGGTTATTTCCCAGTTCATTCGGTCCTCAATCGCGCCTTCCTTGTGCTGGATCGGCTGGGACTCAGACTCTATAGCTGGATGCCGAAAGCACTGCGGCGGCGCGCCTTAAAAAAAGCGGAAGCCTGGATCCTGGAGCGGCTTAATGGCGAAGGCGGTTTGGGCGCCATCTTTCCGGCCATGGTTAATGCTTATGAAACGCTGGATTTGTTCGGCTATCCCGCCTACCATCCGCTGCGTGTACAGGCTCGACAGGCAATCGAGGATTTGCTGGTCGTAAGCCAGGACAGCGCATACTGTCAGCCTTGTGTATCCCCCGTGTGGGATACCGTCTGGGCCTGTATCGCGCTGCAGCAGATCGATCACAAACGAAGCCAAACCGCGGTCAAAAGAGCCCTTCATTGGTTGAATCAAAGACAACTCATGGAAGAGCCCCAGGATTGGAACTTTAATAGGCCCGAAGTCAGCGGTGGCGGTTGGCCCTTTCAGTTCAAAAATTCCCACTATCCCGATCTGGACGACACGGCGGCGGTTGCCTATGCGATGCACAAGAGCGGCGACAAAACTTTTGACAAAGCGGTGCAGCGAGCAGCCGAGTGGATTTGTGGGATGCAATCGAGAAACGGCGGCTTCGCCTCCTTCGATGCCGATAACGATCACACCTATCTAAACGAAATCCCTTTCGCCGACCACGGCGCTTTGCTCGACCCGCCCACAGAAGACGTGAGCGGCCGTTGTGTGATGTTACTGGCACAGTCGGCCACTTTACCGCAGTGCCGATCTGCTCAACAAAAATGCCTGGATTATATTTTCCGTTCTCAAGAGGCGGACGGCTCATGGTATGGGAGATGGGGTACAAATTATATTTATGGTACTTGGTCTGTCCTTATGGGCTTAGAAGAAGCAGGCGTAGGCGGAGAACACGAGGCGGTGCGACGTGCCGCCGCGTGGCTCGAACATGTCCAACGTGCCGATGGCGGATGGGGCGAAGGTTGCGACACTTATTTTGAACCGTCCAAACGGGGGCAGGGAGAGCGCAGCACCTCTTTCCACACTGCGTGGGCTTTACTGGGCTTGATGAGCAGTGGCCAGGTTCACTCGGCGTGCGTTCGACGCGGCATCGATTTTCTCCTGCGCACACAGCAGCCGAACGGTTTTTGGAGCGATCCCGAGTTCAATGCACCCGGGTTCCCGCGGGTCTTTTACTTGAAATATCACGGTTATGACAAATACTTTCCCTTGCTCGCGTTGGCGCGCTATCGAAACTTGATGGCTGCGGAACCCTAATGCTGGGAATCGTCGTTTCTCTGCCTCGAGAGCTAAAAGGTCTAACCCGTCAACCCGTCCCCATGGGTTCATGGAGGGCGATCACAGATAACACATTGGTTGCGCTCTCGGGGATGGGAGCCGAGCGCGCACGCAGGGCGGCGGAGCTTTTGGTTTCCAAGGGAGCAAAAGCTCTACTGAGCTGGGGCTGTGCAGCGGCGCTGGACGATCGCATCAGCCCGGGATGCCTCATCATTCCAGAGCGCATTATCGGAGCCAACGGTGAAATTTATAAGGTGAACAGCGAATGGCATCAACGTCTGCATAAAACCTTAGGATATAAACACGCAGTTCACACAGAGGCCCTGGTCGAAAGCGAGGCCATTGTGAAAACCGCAGCGGAAAAACGGGCGCTTGCCAAACGGACGCAAGCAGCAGCGACGGACATGGAAAGCGGAGCCCAAGCGCGGCTCGCTCAAAAGCATGGAATTCCCTTTATGGCGATTCGCGCCATTGTCGACACCCTCTCGAACGATATTCCAGAAAATGTCCTGAAGGCTCTCGATCCACAAGGTCATATCAACCTCTGGAAGCTTCTTGCTAGCAGTTATCACGTGCCAGCGGATTGGATGAAGGTTGTACAACTGGGCATCCAGTTTAACGCCGCGCAGAGAACCCTCAGGAAGACTAGAAAGCTTGTACTGGCGGCGTCACAGTTCTAGCCTTCTCTGCCTGCTTTTAGAAAACTCGATCGAACTATCTTGACGTTGATAAACCCTTCCCTTCCAGCGGGTCCGTTCGCCGCGCCAGTAGCGGATGGCGGATGTCCAAGTCATGGCGAGAAACAGGGCGGCAATCAGAGGCAGGCCGAGTGCCCATGTCAACGATCGATGATAAAATCGCAGTATGGGTACGTAAGTAAGGAACATGATCATCAATGAACCTAACGAGAGAGAGCGGACTAGAATATTTGAGGAGATAACCATGAAGACAGGAACCTGATAGACCACGAGCATCACCAGAGTGCATAACATCAGCAACCCACCCGAGTACCGGAGCTGGGCAAACGCCGTGCGCGCTACCATGTCCCAAATTTCTTGGAGCCGTTGAGGCCTGCGGCCGCTCCTCACCGAATGCGTCAAGCCCAGCCAGATTCCAAACCCCTCCGACTTGACTCGCCGAGCTAACGTACAATCATCGATGATGGCGGACTTGATGGACTCAAATGCACTGATGCGCGTCAACAGAGCGCTCTCCACAAGGATACATCCGCCCGCAGCCGCCGCTACATTCGCATGATGTGAGTTAACCCGCTGAAACGGATAAAGGATTTTGAAGAAGTAAATAAAGGCGGGCATCAGCAGTTTGTCCCAGCACCCTGACAGCGAAGGCATGGCCATCAGCGAGATGAAGGGAACGCCTTGCTGCTCCATTTTTTCTCTGAGAGCCTTGACCGTGCCTCGGGCCAGCCGGATATCTGCGTCTAGAAGTAAAGTATACGGAGTCGTGACCCGTTGGCGGCCTTGCTCGAGGGCCCAGAGCTTGCCGCTCCAGCCATCTGGAAGCGGCGCGCTCTGGATAATGCGCAGGTTTGAAATCCGCATTTGACGGGCCTTTTCAACGGTCGCATCTTCGGAATGATCATCGACTAGGACAATGCTTAGGCCCGGCCCCTGCTCGATGATCGAATTCAGAGTTTGCTGGATACCATCGGCTTCATTTCGGGCCGGGATCACTACCGTAATTTCCTTAAGGACCTCTTCGCGGTCAACTCTGTCCAGCGCATCAAAGACTTCTCGATTAGACCAGGGACGCCAGGGCATCAAAGCGAAGACCACCCACGACAGAGTCGAGAACGCCACGAGAAACACGCAAATGGCTTCCATTGTAAAACCAAGGCGAGGAGACGTTTATAACTTGGGTGAAATTTAATATAGAGAAGAATATCGAACTCAAGAGCCGAAGCCAAAAGGACAGAAAACGATGACAACTCTAGTGACCGGCGCGACCGGTTTTGTGGGTGCCGCCGTGCTGCGGCGCTTGGCGCAAGCCGGCCACCATGTCCGGGTGCTGGTCCGTCCAACCAGCGACCGTCGCAACTTATCGGATGTTGATTGTGAGATTGTCACGGGTGATCTAACCGAGCCGGAGTCGCTGAAGCGCGCCGTGCGGAAGTGCGAGGCCGTGTTTCACGTTGCCGCAGACTATCGCATCTGGGTTCCCGATCGAGAGAAAATGAATCGGGTCAATGTCCAAGGCACAGTCGATTTGATCCGGGCTGCAGCAGCGGCCGGCGTGTCGCGCATCGTCTACACATCGAGCGTCGCCACACTCCGCTTAGGGGATGATGGTTTGCCGGCAGATGAAGAATCACAGGCCGAGCTGTCGGACATGATCGGCGCCTACAAGCAGTCGAAGTTCCTGGCCGAACGAGAAGTGAAACGTTTGGTTGTCGATGCCGGGATCCCATCAGTCATTGTGATGCCCACAGCACCTTTCGGGCCCGGTGATGTCAAGCCGACACCGACTGGACGGATGGTTGTCGAAGCTGCCTCAGGCCGGATGCCGGCCTATGTGAATACCGGGCTTAATGTAGTCCATGTCGACGATGTAGCGGATGGTCACTTACGAGCCTACGAAAAAGGGACCGTCGGTGAAAGCTATATTCTTGGCGGCGAAAATAAAACCCTTCAATGGATTCTCGCAACGGTGGCCGCACTCACGGGGCAGCGGCCGCCGCGAATTCGTTTGCCCCATTGGTTCCTCACGCCCATAGCCTACATCTGGGAAGGGGTGACGCGCGTGAGAGGCTCCGGCGAACCGATGATGACCGTCGACAGTGTTCGAATGTCCCGCAAGCTGATGTACTTCTCAACTGAGAAAGCGCGACGCGAACTGGGCTACTCGCCACGGCCCGCCATCGAAGCGCTGCGTGATGAGATCGAATGGTTCTACAAACACGGCTACCTTGGGCCGACTACCAGCAAAAAAATTCCGCTTGACCGGGGTACAGACGGAGTTATCTGAACGCCTCGCGTTATTGGTCACCGCTGTGAAAAGTCAGCTATGGCCGCTTCCGGGTCGATCGATCGAATAGGTGATAGGCAACTCGGGGGCGAAGGGGCCGTCGGTCTTCGGGCCTCGCAGGAAAACACGTAGGGCCTTGAGCGGGTGGTTGATCGCATCATTGACGGCAGTACTTTCATAACCGCAGTGGGCCATGCAATTGGCGCATTTTGGATTGTAGCCCGTGCCGTAACGATCCCAATTCGTTTCTTCGATCAGAGCTTTAAACGTCGGCGCGTAACCTTCGTCGACGAGCAAATAGCAGGGCCGTTGCCAACCGAACACATTGCGTGTCGGGTTACCCCAGGGTGTACAACGGTAGCTCTGATTACCGGCGAGAAAATCGAGAAACAGGCTCGAGTGGTTAAGCTGCCACTTGCGCCCCCGACCCAGCCGAAAAATATTCCTAAAGAGCTGTTGGCTTGCATTGCGCTGCATAAAAACATCTTGGCGCGGGGCATGTTCATAGCTGAACCCCGGGGAGATCGTCACCCCCTCGACTCCAAGGGCCGCAACATCATCGAGAAAGTTTGCCACTTCTTCGGCTGATTCCCCTTGGAACAAGGTACAGTTAATGGTTACCCGGAAACGCCTTTTAACGGCCTTCTGTATCGCCTCCACTGCCTGGTCAAATACCCCGGTCCGGCAGACCGACGTATCATGCCGGTCGCGATTGCCGTCCAAATGAACCGAAAAAGTCAGATAGGGAGAAGGGGCATAATCATCCATGCGTCGAGCAAGGAGTATGGCGTTCGTGCATAGGTAGACAAACTTTTTTCGCTGGATGAACCCACGGACGATCTCCGGCATCTCCTGGTGGATCAAAGGTTCGCCGCCCGCGATTGACACAACCGGCGCTGCACACTCGTCGATGGCGGCCATGCATTCCTTTGGGCTCAGACGACGATCCAAGATCTCTTCTGGATAGTCGATCTTGCCGCAACCGGCGCACGCCAGATTGCAGCGGAACAAAGGCTCTAACATAAGCACTAGCGGATAACGTTCAACCCCACGCAATCGCTGCTTCAGAATATAACCCAGAATGGCCAGGCTTTGGCGTAACGGAATTCCCATCGTGAACTTTCTAAGTTTATGGACCGGCGAGGGCGGTCAAAAACTGCACACTGAGCCTCGCTGGGTCGGTAAACAGCTCCCGATGCTTTTCATATTGCTAAATTTGGGGAAAGTCAAAAATTGCTAATGGCTCCCCCCCGGAGAAGCGATCGGATGAAGACAATCCGTAACGACCTAGGCCCTTCACTCACCGGAGTATTTTTACTAAAATATCTGAAGAAGTTTGATCACTTATCTTCTTCTTCAACTGGTTTGATCTACCGGAAGTGGTCAGCAAAACGTTTGTTGCATAGGAGACATGCCGCATGCGCAAGTGGATCATTATTGGCGCCGCTTTGTTTTGCCTTTGTCTGGTTCTCGTTTTGGCTCTGCTGAACCTGAACTCGCTCATCAATCGTAACAAAGACTACTTTCTTGCGCAGGCCGAGCGAGCGTTGGGACGCAAGGTGTCGGTGGGTGACGTGGGAGTAACTTTATGGGGGGGTGTCGGGCTGAGGCTGAGCAACTTTGCCATGTCGGATGATCCGTCATTTTCATCGAGTCATTTTGTCAGCGCCGAAGACCTTCAAATTAATCTAAAGCTGATGCCTCTTTTGCGAAAGGATTTTCAAGTCAAGCGGGTCATCCTACACCGGCCCCTGATTGAAATCATTCGAAACAAAGAGGGCCAATTCAATTTTGCCACTATCGGGAGGGACAAAAAGCCAAAAGAACCCGCAAAGGCAGAAAAGGCAGAAAAAGAACCGTTAGAGAAAGACCCCAAAGGCCCGATTTTGCTGTTGATTGCTGTGGTCGATATTTCCGGCGGAGAAGTGCGCTATCTGGATCAAAAAGCCGGGAGCGATTTCCGGGCAAACCAGATCGATCTCAAAGTGAGAGATTTTGATTTGAACCAAGCTTTTTCTGCGGAACTGGCGGCGGCCGTGTTTTCCCAAAAACAGAATCTCAAAGTGCAGGCCCAAATTGGCCCCATTGGCTCGCGCACGGATTTCGGCGATGTCCCTGTGGACGGCAGCGCCGATATCGACTCACTGGACTTTGGCAAGTTAAAGTCTGCTCTGCCCGCGGTAAAGGCTGCTTTGCCTAAGGACACGGACGTATCGGGAATCGTGACGGTCAAAGACCTGCGGCTGAAAGGGACCTTAAAGAAACTAACATTGAAAGGAATGCTGGACGGAACAGGCGCGACTATGAATGTCGGCAATACTTTACACAAGGCTGCGGGCGTTCCACTTACGATTACCACCGAGGCTCAATTCGGGGACGGATTGCTTCGTTTGGGCCAAACAAAAATGAAGCTTCATACCATGGAACTTTCTAGCAAAGGAGACATAGGTCTGGGAAATGCGGCGATGCTTAATCTATCGCTTAGTTCCAATCGCTTCTCTCTTGACGGCTGGGAAAAGATTGTGCCGCTGCTGCAGGACTATCAGCTTTCAGGAAATGTCGAGGTTCAGGCGACGACCGTCCAAGGCAGGGTCGGCAAGGGTGAAACTCCGAGGATCCAGGGCACTTTGGCGCTCTCCGGGGTAAGCGCCAAACCGCCTCAGTTTCCGAAGCCGATCAAAGACTTGGACACACGGATCGATTTCTCCGGCCAGCGAGCGGCGCTTAAAGATACCACGCTGAGTTTGGGAAACTCGCGCATTCGCTTGGCGGCGGATATCGAGCGTTTTTCTCCGCTCACGCTGACCTACAAGCTTTCCACTCCAGAAATCTGGCCGGCGGATTTTCAAGCAGCTCTGCCGGAAGAGCGAAAAGCTGACGTGATCAGGAATTTGAGCAGCGAGGGAACGGTAGGCGCCAAAGATGGGGCGTTCGCTTTTCGCGGAAAGATAACCTCGGCCGATGGAACGCTCTACAAGATCAACTACAAAGAACTCGGGACAAACCTCGTCGTGGAGAACAAGATCGCGAGCATACGAAATCTTCGTGTCAACGCGCTCAGCGGCTCCTTACAGGCGGACGGAGAATATGCGTTTAATAACCCCACGCCGCGGTTTTCTCTCGCGTCGAAAGCACAGGGGCTTGACCTCAGAGAGTTGTATCGATCTTTCGATCCTAAGAGCAGCCGTGATATTCAGGGACGCCTAAACGCTGACATGAAAGTTTCCGGGACCGGCAAAGAGTGGAGCGAGATCAAACCGAGCCTCCGAGGTCAAGGCCAAGCCGAAGTCCTGCAAGGAGCGCTACTCGATTTTAACATCGCGGATAACGTGCTCTCCAGTATCACCGGTATTCCAGGGCTTGCCTCTTTCATCAATCCGCAGGTACGAAAAAAATATCCGGAAACCTTCGAGGCCAAGGATACGGAATTCAAAGAATTGAAGGGACTGTTTGATTTGGCGGACGCTCGCATGAACGTAAAGGATCTGCGTATAGTGGCCGCCGACTATATGGTGCAGGGAAACGGTTGGGTCGATTTCGACAAGCGGGCAGACTTCCAATCGGTGCTGCTTCTCTCCCAAAGGCTTTCCGCGGACCTGGGCCGCTCCGCGCGCGAAGTGACTTACATGTTCAACAATCAAAATCAGGTCGAAGTGCCGTTCTCTCTCTCCGGGACTCTCCCGAGGTTGAAAGCGAGGCCGGACGCCGGCCACATAGGCAAGATGGTCCAGCGCGGCTTCCTGCGAAGAGGCACAGAGGAACTCGAACGCAGGTTTTTCGGCAAAGAACGATCAGCGCCTTCCGGCGAGTCGACACCCCAAGCAGCGCCTTCCGATCAGAAGAGAGAAAAAAAGAAAGATTCTACCGAAGACCTTATTCGTAGGGGCTTAGAACAGTTCTTCAAGCGTTAGGTGGCGACCAGGAAAATCTCGGCCACTGAGCTGAGTCTCATGCGATTTGAATCGCCGCCGGCGGAATGGCTTCGCCGCTTTCTATATCTGGTTCAGAGCGACTTCAATAACTTCGTTCCAACCGGCGCGTTCCCATGCGCGACAGCGGGGTGTCATCTGCCGACAAGTCTGTCTGGGTTGACATCCGGATATCTCCAAACAATCTCGTAAGCTACCAGTTTCAAAGTCTTTTTTGGTGATCGTAAGCGGCATGTCACTTGCGTATTGGCTGCCCCCAGCAAGTACACGAGGAGACTTTCATGGACAAGACCTTATCTTTTGTGCTGATTTTGCTTTTTATGTCGGCGTGCGCGACAGTGAACGAAGAGAAGAACTTTCAGACGACTGACACTCAAGCGCTGGCAGTTCCAATCTCGGAAACACCAGTGGGGGAAGCCGCTTCGTCGTCCACCGATTCTATCCAGTCTAGTCAAGTCGCTGGCGCATCCAATAGAGTTCTCAGCAAACAGGAAATCAAATTGCTGCAATCACAGTTGAAAGCAGCCGGGTTTGATCCTGGACCTTTGGATGGAGTCTTGGGCGCAAAAACGACGTCCGCTTTACGCCGGCTCCAATTGGGTTGTGCAAATCTCAAGGACCTTTTGGAGAATCCCGGTTTCGGAACGTTCCAGCCATCGAGTGGGATGCAGACAGCGAAACAAACTGTGGCCGATAGAACTTTTAGCGCAGACGAAATCCGGCTGATCCAAGTACGCCTAAAGGAAGCGGGTTTTGATGGTGGGCCGATTGACGGTGTTATGGGTTCCCAGACGAGATCGGCGCTGCTCCGCTTCCAATCGGGATGCACAATGGTCAAGGACTTGCCCTCAGATTTAAAGAGTGAACCTCGAACAGCGGAAAGATGGCCCAGCCCGACCTTCGCTTCTGAAAGACCTCAGTCGGCGCAATCAAAATCTTCTCAGGCCGTAGCGTCGAACAAAGATGAGACCGGCAAAGTCAACGTTGGGACGGATAAGAGTCCCAGCCGGGATGAAGTCCGTTTGCTCCAAGCTGAACTGAAAGCGGCCGGCTTCGATCCAGGGCCATTTGACGGGCTTTTAGGACCCAAAACACAATCCGCGCTTCAGCAGTACCGCGTATTCCACCGTTCTCGTAAGCCGGTATCGGGAGTAGGGCTCAAATATTGATTCGTTTCCGCAGTCGAACAACCGGCGATAAGATCCCGGTGTTTACTCATTTGAGAGATCTAGAACTCGTTAACCTTTTCTTTGAACGAACGTCTAAACGGTCAACATGTACGAACAGGAGCCGAGGAGGCTTCTATGAAGGATGTGACGACCGTAATTTTAGCCAATTTGTTTGTCCTCATAGCGTTAATGTCCCTGATCTCCGCAGATCCGGTACCGGGGAATGCACGCTGGGTATCGCTCAACCGTCCAGGGAACGCAGCAGAACTTGAACTCCGGTACGCCTTACACAAATAGGCTTTGACGTTTACTTTGCTATTTTGTCCCCACAAATTCTTTTGACTTATACCGACGTTTTCAGTCGCTTGTGTGCTATTCAGTTAATTTGCCGACAAAAGATCATCTCGATCTCCGGCTCACGCGAGCCCGCGCTGCTTGAGCCGCTTGGGTCAGAGCCGGGACAATTTCAAAGAGATCGCCTACCACCCCGATATGAGCCACTTGAAAGATCGGCGCATTGGGATCTTTGTTGACGGCAATGATCCGTTTGGAATCTCTCATGCCAGCTAAGTGCTGAATGGCACCAGAGATGCCACAGGCAACATAAACTTTCGGCGTCACGCTTTTCCCGGAAGCACCCACCTGGCGCTCGCGGGGCATCCACCCAACGTCGACTACAGGACGGGAGCACGCTAACACCCCGCCGAGTGCTTCGGCCAATTCCGCCGCGAAACGAATTTTATCTTTATCGCCAACCCCTCTGCCGACAGCGACGATCAGCTCTGCTTTGCCGAGATCGACATCGCCTCGGGCCTCCTCGATTATTTCCAGCACCCGGCTGCGCGAATGAATACTCTTGAGGTCTATCGGGATGGATTGCACCACCGCTTTTTTCGCCGACGGTGTAGTCGCGATGGGCGGTCCCTTCTGCAGCGCTACCACGGCGGTGCCGTTCTCTTCCAAGGCGATCTCAGCATGCATCGTACCGTCAAACACCGGCCGTGTCACCGTCACGACACGATCTCGGATTTCTACATTTAAACAGTTGGTCAAAGCATTCACACCCAGCTTGCTGGCGACGGCGGGCGCCAACTCCATACCGACGAGGCCGTAGCCCATCAGCACCAGACCGGGCTCTATTTGCCGTGCCATTTCGGCAAAGACATGCGCCTGCACTTCGGCTCCGGCGAAAGATAGTGCCGGATGGTCGACGACGAGGATTCTGTCGACCTCATGGCCCTGGAGCGCGTTAACAACGTTCTCCATCTGATGTCCGATGGCCGCCGCCACTAACTCTCCTTTCATTTCTATTGAGAGCCGGGAGCCGATGGCCAGGAGCTGCGGACCAGTAGAGTCGAGTTTGCCATCTGAGTGCTCGACAAGAACCAAAATGTCTCTTGCCATAACTTAGAGACTCTCCTGGATTTTCTTGAGCAACGCTGCGGCTATTTCTTGCGAGCTGCCCTGAAGAAGCTCAATCTGATGCATATGTTCGGGGGGACGGATCCCGACGAAGCGATAGCCCTGTGGAGCTAACTGTTCCGCCTGCAAGCCAAGATCCGCTAAAGAAAAGGAAACCACCGGCTGCTGCCGGGCGCGAATCCTCCGCGCCGGAGGAACGAAGGTAAGTGGCTGGATACCCGTCTGTACGCACAGCAGCGCCGGCAACAATAGCTCGATTTCGGCATAGCGTCCGCCGCCCAACTCCTTGCGTGCCTTGATGGTGTTGTTGTCACAAATTTCGACTGCGACCACGGCATAGGAAAACGGCATCTCAAGCAGGTTCGCGGTTGCAATGCCCACCTGACCGCCAAGTGTATCTCGGGATTGGGTTCCAGTCAGCACGAGGTCGAAATCGAGCTTTCTCAGAGCCGCGGCCAGGACGGTGCTCGCAACCCGGGGGTCATGGGTTTCGCAATCGACGCGAACGGCCTTGTCGGCACCTTTTGCCAGCGCATAATACAAAATGTCTAAAGCTTTTATGTTGCCCATTGAAATTGCCGTGATCTGGCCACCATGTTTGCGCTTCAGATCGAGTGCTTCTTCTAGGGCGTACTCATCGCATTCGTTGATCGCCAAAAGTTGACCTTGGTATTGGAGTGATTTCCCATCGGCGCCGATCTTAAGGTCCGTCACCAGGCCCGGTACGGCTTTGCAGCAGACAACGATATTCATCGATGATCAGTCCCTTTCTGTTTGGTGAAATCTTCGCGCTTGTCAAGCGGCCTGTTCTGCAAATCGCTCCCTAAACCCAGCCAAGTGTTATTGATCCACGGCCGGCTGATCGCGGGTTCATTGACTTGCGGCATTGGCGCCGGCGATCTTTCCCGTCACCGCCCCGCGCAAAAGCCCTGAGCCACTAGGGTAGTTATAGTAGAAAAAGCCGGCAGTCAGCTCGCCGGCAGCGTAAAGTCCCGGAATCGGCCGGTCGGATCGATTCAAAACCTGACAATCGGTGTTGATCTTGAGACCGCCGTAAGTGAATGTCAGTCCGCATGTTGCAGCATAGGCAACGAAGGGCGGAGTATCGATCTTTTGCGCCCAGTTGCTCTTGGGCGGATAGATTCCTTGTGTTCCTTTGCCGTCGCGAATAACTTCGTTGAAGGGGCGATACTCCGAGACGGAACGGTTAAATTCCTCAACCGTTGTTACCAAGGCGTCCGGATTGATTTCAAGCATCTCCGCCAACTCTTTAATGGAGTTGGCGATCACCGGCGTCGCGCCGTCGTAGAGATAGCGACTGATCGCCTCCTTCAGTTTTTCGTCGAAGATTTGGTAGGCGATGCCGCCGGGCTGTTTTAGGATCTCGGCACCGGTTTTCGCATAGGTGTAGGCGTGGAAATCTTCACCCTCGTCGACGAAACGGCGTCCCTCGCTGTTAACCATGATGCCGAGCGTCCAGGCGTAACGATGCGTGCGATACCGGCGATTGGCTGGGTCGAGAAAACCACCTTCGTAGTCTCCGGCGTCCGCATCGATGGGCGTCGCATGACCACCGCTCCAGTGACCGAAGGGTGCAGCACCGATATCGAGCGCCATCTGAATTCCGTCCCCGGTGTTATACTTCGTACCGCGCACTTTGGCCAGATCCCATCCGCTTCCCAAGAATTGGGCGCGCAATGCAGGGTTGGCAGAAAAGCCGCCGCTGCCGAGAACCAATCCCTTGCAGCGGATTTCACTGAATCCGTCGGGGCTTTGCACAACCACCCCGCAAATCCGACCACTCTCATTCACTAAAATCCGCGCAGCGGCCGTTTCAAACCGAACGGGAATCCCTTGGCCGTCAATAATGCGGTGCCACATCTCGACGAGGCCGCCGCCGCCGTCTTTGGCATGGATGAAACTGCTACCGTGATGCCAACGAAAGCGTCCGGCTTCGGGTTTTGCCGCGCTGTAGAGGATCTCCCACTGGATGCCCATTTCCTGCATCCATTTCACGGTTGGGTAGGATTCGTTGACTAGCAACTCCGCCAGCTCTGGCACCGAGCGCCCCCGCGTCACGCGCATCAGGTCGGCATAAAACTCGTCTTTCGTATAGGGCGGGAGATCGATCTTTTCCCACTCGCTCTCGCTCACGTGGGGCAGGAGAGCTTTCTCGTCGGCAATCCCGTTGTGAGTATGGCGGAATTGCGCACCGTGGCTAAACCACGTATTGCCGCCCTTTTTCGATCGCGGAGCTTTTTCGAGCACCAGGACTTTGGCGCCCGCAGTCTGCGCAGCCACGGCTGCCGCCTGTGCCGCATTGCCGAATCCGACGACGACGACATCGTAATTCTCTGTCTTCATGACGAGCCTCCAGTTTTTCAGTTTCCATGCCATATCACAAAGGAGTTGCGAAATGCACAAACTCCTACGAGAGCGTGTCGCTGGACGACGGCTCGGGGCATCGAGCTGGCGCGGCTCAATAAAATAGTCGGCCGAGTAGGACGTTTGAGCTTCCAAACGTTGAATGGAACATGATATGGGATGATAAGAAACGGAGACGTAACTATAGCCGAGAGCGGCTCTGGTTTGAAAAAGTTGGCCAATAATGGGGAGGCAAAATGATTAAAACCCAAGGTGTCGTTCACTTCAGTCTTCCAGTTACCGATTTGGAGCGGAGCACGAAGTTCTATAGCGAGCTCTTGGGGATGAAGATCGTGCAGAAAACCCCTCGCATGGTTTTCCTCAAGTGCGGCGACGATTACTTCATTCTGGCGAAGGGCAACGCTCCTTTGAAGTACGATTCCTCAGAAGAAACCCCGGTACATCATGCCTTCAAAGTGGCAGCGGACGACTTTGAGCCCGCGGTGGAGTTCTTGCGCCAAAGCGGAGTGAAAGTATTCCATATCGAAGATCGTCGAGACGGTGTCTTTTGGGGCCGGCAGGCCTACTTTTTAGACCCGGACGGCAACAAATTGGAAATACACGATCCACGCGGGATGGGCGTTTGAAAGGAGAGGCCAGAAAATCATGCCACAATTCGTGACTAACCAGACGCTCGAAACAACTGAGCCCGAAATTGAAGTGACCGTTAACCCCCAGGCGCCGCTTCCTGTGGGCCGACAGCGGTTTCAACTCGTAGTCGTTGACAATGGCGGAAACGTATCGGAACCTGACGTGGCCGAAGTCATCGTTAAGGATACGAGTCGGCCGACAGCCGTTTTCCAGGCTCCTAGGGAGGTCCATTTTGGCCAAAGCTTTTCGCTCTCCGGAAGACAATCATCCGATATTGGCGGAAGAATCGTAAAATATCGTTGGACCCTTTTACCGCGGGCCTGAGAGAAGCCCCATCGCCGGCGAATCCTTCCAACGCCTCGTCTAACTTTGCACGAACAACCGATGTTCAGTTTCGCAGTCAAATCTTTGTAAGACTTATTTACATTTGCAGATTTGGAAAATCATTAACTCATACAAAGAGATTATTGATTTGCCTTATTGCCAGGTTAATGAGTTGTACAGCCTTCTTACAAACGGTTGGCCGACCAGCCCATTCCAACTGCGCGCTTTCATTGCGATTAACCACTTGGTGGCGCTTTTGCTTCCAGCGGGGATTGAAAGATGCCTCATTATGGAACTGCGAAAGCATCCGCTCATGTCCTATCGAGGTCGTCCTAACTGGCCGCCGCGTTGGGTCTGGCTTGGTGGGAAACAAAATGAACGCCCCAGGGGGGAGGTCGGTGTCCTCAAGGAAGTAAGTAGATACCCGCTTCTATCGGCAGATGGATTAACACTGGTGATCGAATATAACGGCAGCGCGTATATGGGTTTGTTGTTGTTTGACGACTTTGCGTTTTGCCGCAAAATCCACGATCTGCTAAAAGACCTTCGCGGTCGTACTATTGCCGAGATCGGTAGCCTGGATGTACCGTCCTAGTAGGGCGAAGAAAAAGTTGAAGAACTGAAGTTCGAATTAGACGGGCCGGGTCACACGCGTTCTCTGCTACGGTTCACCCAGTTTTGGCCAACAATTTGGGTTGTAGCTTCTTCGACCGCTCTGGCTGTTGCGGTTGAACGGAACGACAATTCGCTTCTTTCCAGCGCAGCAGTCCCTGGCGTATGTAGTCGGGGTATAGCCCTAGGGTTTCACAGATATTTTCAAAAGAGAAAAACCAATCGCTATTCTTCTCCAGGATCCACTCTTCAGCCTCTTTAAACAACCTCTTTTCCCTTTCGGTCTGGGGCACGGCATACTTTTGGAAATACTCAATGGCATTTTCCAGGACCGCGAGCATTAGCCCTTCTTCTCCTTCTCGGATCTCCTTCTTGAACAATTGCTCAATGACTTCACCATCCACTGGATCGAATGAAGTCCATCCGTCGCTTATCATAGATCTCTGATAGGTCCTTCTTTTCAGCATGGCTGTGAGTCCTTGATTGGGTGATGCCCTTAAGGTGCGAACATCGACCGATGCGACTCAACGGCGCAGAAATGATGCCATGGCGCCATTGTTCAGCTGTCAAATGCTGTCCGGTTTTTTCAGCCGCGATGACTTGGGTAAGGAGGCGATTTGGACCCTGGCAGCGTTTGCTCCTTCCAAGACAGGGCAAAGTTGCCAGCAGGCCGTCTGCGGCGGGCCACTAATCTCTGTTTACCGCAACGTTGGATCGGTGGAGCTAGAGTTTTCAGCTAGTCAAAGCCAGGTTTGTTTTTTAGTAGTGCATTAGTTTGGAAAGTATACGATGAGTCGGAGGCAAGTCTTGTCGAGCACGTTCACGGGAAACCACAACTGGGTCAAGCCATCAACGACGGTCTACTCGGCCCAGAAGTTGGGACGCTTTTTTAATGGGCGAGCCGAGTGGCTTATCGTGAGACGATCCTTGGAGTATCAGAAAGCGACAGGTGTGCCGTACTTGAGCTACTAATCCTGCTCATCGCACGAAGCGAGCGTCATCGTGATCGTCGTCGCTAAGGCCAATGAATTTTTCGATGGTGGCTTTCATTAATTCGATTGAAACCGGCTTTTCGAGGTAGTCCGCCATTCCTATTTTCAGCACTTTATTTTTCCATTGCCTCGAACTCCAGGCCGTTTGAGCAATGATCGGAATATGAGCTGTTTTTGGATTTCCCTTTACAGCCCTGGCTGCCTCGATGCCTGAGATGTCTGGGAGATCGAGGTCCATCAGGATGAGGTCGGGTTTTTCGGAAGCCGCCTTTTCTATAGCCTCTGTGCCGTTCGCAGCTTCGATTGTCTCATAGCCCCAAAAGCGCCTCAAAATAGTAACCAGAATCGTCCGTGAATCATCGAGGTCCTCAACGACAAGAATTCTTTTGGTCACCGCGGCACCATACCGGAGTTTGCGGAGGTTAATATCCTTTGGTCTTGGAAAGACTTGTCCTCAATGAGCGCTAGGAATTTTCCGAAAGCATCACCGACTTTTTGAGCGCCGAGAAGCCCTACGCCGGAGCTAGGATTGGGCCAACTCCTTTGCTCCCACAGCAATGATTGCGGTGTCTTTAGTAGGTATCTCCAACACCGTCATGAAAATGTGAGGCATACCTTCCACACGAAACCCGTGCGTTAGCTCAACGGAAGTACCCACCTTGAGGGGCTGTAATATCTTAACTGCCTTGGATTCATTGTTCGATGCTGTTCCCGTGACTTCCAAAACAATGGCTTCTTCCGTGATTTGCAAGATTCTTAATTCAAGATAATGTTCTTTTTTTACTTGATAGTTGAAAACTAAGGGTTGCGGCTGTTGAGCAGCTAAGTTTACTGGACGTATGGATGGATTTTTAAACCCGAGAGCAGCGGCTTTAGATCGATATAGGTTGGACTCTAGTGCAGCTACTCTTTCCGTTAAGCTGGCGGCTTTTTCTTCTAGTTTTGCCAACAGAACTTGCGCGTCGGCAACCCTCGCACTGGCATCCGCCGCCACGGGATCCTGTTTCTTTGTTAGAACGTCCAGCACCATGTTACCGTTTACGTTCACGTAAAGGAGCAGCAGAACTACCCCTGCAGCGGCAGCTAGAAGGAACCCGCTGGTTCGACGTCTGAGGAGATTGGGTGTTTTAGGGGCCCGTGACGACTTGGGGTCGTCACGAAAAAACTCTGGCGGATCAAACTCAAAGTCTATTCCCGGCTGGCTCATTACGTCACCTCACAACTTTCAGCACGAAAGTCAGCAATGGTAGTGCCAGGGTGGAAACAATTGTTTTTTTTAAGAAACCGCCAGGAAACACAGGAAGACTTTGGACAAAATTGTGAAGTTGTGGACAGAAAGGGTCAGACTATTCTTGTTTTACACTTAAGATTGCCTGGGAGTCGAGATTACGCACTACAGGAAATTGTCTTCACTCCCTAATGAGGGGGCTCGCCGTATTCGTTTTTTCTTTGTTCGAGCCATTTCTGCAGGTAACGGGCCGCCACATCGCGCCCCCCCAAGCCGAAAGCCAAAGCGAGTGCTAGGCAAACGGCGCCGAACACCAAGATGAAGGCCCAGATGACGATTTCCGAGGCAATATCCAGGATCTCAAAAATACCCGCGACAACAAAAATGACCGTCCCGAGATAAACAGCGCGACCGATAGAAGCAGCCTGTTTCAGTCCCGCATTGGCGCAAGAAGTTCGGGTGACCGTTTCAAGAAAATTCGCAAAGTAGAGCCCAAGAATCAGCACAACGAGGGCCGCAACGATCTTCGGAATATATAAATAAATGGTATGCAGCGTATCGGTAGCGCCGCTGAGGTTAAGAGTCTCTAAAGTGGTTACAATGGCAATCAGAAAAATAAACCAAAAAACCAGCAGCCCGACTATGTCGGACGCCGTTTGTTTGATGCCGCCCCGTTCAAGTGCCTTTTTGATTCCCGCCCGCTCAGCGAGGACATCGAATTGGCAAATCCTAAGAACGCGGACCGTGACTCTTTTGATAATGTTACACAGCACCCAGCCCACAACGATGATCACCACCGCAAAAAAAAGATTCGGTAGAAAGACTGCTATCTTTGTAACAAACGCATCCCAAAAACCGGTCACGGTAACCACGGGATTCATAGCTTCCTCCTTATTCGCAGCGGGCACCGGTGTTTGAAGTTACTAAATAGGGGGCTAGCGTAAAAAATGTCAACCCTGGGCTCACCAGCAGCTTCATAAGAAGGCGCTTGAATCCGAGCAAACCGGCCACTATATTCGAACCACCACTTTTCCGTCAGTTCGACATTTGCAGTCTGGGGAAGCTCACACATTGCACCTAACCGTTCACCAGCTCGCCAAAGCCTATGGATTGCTATGGGCACTTAGGGATTTCAGCTTTGACCTACCCCCTGGGGAAGTGGTTGCGCTTCTTGGACCCAACGGGGCAGGCAAGACAACACTCCTCAAGCTCCTGGCCGGCCTCATTCCTCCCACGATGGGGGAAATCGTACTCAATGGGCTGCAGTTTGAGCGGGGCACGCCGATCCAACGTGCGGCTATAGGATTTCTCGCGCCCGGGGAGCATCTCTACGAAAATCTGACCGTTCGTGAAAATCTCCATTTCTTCACGTCGCTCTACAAAAAGCGCGAGGCGATCAAGCAGATCGATACCGCCCTCGGCGAGGTAGGCCTTAAGCATCGGTCCGAGGAATATGTGGTAGCTCTTTCCAGCGGCATGAAATGTCGGCTGTCGATTGCGAAGTGGAAGCTCCTTGAACCGCAACTCCTGCTGGTCGATGAGCCGTATGGCGTCTTGGACGGTAGCGGCATCGATCTCTTAGAGCGTTTCCTGAAAGCCGAAAGTCGCAAGGGTAGCGTGGTTATCATGGCATCGCACCACGTCGCTCGTCTGTTGAACTTGTGCACTCGCGCAGTGATCCTGCATCAAGGAAGGTTGATTTTTGACGAGCCCCGGCAGCAACCGTGGGATAGCTTCGCGCGCGCTTTCGGCGAATTCCTGCCGCACGAAACCTCATGGAGCTCCTGACTCAAACTTTTTTGCTGCTCAAAAAAGATCTCCTTCTGGAGATGCGTCGGCGCGAAAGCCTGCTGACGATGTTCTTTTTCGGCACGCTCCTGCTTTTTGTATTTCATTTTTCTTTTGAGCTCGTGCCGGAACGAGTGGCACAGATGACGCCGGGCCTGCTCTGGCTGGCCTTTCTCTTCACGGGAACCTTGGGACTCGCCCAGCTTTTCGAAGGGGAACGTGACAATCATTGCCTCGAGGCCCTCCTGCTTTCACCCTTGGATCGCGGCGCGTTTTTCCTCGCCAAAACCTGCTTCAATTTCATTTTGATGGTCCTTGTCGAAATCGTTGTCATCCCGATGTTCTGGATTCTTTTCAACCTGCAATCGTGGGAGGTTGTCCCTTATCTATTTCTCGTCACTGTGCTGGGCACCGTCGGTTTCTGCGTCCTGGGAACTCTGCTGTCGGCGGTGACTTTAAAAGCGCGGGCCCGAGAACTGTTGTTGCCTCTCGTGCTGTTTCCACTGATGATCCCCGTCATCTTGTCAACCATACGCTGCATGGAGGCGATCCTCCGTAACGGCGCAATCGGCGATGCCTTACCCTGGTTGCGTCTTCTGGTGGGATTTGATGTGATATTTCTTACTGTGGGCGTTTTGATTTTTGATTGGGTCATCGAAGTCTAACATGGTTGAATCCTTCAAGTCCTCCGGGAAAAGGAAAGGATATCTCGGTGCGCTGGCCTTGATCGCCATCCTGGTCGGCCTTTACTGGGGGCTGCTGCGGGCGCCGGCGGATGCCTTCCAGGGGGAAGTGCAGCGCATCATGTATCTCCACATCCCGAGCATTCTCACGGCCTATCTGTCATTCTTCCTGGTTTTCGTCGGCAGCTGCCTGTATTTATGGAAAAGGGAAAAACGGGATGATATTCTGGCTTATTCAGCGGCCGAGATTGGCGTCCTCTTCACCGCGTTGACGATTGTTGAAGGTTCCATCTGGGGCAAACCCACTTGGGGGGTCTGGTGGACCTGGGACGCGAGATTAACCCTGACGGCTATCTTGCTTTTGATTTTTGTCGGTTATTTAATGCTGCGCTCGCTCATAGAAGAGGAAAACCGCGCGGCGGTCTCTGCTGCCGTGTTGGGTATCATCGGTTTTCTCGACATCCCTTTGATCCACATGTCGGTCTACTGGTGGCGCACCCTGCATCAGCCACCGTCCATCCTGCGGCCCGACAAGGCGCCGTGGGACAATATCCATCCGGCGATGCTGACCGCCCTGGCGATCAACTTCGTCGCGTTTGTCCTCTTATATTTTTACTTACTTTCCCATCGTTTCCGGCTTGGGGAAATGCTCGAGGAGATAAAGGCGCGCAAGCTTCGCGGAGAGCCTTGATGAGACCGTGGGGATTCGTTTTACTGGCCTATGGAATCGTCTGGGGCGCCATTGTCTGTTATTCGATCTCGTTGAGGCGGCGTTATCGCCGGGCCGAGGAGGAACTCGCCCGGCTGCGCGCCTTGGAGGCATCGCAGAGCCATGCACCGAAATAGACGCTTCATCATCGGCGGTTTGATCATTGTCGCAGCGCTCGCTTACATCATCTACGGTGGTATGCGGCAGGCCATCGTCTATTTCGTTACACCCTCCGAACTGAAAGCGACGGAGGCCGGTTCCAGCGACAAGTTCTTGCGCATGGGCGGTATGGTAGTCAACGGATCGTTGCAAAAAGATGTCAATAACCTTACCTACCGCTTCGAGTTGACCGATGGCACCGCTTCTTTCCCGGTTTTCTTTCGCGGCGTACCGCCGGATCTCTTCACCGAGGGAAAAGGCGCCGTGGTGGAGGGCCGAATCGGTGCCGATGGTGTCTTTCAAGCCACCACGATTATGGCCAAACACGCGGAAGAGTACAGCCCGCACGCGGATGGCAAGGACGGCTATCCGAAGAGCTTTGTTCCTGGAAAAGAGTCCGCCCAGCAGTGACCGCGACTCTCGGCCATACTGCCATCTTTCTCGCCTTCCTGTTCGCGCTCTGCGGGGTTGTTAGCCCAATTCTCGCTTATCGGGCTAATTCAGAGCGCTACTTGGCATTCACCCGCGTTGCGATTCTCGCACAGTTTGCGCTGGTAACCCTGGCGGCGGCCTCTTTGATTTATGGCCTGGTGACAACCGATTTTTCAATCCGCTATGTGGCTTTTAATACCA
>Ga0081538_10001888_pt1 | contig 21088 bp, 17 predicted proteins | sample TabmetS5T2R1_FD_71022 | JGI IMG/M metagenome (GOLD analysis project Ga0081538, IMG submission 71022) | Tabebuia heterophylla rhizosphere microbial communities from the University of Puerto Rico - S5T2R1 | ecosystem: Host-associated > Plants > Roots > Rhizosphere ...
GGCGTCCGGGCCCCGGGGCGGGACGACCGACAGCCGCGGCAGCGACCGAGGCTCGCCCCGGAGCCGGCCGGACCGCGAGCGGGCGGTTCCCGTCGAGGCGCTCATGCCGCCTCCCGAAGGCGCTGCGCCGCCCGCAGCCGGACCGATCGGGCCCGGGGGTTGGCGGCGATCTCGGCCTCGCCGGCCCGTTCGGCGCCCCGGGTGAGCAGTCGCAGCTCGGGCTGGGCCTGCGCGGCCGGCACCGGGAGGTCCTCCGGCAGGTCGGAGCTGGCCCGGGCCGCGAGTCCGCGCTTGACCAGGCGATCCTCGAGCGAGTGGTACGACAGCACGACGATCCGACCACCCACGCAGATCGCGTCGATGGCCTGCGGAAGGGCTCGGCGCAAGGCGTCGAGCTCCTGGTTGACCTCGATCCGCAGGGCCTGGAAGGTTCGCTTCGCCGGGTGACCGCCACGGCGGCGGGCCGGCGCCGGGATCGCGTCTCGGATCAGGTCGACCAGCTGTCCGGTGCGCTCGAGGGGGGCGTCGCGACGGGCCCGGACGACCGCCGCCGCGATCCGGTGGGCGAACCGCTCCTCGCCGTAGTCGCGGATCACCCGGGTCAGCTCGGCCTCGGAGTACGTGCGAAGGACATCGGCGGCACGCGGACCCGACGTCGGGTCCATCCGCATGTCGAGTGGAGCGTCGACGGCGTACGCGAACCCCCGGTCGGCGCGATCGACCTGGAGGGACGAGATGCCGAGGTCGAAGAGCACCGCGTCGACCGGGCTGAGCCCGAGCTCGTCGAGCGTCGGCCCGAGCTCGTCGTAGACCGCGTGGACGAACGTCACCCGCTCGGCCAGCGCGCCGAGCCGGGTCCGGGCCGCGCCGAGCGCCTCGGGATCGCGGTCGATCCCGACCACGCGAGCCTGCGGACACGCGCCCAGCACCGCCTCGGTGTGGCCGCCGAGACCGAGCGTCGCGTCGACCAGCACCGCGCCCTCGTGCCGCAGCGCCGGCGCCACCAGGCTGACGACGCGGTCCAGCAGAACGGGGACGTGGTGAGCGCGGTCCATGTGGTAACCCCCTCGTGTGACTCGCAGGTTGGCGGTGGACGTTCGGCCAGGTCTCCGGCCGCTCGACCGGGAAGTCGCCGTCTGGCGTCGGGGAAGTAACGCCAGCTGACGGGTGAAGCGGCGCGGAGACCTCGCCGAACGTCGAGCGACGGCCTCTCGCGGCTGGCCCTAGAAGACTCCGTCGATCACCTCCTCCGACATCGACGCGAAGCTCTCCTCGTGCTCGGCGCTGTAGGTCGCCCAGGCCTCGGCGTCCCAGATCTCGACCCGGTCCATCGCGCCGATCACCACGCAGTCGCGCCGGAGCCGGGCGTACTCCCGCAGGACGGGCGGGATCGTGACGCGGCCCTGCTTGTCCGGGAGCTCGTCCGACGCTCCGGAGAAGAGGACCCGCAGGAAGTCGCGCGAGGACTTGTTGGTGAACGGCGCCTGTCGAACCCGCTCGGTGAGTGCCTCGAAGTCCGCTCGCGACCAGACGTACAGGCAGCGGTCCTGCCCCTTGGTGATCACGAGCCCTCCCTGAAGGTCGTCGCGGAACTTCGCCGGCAGGAAGAGCCGTCCCTTGTCGTCCAGGCGCGGGGTGTGGGTGCCGAGGAACATCGACCCACCTCCCACACCGGCTCCACCACTGCGCGCCACTTTACCCCACTCTCCCCCATTGGCAATCGCAGAATCGGGCATGTTGCGGCTCTCCGGCGGTGCTGCGGCTCCTTGGCGGCGGGCAAAACCGCAGGTCACGGTCCATTCGATGCCGAGTGGGGTGAGGTGGAGGGAGTCGTGGGGCAGTGGCGGGCCGTCGGCCGGCGATGCGGTCATCAACGACGGATCTGGTCGAATCCTTGGAGACGCATACGTGGTACGGCATCGTTATGGGTGACCGTTGCGCTCACCCGGCGGTCGGCTGAGAAGATCGACCGGCATGCCAGACCTGGGGCGCGCCGTCGCCTATGGGAGACGCGCCGCTGGCGCAGAGGGAGGATCGGGTGACCACCACTCAGCCGAGCGCCGTCGGCCCGGGAGGGGATTTCGACGCGCTGACCGACGCGGTCCAGCGCATCCAGCGCAACATCGAGACGGTCATCGAGGGCAAGACGGACGTCGTCCGCACGACCATCACCGTGCTGCTCGCCAGCGGCCACCTGCTGATCGAAGACGTACCCGGTGTCGGCAAGACCATGCTCGCGAAGTCGCTCGCCCGGTCGATCGACGGGACCGTGCGACGCATCCAGTTCACACCGGACCTGCTGCCGAGCGACGTCACCGGCGTGTCGATCTACAACCAGGAGCTGCGCACGTTCGAGTTTCGGCCGGGCGGCGTGTTCGCCAACATCGTCGTCGGCGACGAGATCAACCGGGCGTCGCCGAAGACGCAGTCGGCCCTGCTCGAGTGCATGGAGGAGCGCCAGGTCACCGTCGACAACACGACGTACCAGCTCGACGACCCGTTCATGGTGATCTCCACCCAGAACCCGATCGAGATGGAGGGGACGTACCCCCTCCCCGAGGCCCAGCGCGACCGGTTCATGGCCCGCGTGTCGATGGGCTACCCGGTCGAGGCCTCGGAGCTCGCCATGCTGGACTCGCACGCCGACTCCGACCCACTGGCGACCCTCGGTGCCGTCACCGATGCCGCCGAGATCGCCAAGCTCATCGCGACCACGCGGATGGTCTTCGTCTCGCCGGCCGTGCAGCGCTATGCGGTCGCGTTGACCACCGCGACCCGACGCTCCCCCGACCTGCGACTCGGCGCCTCGCCGCGGGCCACCCTGCACCTCGTCCGCGCCGCCAAGGCCGCCGCCGCGCTCGACCGTCGCGACTACGTGATCCCCGACGACATCCAGCGCCTGGTCCATCCCGTCCTCGGGCACCGCCTCCTGCTCACCGCCGACGCCGCGATGGGCGGGCGGACCGCCGATCGCGTCCTCGAGGCCATCGTCAGCTCCGTCCCGGTGCCGGACAGCGGCGGCGAGGTCTCCAGCGGCGGGCCCCGCCTGGCCTGACGATGCGGGAGGCATTGGCGGCACTCACCACGCGCGGTCGGGCGTTCCTCGCGGCCGGCATCACGATCTCGCTGTGCGCTTTCATCGCCGGCTTCGACGCGCTGCTCCGCGTCGGCGTGCTCGCGATCGCGCTGCCGCTGCTCACCGCGCTGCTCGTGAGCCGGGCCCGCTATCGGTTGATGGCCAGCCGCTACGTCGCCCCGACCCGGGTGTCGGCGGGCCAGCCGTCCACCGTCACGCTCGCGCTCGCGAACGACGGCGCGATGCCGATGGGACTGCTGCTCCTCGAGGACCAGGTCCCCTACGTCCTCGGCACGCGAGCCCGCTTCATCCTCGACCACGCCGGGCCGCGCTGGCACGAGGAGGTCTCGTACGCGGTGCGGTCCGAGGTACGCGGCCGCTACGACATCGGACCGCTGACGATTCGGGTGTCCGACCCGTTCGGCCTGATCGAGCTGGTCCGGTCGTTCCACAACACCGCCTCCCTGGTCGTCGTTCCGCAGGTCCACCCGCTGCCGTCGATCGGCATCACCGGTGACTGGACCGGCGCCGGCGAGAATCGGCCCCGGGCCTTCGCGGTGGGGAGCGCCGAGGACGTCACGGTGCGCGAGTACCGCCACGGCGACGACCTGCGGCGAGTGCACTGGCGCTCGACGGCCAAGACCGGCGAGCTGATGGTGCGACGCGAGGAGCAGCCCTGGCAGAGCCGCGCCACGGTACTCCTGGACTCCCGCGCCGTCGCCCATCGCGGCAGCGGCCTCGCGTCGTCGCTGGAGTGGGCGATCTCCGCCGCCGCCTCGGTCGCCGTCCACCTCACCCAGGCCGGCTTCTCGGTCCGCCTGGTCACCGATCGGCACGACGTCGAGGCCCATCCGTGGCACGACAAGACCACTCGCGACGCCGAGCAGTCCGGGCCGATCCTCGACGAGCTGGCCGTCATGACCCTGTCGACCAACTCGTCCCTGTCCGAGGCCGTCGACGCCGTCGCCGACAGCCCCGGGCTCGTGATCGCCATCCTCGGCGACCTCACCGCCACGGACATCGCCGAGCTGTCGCGCGTGTCGACGCTCGGGACGCCGGTGCTGGCCATGCTGCTCGACACGGCCCGCTGGGGTCAGGCGACACCCCTGGCCGAAGACGTCCGGACCGCCCAGGTCAGCAGCGCCCTCAGCGGCAACAGCTGGTGCGTCACGACCGCGCAGCCGGACCAGTCGCCGACCGCCGTGTGGCAGCGACTCGGGGCACTCCTGATGCATGGCCCGAGCGGCGCGGCGACGGGCACCCAGCGGCTCGAGCATCGGTCGATGGCGCAGCCCGCCGGGGGGCCGACGCCATGATCCGACGGGTGTGGTCCGAGCAGGTCCGGGTGACGTTCTGGGCCTGGATCGCGACGCTGGGCGCGGCGGCGATGCTGGCTCCGCTGACGACGTCCAAGCGCTATCTGGTCGTCGGCGCCGTCGGAGCGGCTCTGGTGTCGATCACCGGTGCCCTGTTGCGGGCTCGGCGGGCGCACCTCGTCGTCGTCCTGCTGCTGGAGCTGATCGTCGCGTTCGAGTGGACGATTCTCGTGTTCGCGCGCTCCGAGGCCGTGTTCGGGTTCCTGCCGGGGCCGGACGCGGTGGGCGAGCTCCGGGACCGCTGGGTCAGCTACGGCGACGTCGCCAACCAGTTCGCGGCTCCGCTCCCCGAGCACGCCGACGTCACGATGGCGATGGCGATCGTTCTCGTCGGACTCGCCGTCGTCGTCGACGTGGTGGCGGTGTCGTGGCGGCGAGCGTCGCTGCTCGGACTGCTCTTCCTCGCGGTCTACATGACGCCGGTGTCGATCCTGGGCGGCGAGATCTCCGTCGTCGCCTTCCTGTTCGGCGCGTTGGGATACATCTTCCTCCTGGCGGCCGACGAGCGCGAACGCCTCACGCACTGGGGCCGGCAGATCTCGACCTCCGGCTCCCTCTGGGAGCGCCCGAACGAGGTCGACGAGGGCGGCCTGCGGCGCAACGGCACCCGGATCGGTCTCGGCGCGGTGGCGATGGCCGCCGTTCTGCCGGTCCTGATCCCGACCATGTCACCGCACTACTTCGGCCAGAGCGGCTCCGGCGGGCCCAACGGCTCCGGCGACGACGGCGTCCACATCGAGGAGGATCCCTCCCTCGACCTGCGACGCAACCTGTTCGACCCCACCGGCCAGGTCCTGATGCGGATCACCGAGACCTCGGATCCGCGTCCCGAGTACATCGCCATCGCCGCCCTCGACGAGTTCACCGGCGAGCACTGGATGGTCGGCGAGCGAGACGAGGAGGACGCGGTGCCGGCCAACGAGGCGCTGCCGGCCCCGCCCGACATCAACGTCTCGGTCGTCACGGCGGCCTACAGCTACCAGGTCGAGATCGACGACTCCTTCGACACCAGCTGGCTTCCGCTGCGCTACTTCCCGACCAACATCGAGATCGACCAGCGGTGGTTCGTCGACAGCAACCAGCTCGACGCCTACGCCGAGTCCGACGAGAGCGCGGCCGGCCGGACCTACACCTTCAACGCCGAGCTGACGCAGCCGACCGAGCGCCAGATGCGGCGGGCCCCAGAGTCGCCCCCGGAGTTCGCCGAGTTCCTCGAGCTGCCGGCCGACCTGCCCGACGCGTTCGAGGAGGAGGCAGAGCGCATCACCGACGGGGAGCGGACCAACTTCGACAGGGCGCGGGCCATCGAGTCGTACTTCCACGACAGCGGCGAGTTCGACTACTCCCTCGACCCGAACGAGGTCGGCGACAGCAACATCGACAACCTCGAGGACTTCCTGACCGAGAGCAAGGTCGGCTACTGCGAGCAGTTCGCGGCCTCGATGGCGATCATGACGAGGAGCCTCGGCATCCCGAGCCGGGTGGTGGTCGGCTTCCTCGAGCCGGAGCTGGCCGACGACGGCACCTGGGAGTTCGTGGGCACCGACATGCATGCCTGGCCCGAGCTCTACTTCCCCGGCGTCGGGTGGACCCGCTTCGAGCCGACGCCGAACACCGAGGAGTCCGACGGCAGCGAGCCGCAGATCTTCCCGGCCACGAACCCGACGACCAACCCGACGCCGACGACCGAGTCCGAAGGGACGCTGTCCACGCGTGACCCCTTGGACCCGAACTCCCAGGCGTCCCAGCAGGAAGAGCTCGGCGGCGGTGGTGGCTCCGACGGCCCCGCGACGCTGCTGTGGGTCGGGCCACTGATCCTGGTGGGCCTCGGCATCATCGTCAGCCTGCCTCGCGTGATCCGCAGCATCGTCGCCCGGCGGCGATGGATGCGAGCCCGCGATCCGGTCGGGCTCGCCGAGGCGGCCTGGGCCGAGCTTCGCGACCGGGTGGTCGACCTCGGGATGGACTGGCACGCCGGCGCGACGCCGCGGGCGATCGGACGATCGCTACGCGAGCGGCTTCCCGACGAGCGAGGCTCCGACGGCACGATCGTCGCGGCGTTGAACCGACTCGTGCTGGCCATCGAGCAGGGACGGTACGCGCCCACGATTCGGCACCCGGAGGGACTGCGCGATGCCGTCGAGAGCGTGACCGGGGCGCTGGCATCGCGTCAGACGGCCCGCCACCGGTTCCTGGCGCGATGGCTGCCGAAGTCGCTGGTACGGACGCCGAGCCGGCGGGCCAGGCCCGGGTCCGAACGCCTCGGCGAGCTGTTGATCTCGGTCGAGGACTAGCGGCCGCTCGACCTGGCCGGTGGGTGCGTACGACGACGATCGGGGAGCGCGAGCCAGGTCGAGAGCGCGACCCGCTAGAGCCGCGGCGGAAGTGGTGGAACGGTGCTCAGAAGCCGTCCTCGCGGCGGCGGCGCCACCGCTCTTCCATCCGCTCGATGAACGACCCCGTATGACGCGTCCGACGACTACTCGACGGCGACTCTCCCTGGGCGGGCTCCGGCGACGCCGACGAGTCGTCACCGCCTTGCTGCACCCGCCGCCAGGCCGTGACGAAGACATACGCCGAGACCAGCATCAGGACGAAGCCCACGACAGCCACGACCGTCAGCGTCGCGATCGCGCCGATCATCAGCCCGGCGACACCGACCAGAAACCCCAAGACAGCCACGATCGCGTGGCGGCGGCTACGCGCGACGAGTGCCGAACCTCGCAGCGCCGAGGCGAACTTCGGGTCCTCGGCTACCAGCGCCTGCTCCATCTGCTCGAGCAGCCGCTGCTCTTCCTCAGAGAGCGGCACCGTGTCCTCCTGCACCCCGTCGTTGGGTATCTGTCCTTCCGGATACCTCTGTTACCAGTCTAGGCAGCGTCAGGTCATCCGGAAACCCGGCATCGCCGAATCTCACGCCCCTCGACAACCTTTCCGCCGTCATTCGCGTCATTACGATGCGTCCGTACCCACGGCGGGTCGGATTCATCAGCATAATGTCGCAGTACACCACACGGAGGACCCCATGGAAGAACGCGCGCGGTGGGTGGTCGCGGCCAGCTTGGCGGTCGGTCTGGCCGCCGGCGGACTGGTCGCGTCGGCCGCAGCGGCACCGGCAGCATCGTCAGTCAGCGCCGCCCCAGGTCAGACCGCCCTTACCGTCCAGGCCAGCGCCGGTCGGGACGTCTACAAGCCGCGCAAGCGCTTCGCCCGGGAGTTCACCCGGCGCGGCGATCGAGACCGGTCGACCTCCCACATCGAGCACGTCCGTGAGCTGCAGTACCGGCTGCGCTGGGCGGGCGTCTACAACGGCCCGGTGACCGGTACGTTCGCTCACCGGACGTACCGCGCCGTCAAGCGCTTCCAGCGACGTCACCACCTGGAGGTCACCGGGAAGGCCAACGTCCGGACCTGGAAGAAGCTGATCCCGAAGACCGTGCGCGGCCGCGGCGCGATCCCGCCGCGATGCAAGCGGGGCCGGGGCTGGGACATCTGCTACGACCGCAAGCGACACCAGGTCACGCTGTGGAAGAGCGGCAAGCTCTGGAACTCCTGGCTGGTCCGAGGCGGCTCGTCCTCGCATCCCACCCGGGTCGGTCGGTTCAAGGTCTTCTACCGCGACAAGGACCACGTCAGCAGCCTGTACGACTCGCCGATGCCGCACTCCCAGTTCTTCTCGGGCGGTCAGGCCTTCCACGGATCGGCGCTGATGATGGATCCGTTCGTCGGGCACAGCCACGGCTGCGTCAACATGTATCGCGAGGATGCTCGCCAGCTGTGGCAGCTGACCGCGAAGCATCCCCTCAAGGTCCGGGTGTACGGCGCCTGGGACTAGCCCGACCCGGATACTCGCTCCCGGCGACGGGCGACGACGTGGAGCTGGGCGGCCACCGCGGCGAACGCGTCGACATCGGTGACCGCCCGCTCCAGCTCCTGCAGCGCGCCCGCCGCATCGGGCTCGATGTCGAAGGTCGCGCTGGGGATCAGGTCGGCGAAGGTGCGTACGGCATGCACGCGCTCGGGCTCGAGGCCGTGGGTCACCAGCAGGCCGACGATCTCGTCCACCGCGTAGCGCCGGGGCCGCTGCGCGGTCGGCAGGGTGACCGACGGTTCGAGCAGCGACCTGGCCTCCGAGAGGTGGCCGGCCATCGCCTTGGCCAGCACGGCGGCGTACCGGCCGGCGACGACGACGCTCAGGATCCCGTCGGGCCGCATCGTGGCCTCGACGGCCGCGAGCGCCTCCGCCGGTTCGTCGACGACCTCGAGGACGCCGTGACAGAGGACGACGTGGAACGTGCCGGGGTCGACGTGCTCGAGCAGGTCCGCCGCATCGCCCTGGACGCCGCGGAGCGCGGTCTCGACCCCCGCCTCGCTGGCCCGGCGGTCCAACGCCGCGAGTGCGTCCGGGCTGGGATCGACCACGGTCACCTCGTGCCCGAGCTCGGCGATCGGGACGGCGAGCCCGCCGGTTCCGCCACCGAGGTCCAACACCCGGAGGACGTCGCCCGACGCGGCCGCCTCCGCAGACCCCAGCAGCTCACGGATCGCGTCCCAGAGGACACCGCCGTGCCGGACGGCGGGACCGGACCACGACTGCTCGGTCACTCAGGACTCCTTGCCACCAGGTGGGGCCGATCTCGACGCGCCCGCAGGTACGACGGGTGCACCACACCCTAGTCGGCAGGGTCGAGAGCCCGCTCGTACTCCACGACGGTGAAGCCGGCCGCTGGCTCCCGGCCGACCTCCCGCCACTTCGACCAGTCCACGTCGGGGAACGTGGTGTCGCCGACCGGCGACTCGTCGATCCAGGTGATCACCATCCGGTCCGCCCGCGGCAGGGCGGCCGCGTAGATCTCGGCCCCGCCGAACACGAACACCTGCGAGTCGAGCTCGGCCGCGACCTCCAGCGCCGCGTCGACGGTGGGGGCGGACACGACCCCGTCGGCCTGCCAGTCGGGCTGCCGGGTCACGACCACGCTGGTACGGCCGGGCAGCGGACGACCGATCGACTCGTAGGTACGCCGGCCCATGACGAGCACGTGGCCCATCGTGAGCTCCTTCGCGCGGCGCTGGTCGCCGGGGCGGTGCCATGGGATGCCGCCCTCGTGACCGATCACGCCGTTGCGGGCGATCGCGGCGACGATGGTGATCGTGGTGGGCCCGGCGGCTGCCGAGGTCATACGGCGATGGGCGCCTTGATCGACGGATGCGGGTCGTAGCCGTCGACCCGTACGGACTCGATCTCGAAGTCGTCGATGTCGCGGCAGGCCGGATCCAGCCAGAGCCGCGGCAGCGAACGCGGCTCCCGGCCGAGCTGCTCCCGGGCCTGGTCGAGGTGGTTGCGGTAGAGATGGGCATCGCCGAGCGTGTGGACGAACTCCCCCGGCCGCAGGTCGGTCACCTGGGCCACCATGTGCGTCAGCAGGGCGTACGACGCGATGTTGAACGGCACGCCGAGGAAGACGTCGCCGGAGCGCTGGTAGAGCTGGCACGACAGCCGACCGTCGGCGACGTAGAACTGGAACAGGGCGTGGCAGGGCGTCAGCGCCATCCGATCCAGATCGGCGACGTTCCACGCGCTCACGACGTGGCGACGCGAGTCGGGGTCGCGCCCGATCTGGTCGACGACGCGGCGGAGCTGGTCGATCTGGCCGCCCTCGGGAGTCGGCCAGGATCGCCACTGGTGGCCGTAGACGGGACCGAGGTCACCGTTGTCGTCGGCCCACTCGTCCCAGATCGTCACGCCGCGCTCCTGCAGCCACTTGACGTTGGTCTCGCCGCGCAGGAACCAGATCAGCTCGGCGACGACCGAGCGCAGGTGGATCTTCTTGGTGGTGAGCAGCGGGAAGCCGGCGTCGAGGTCGAACCGCATCTGGGGGCCGAAGACGCTCAGCGTGCCGGTGCCGGTGCGGTCGTCCTTCGGTACGCCGTCATCGAGGATCCGCTGGACGAGGTCGAGATACTGCCGCACGCCGCGACAGTAACACCGGCGCCGGACCATCCGAAGCAGACGCGGCCGGCGGTACGGTCGGATGTCAGCGGTACTGCCACAGCGGCAGCCACGGCCGCACCCGTACCCGCTCCGCCCACTCTCCCCAGGCGGTGTTGATCCGCTCGACGAGGTCGGGATGCTGCCCGGCGACGTTGTGCTGCTCGGCCCGGTCGGTGCGCATGTCGTAGAGCTCCCAGGGCTCGGCGAACTCCCGGACGAGCTTCCACCAGCCGTGTCGGGCGGCACGGTTGCCCTCGTGCTCCCAGTAGACCCGGCGCGACGGCGTCCAGTCCTCGGCGGGGCGGGAGCCGAGCGCGTCGGCGAAGCTTCGACCCTCGGGGAGCGGAACCCGCTGCCCGTTGCGGGAGTGGGGATAGTCCGCGTCGCACAGCTCGACCAGAGTGGGCATCAGGTCGGTGACGTGCAGCAGCCGGTGGTCGAGGCGGCCCGGCGGCAGTCGACCCGGCCACGACACCAGGAACGGCGTCGCGAGCCCGCCCTCGGTCGTCCAGTGCTTGTAGCGCGAGAACGGCGTGTTGCTGGCGTTGGCCCAGGCCAGTCCGTAGCTCGCGAACGTGCCTCCCGGACCTGGACGAACCCGCGGGAAGTTGCCGGCCAGGACCGGGTCGCCGTCGAGGCTCACCGCGGCGCCGGCGCTGTGGTGGCCCATCCGCTCGGCGGACGCCCCGTTGTCGGACAGGAACATCACGACGGTGTTGTCGCGGATCCGCAGCTGCTCCAGCGTGTCGAGGATCTGCCCGACGCCACGGTCCATCGCGGCGACCTGCGCGGCGTACACCGCCATCCGCTCGATCTGCCACGGGTGATGGGACACCCGCCGCCAGGCAGGTGCGTTGGGATCGCGAGGCGGCAGGGTGTCGACGCCGGGGAGCAGCCCGGTCTGGCGCTGTCGCGCGAACCGCTCCGCGCGGATCCGGTCCCACCCCTTGCGGTAGCGGTCTCGGTAGCGGGCGACGTCCTCGGGGCGGGCCTGCAGCGGAAAGTGCGGCGCCGAGTAGGTCACGAGCGTGACGAACGGCTCACCGGAGCCCGCGAAGTCCCGGATCGAGTCGACCGTCTCCCGGGTGATCGCCTCGGTGAGGTAGAAGTCCGGGTCGCTCGGGCGCCCGATCAGCTGGGTGTCGCGGTAGAGACTGGGCCGAAAGTACGACGACTTGCCGCCGGTCGGCCCGAAGGACCGCTCGAAGCCGCGGGTCGCGGGGATGATGCCCGACCGGAACCGGGCGACGTGCCACTTGCCGAACAGTGCGGTGTGGTAGCCACTGGGGCCGAGCACCTCGCCGATCGTGACGCAGGCGTCGCTGAGCCGGCCGCGGTACTGCGGTGAGCCGTCGTTCTGCGTGACGTAGCCGAGCCCGGCCTGGGTGGGATAGAGGCCGGTGAGCAGGCTGGCCCGGGTCGGCACGCAGCGGGCGTTGGTCGTCATGCCGGTGAACCGGGTGCCGCTGTGGGCGAGCCGGTCGAGGTTGGGCGTGTCGATCTCACCGCCGAACGAGCCGATGTCGGAAAAGCCCATGTCGTCGGCGACGATCAGCACGATGTTGGGCCGAGGCGGCGGCCGCCGCGGCGGTCGCGGGGGGCCGCTCGGCTTGGTGGGGCGGGTCGGCTGCCCACCGTCGCGCGGCTGCCCGGGGCCGGGGTCACGATCCGGATCCATCGTGAACCCGAATGTGCCGGCGGCACCGGCGGCGACGCCCACTCCGCGGATGAACCCGCGTCTCGTGAGCCCTCGCGCGCCAGACATACCCCCCATGCTCCCTCCCATCGTGCGGCAAACGGTCAGCTTAGCCGGGCGAGGGCCCGCCGTTCCCTCCGTCAGGCATCGTAGTCGAGCTCCACCCGGTCGGTCGTCGGGTGGGACTGACAGGTCAGGACGTAGCCGCGCTCGACCTCGTCCGGCTCCAGGGCGTAGTTGGTGTCCATCCGGACGTCGCCGTCGATCAGCTTGGCCCGACAGGTCCCGCACACGCCGCCCTTGCACGCGTACGGCGCGTCCGATCGTACGGTCAGCGCGGCCTCGATGATAGGCGGGCCGTCGGGCGCCACCCGTACCGTCGAGCGCCGGCCGTCCAGGGCGAACACGACCTCGGCGGCGTCCGGGTCGTCGACCGCGACCGGAGGCGCCGACGGCCGCGGTGCCGTGTCGACGTGGAACAGCTCGGTGTGGACGTGCGCCGGATCCGCGCCGCGCTTGTCCAGCACCTTGCTCAGCTCGGTGACCATCGGGTACGGACCGCACAGGAACCACTCGTCGACCGTCTCGGGTGGGAGCAGGGCGTCGAGGATCCGCTCGAGTCGCGGTCCGTCGAGCCGCCCGGAGAAGAGGTCGACGTCCATCGCCTCGCGGCTGAGGACGTGGACGAGATGGAAGCGGTCGCGATAGCGGTCCTTGAGGTCCTCGAGATCCTCGAGGAACATCACGTTCCTGGTCGTCCGGTTGGCGTAGACCAGGGTGACCCGGCTCTCCGGCTCGACGGCGAGCGCGCTGGCCGCGATCGACAGCACGGGCGTGATCCCGGAGCCGGCGGCGATGAACGCGTAGTGCTTGGCCTGGTCCGGGTCCAGCGGCGTGAAGAACCGGCCGCTCGGCGTCATGACCTCGATCTCGTCGCCGACGGCCAGCCGGTCCATGGCGTACTCGCTGAACGCCCCGCCGGGCAGCCGCTTGACGCCGATGCGCAGCTCGCTGGCGCCGACCGGTGCGCAGATCGAGTAGTTGCGTCGGACGTCGTCACCGGCCGCGGCGGTCCGGACCGTCACGTGCTGGCCCTGGGTGTACGCGTAGTCAGCCCCGAGCTCCGGCGGCACCGCGAAGCTGACCGCGACCGCGTCGTCGGTCAGTCGCTCGACGTCGCAGACCCGCAGCGTGTGGAAGACCGAGTGCCGCCGCTTCGGGGCCTCGCTCGTCGCGGGATCGTCCGTCATAGGTCCTTGAAGTGGTCGAAGGGCTCGCCGCACCGGTCGCAGCGCCACAGCGCCTTGCACGCCGTGGAGCCGAACCGGCTCAGCTCGCGGGTGTCGGGCGATCCGCACCGGGGGCAACGCACGGACAGGGTCAGCGGCACCGGACCCGATCGGTGCGGCGCCGCGCCGGTCGGCGGAGCGATCCCGAACTCGGCGAGCTTGCGGCGACCCACGTCGCTGATCCAGTCGGTCGTCCACGCCGGGGCGAGGACGAGGTTGACCCGAGCCCGGTCGTGACCGGCGGCGGCGAGGCGCTCCTCGACGTCGCGGCGGATCGCGTCCATCGCCGGGCAGCCGGAGTACGTCGGGGTGATGTCGACCTCGATCGCGCCGTCGGCGCCGAACCGTACGTCGCGCAGGATGCCGAGATCCTCGATCGTGACGACCGGGATCTCGGGGTCGGGGACGGCCGCGACCAGGTCACGGACCGACGCCACCGTCGTGGCCACCGCGGCGCTCACCACTCGGCCTCCGGATGCGACCGGGCCAGGTGCTGCAGCTCGGCGAGCAGGTATCCGAGATGCTCGGTGTGGATGCCCCGACGGCCGCCGGTGGGCCGCGGCGTCGGCTCGGGCTCGGAGAGCGTCGCCTCGGCGAGGATCTGGCGTACGAAGCCCAGCGCGGGATCAGCCAGTGCGGCCGGGTCGACCGCCACGCCGGCCGCGGCCAACCGGGTGGTCAGGCCGTCGGACTCGAAGAGCTCGGGGACGTAGGGCCAGATCGCGTCGATCCCGGCCTGCATTCGTCGACGCGACTCGTCGGTGCCGTCGCCCAGTCGCAGCACCCAGGCGCCGGCGTGCTCGCGGTGGTAGGCCACCTCCTTGAGCGCCTTGGCCGCGATGGCCGCCAGGGTCTCGTCGGCGCTCGCGGTCAGCCCGGTGTAGAGCTCGTGCTGGTAGGCGGCGAAGACCAGCAGCCGGGCCATGGTGCGACCGAAGTCGCCGTTGGGCAGCTCGACCAGGTGGCAGTTGCGGAAGTCGCGCTCGTCGCGGAAGTACGCCAGGTCGTCCTCGCTGCGATCCGAGCCGTCGACCCGCCCGGCGTACGTCAACAGCGCCCGCGCCTGACCGAGCAGGTCGAGGGCGAGGTTGCCGATGGCCAGGTCCTCCTCGAGCTCGGGTGCGGCCGCGATCCACTCCCCCGTCCGCTGGGAGAGGACCAGCGCGTCGTCGCCGAGGCGCAGCGCGTAGTCCGCCACGTCGACGACGGGGACGGTGGCGCTCGCAGGCTCGCTCACAGATGCTCGACCCCCTCGGGCACGTGGTAGAAGGTCGGATGGCGATAGACCTTGTCCTCGGCCGGGTCGAAGTAGGCGTCCTTCTCGTCCGGGCTGCTGGCCGCGATCTGGTCGGCCGGGATCACCCAGATCGAGACGCCCTCGCCGCGCCGCGTGTAGACGTCGCGGGCGTTGCGCAGCGCCATCTCGGCGTCCGGCGCGTGCAGGCTGCCGACGTGCACGTGCGACAGGCCGCGCTTGGCCCGGACGAACACCTCCCACAGCGGCCAGCTGTCCGCGCTCATGCGACGGCCTCCTCCGACGTACGGGCGGCCCGCTTCGCCTCGTACGCTGCCGCGGCCTCGCGTACCCAGGCGCCCTCGTCGTGGGCCCGACGGCGGTGGGCCATCCGCTGCGCGTTGCACGGGCCGTTGCCCTTGATGACCTCGAAGAGCTCGGTGAAGTCGATCTCGCCGAAGTCCCAGTGACCGGTCTCGGCGTTCCAGGTCAGGTCGGGGTCGGGCAGCGTGAGACCGAGTGCCTCGGACTGCGGCACCGTCATGTCGACGAAGCGCTGCCGCAGCTCGTCGTTGGTGAACCGCTTGATCCCCCACCGGCCCGACTGGGCGGTGTGGGTCGACTCGGCGTCGGGCGGGCCGAACATCATCAGGCTCGGCCACCACCAGCGGTCGACGGCGTCCTGCGCCATCGCGTGCTGCGCCTCGGTGCCGTGGCTGAGAGTCCAGAGGATCTCGAAGCCCTGGCGCTGGTGGAACGACTCCTCCTTGCAGATCCGGATCATCGCTCGCGCGTACGGTCCGTAGGAGCACCGACACAGCGGGACCTGGTTGGTGATCGCGGCACCGTCGACCAGCCAGCCGATCGCGCCCATGTCGGCCCAGGTCAGCGTCGGGTAGTTGAAGATCGAGGAGTACTTCTGCTTGCCGGTGATCAGCAGCTCGACGAGCTCGGACCGGTCGACACCGAGCGTCTCGGCCGCGGCGTACAGGTAGAGCCCGTGGCCGGCCTCGTCCTGCACCTTGGCCATCAGGATCGCCTTGCGCTTGAGGCTCGGGGCCCGGCTGATCCAGTTGCCCTCGGGCTGCATGCCGATGATCTCGGAGTGCGCGTGCTGGGCCATCTGGCGGATCAGCGTCTTGCGATAGGCCTCCGGCATGGCGTCGCGCGGCTCGATCCGGCCGTCGGCGTCGATGATCGCGAGGAAGTCCGGATCGTCCGGTGCGATCTCGGGCGCCTCGGTGCCGAAGTCGTTGCCGTACACGGGCCTCGCCTCCTGAAGTCGTCCGACCAGCGTACCAAACTCTGTGACAGATTCCCGCGTTTCCGCGCAGCGCCTGTAACACCACGCCGCGATTGCGGGATGGTGGCGGAGTCGACGTCCTCGAAAACGACCACCTTCCCGCAATCGCGCTGATCGCCCGATGCGACGATGGGCCGATGAGCGAGCCGCGGTCGGAGGTGCGAGTCCGGGTGGCCGGGCCCGCCGACGCGACGGCGATCGCGCGCGTCCAGGTCGCGGCGTGGCGGGAGCGGTACGCCGACCTGCTGCCGGCCGACCTGGTCGACGCGATGGACGCCGACGCCTTCGCCGCGCGCTGGGAGCAGAGCCTGCACCGGCCGGGCGACGCCCGCAACCGCGTCCTGGTCGCGCTCGACGGCGACGACGTACGCGGCTTCGCGGTCACCGGACCGGCCACCGACCCCGACGCCGACCCGATCGGGGACGGCGAGATCGCCGAGCTCGTGGTCGAGCCGTCACACCGGCGGCGAGGTCACGGGTCGCGGCTGCTCCAGGCCGCCGTCGAGACGCTGCGATCGGACCGCTTCACCCGTGGCATCCTGTGGCTCGCCGGCGCCGACGACGACGCCCGTCGGTTCGTGGCCGACGCCGGCTGGGCGCCGGACGGCGCGCATCGCGAGCTCGACCTGCGCGGCGACGGCGCGGTCCGGGTCAAGCAGGTGCGCCTCCACACCGCCCTCGACGACCCCGACTAGTTCGAGTTGTCAGCCGCTATTCGGGTTGGAGGCCGAACAGCGGCTGACAACTCTCGGCGGGCCGCCGCAACCCCAAGCTCAGCCGCGCTGCATCTCCAGTCGGACCCGGGCCAGCCAGCCACCCCAGCCGTCGGCCGGCTGGCTGTCGGCGAGCCGGACGTACAGCACGTGGTCGTCACCGAGCAGCTCGGCGAGGTCGACCGAGCGCTCGCCCCGGTTCGATCCGTCGCGGATCTGACGGGTCTCCTCGAGCACGGTCTCCCAGCTCTGGCCGTCGGCGGAGGTCTGGACCAGGAACTGGTTGTGCATATCGAGGGTCAGGGTCCCGCCGGTGACGTCGCTCGGCAGCGGGAACCGGTAGACGGCGTAGCTCGACCCGTCGGTGAACCGGGCGTGGCCGTCGAACACCTCCCCGTCGAGCTGCGACCCGTCGGCGTCGAACAGCCAGGGCATCTCGGCCGCCGTACCCGGCGTGAACTCGATGGTGTCGCCGATCAGCTGCATGGAACCGAAGGCCCAGGTGCTCCCCCGGTTCGACGTCACGGCCGCCTCGAGCTCGTAGCCGCCCGGCACCGCGTCGGCCGGGACCGTCACGTCGAAGGTCACCGTCTCGGACTCACCCTGGTCGAGCGGCCCGAAGGCGGCGCTCGCCGGCTCGACGCTCCATCCCTCGGGCACGGTCAACGCGACGTCGCCCCGGGCCCGGCCTCCGGAGTTCGTGATCGTCACGTCGACGGGTGCTGTCGTCCCCGAGGCACCGACGACGCCGGGGATCTCGACCGACAGCGGCGACGTCAGCGGCTTCTGCGTGGTCAGCAGCTCCAGCTCGGCGAGCCGCACCGAGCCACCGCCGACGAAGTCGATCCGATAGTGGGAGTACGCGTCGGGCCGGACGATCCGGAACGGTCGCGTCTGCACCCGCCAGTCGAACGTCACGTCGCCACGCTGGTCCAGCACCTTCCACGACCGGCCGTTGTTGGAGCCCTTCAGCACCCACCCGGTCGGGTCGCCTGCCGCCGCGCCGTCCGCTGACGTCAGGGTGTAGTAGCGCACCCAGCGCTTGCGGTCGTCGCGGAAGTCGTAGCGCACCCACGAGTCGCCTGGCAGCTCGACCTCGGTGGCCGACGTGTCGTCGAACAGGCCGCGAACGTTGGCGTCGTCGCTCGCGCTCGGTCGGCCCTGGGTCGGACCGGTCGCGTCGCGCAGCGGTCGCGGCAGGGCGGAGCCCTCCGTGATGGACGGCGGCGCCGCGTTCCGTCCGGTTGCCCACGAGCTCGGCTCGTCGGTCATCTCGAAGTCGAGCGTCGCGCCGTCGGACAGCGTGCTGTGCGGCAGGTACGAGCGGTTCCACGACCGGCCGTCGACCTGCAGCGACTGCACGTACACGTTGTCCGCGCTGTTGTCGGGGGCGTTGACGACGATGTCCTCGCCGTTCTCGAGATGCACCGTCGCCTTGGTGAACAGCGGCGAGCCGATGACGTAGTTGTCGCTGCCCATCTGGAGCGGGTAGAGCCCGAGGGCGGCGAAGATGTACCACGCCGACGTCTCGCCGTTGTCCTCGTCGCCGGCGTACCCCTGGCCGATCTCGCTGCCCTGGTACATCCGCGACAGCACCTCGCGGACGATCGACTGCGTCTTGTACGGCTGGCCGGCGTACGCGTACATCCACGGGATGTGGTGCGAGACCTGGTTGGAGAAGCCCCACTGCCCCATGCGGACGTCGCGGGCCTCGATCATCTCGTGGATGACCCCGCCGTACGAGCCGACGAACTTCGCCGTCTCGGGCGTGGCGTAGAACTCGTCGAGCTTGTCGGCGAGGCCCTGTCGACCGCCGTACAGGTTCGCGAGCCCCTGGCCGTCGTGCGGCACGTGGAACGCGAAGTTCCAGCCGTCGGTCTCGGTGTAGTCGTGCTCGTGACCCCAGACGCGCGGGTCGTACTCGTCCGGGTCGGACTTCCACTCCCCCTCGGCGTCGCGGCCCTGGAAGAAGCCGATCCGGTCGTCGAACATGTTGATGTAGCCGAGGGCCCGCAGCCGGAAGTACATCGCCTCCTCGCGATAGCGCTCCCGCTGCGCCGTCGGGGTCCCCGGCCGCGAGGCCAGCATCTCGGCCATGTTGGCGATGCCGTAGTCGTTGATGTAGCCCTCCAACGCCCACGACACGCCCTCGCTGATGTTGTCCGGGACCCAACCCAGGAACGGCGCGTTGACCATGCCCTTGCGGCCGATGTTCGGGTTGTTGCCGCCGGGCGGTCGGACCGTGGCGTTCTTCACGGCGGCGTCGTAGGTGTCCTTCAGGTCGAGGCCCGGCACCCCCTTGACCGCGGCGTCGGCGAAGGCCACGTCGGAGCTGGTGCCGGTCATCAGGTTGGCGTAGCCCGGCGACGACCAGCGGGCGACCCAGCCGCCGTCGCGGTACTGCTGGACGAAGCCGTCGACCATCTCACCGGCGTCGCTCGGCGTCAGCAGCGAGTACGCCGCCCAGGTCGTGCGATAGGTGTCCCAGAAGCCGTTGTTGACGTAGACCTTGCCGTCGACGACCTCGGCGCCGGTCTCGGTCTCGGTCGTGCCCTCCGGGATGTCGCTGCTGGTGCTCGACTGCACGGCGTGCCGGTAGACCGGGTCGTCGCCGGTCCCGGTGTTCTCGTACGCCGAGTTCGGGTAGAGGAACAGCCGGTAAAGCCCCGAGTACAGCGTCGTCAGCTGCTCCGGCGTCGCGCCCTCGACCTCGATCACGTCGAGCTTGTCCTCCCAGAGCGCCTTCGCGTCCTCGCTGACCGACTCGACGGTGTCGTCGTCGGCGATCTCGAGCTCGAGGTTGTGGCGGGCCTGGTCGAGGCTGATCAACGACGTCGCGATCCGCATGTTCACGGCGCCGTCGTCACCGGCGTCGAACCGGGCCCAGCCGGTGACGCCGGAGGCGTTGCTCGCCGTGATCGGGTCGTCGAACTCGGCGTACACGAACATCCGGGTCGCGCCGTTGGACAGCCCGCTCCGGGTGTCGGTCCACCCGGTCACGGTGCCCTGGTCGGGGTGGATCCGCAGCCCGCCACGGTCGTCGACGTTGTCGAAGACCAGCGCGGCATCGCCTTCGGGGAAGCCGAACCGCATGATCGCGGCGTGGTCGGTCGGTGCCATCTCGGCGCTGACGCCGTTGTCGAAGTCGACGCCGTAGTAGTACGGCCGGGCCTCCTCGGCGGCGTGGCTGAACGCGAGGGACCGGGCCTGCTTGCCGGTCGCCGGGTCCCCGGCCTGCGCCGACGGCATCACCTGGAAGGTCTGCCGGTCGCCCATCCACGGGCTGGTCTCGTGGCTCAGCGACAGGGCCTGCAGCCGCGGCCGGTTCTGGTCGTCGTTGCCCCGCTGGTACTCGTAGATCCACGACAGCGACGACGCGTTGGTCACCGGCGTCCAGAAGTTGAACCCGTGCGGCACGGCCGTCGCCGGGATGTTGTTGCCGCGCGAGAACGAGCCGGTCGAGTTGGTTCCGCGCCGCGTGGTCACCCACTCGGCGGGGCTGTCGCCGGTCGGCTGGGTGGAGCCGTCGGAGATCGTGATGTCGTCGATCCAGCCGTGGAACGCCGCCTTCCCCTGCGGGAACTCGTAGCCGACGAGGATCCGGTCGATCGTCTTGCCGGCGGCCACGGCGCCGATGTCGGCCCGCCGCAGGTTCCACTGGTTGGTGTACGGCGTCTTCGAGTCGCCCTGGCCGAGCGGGCTGAGCTCGAAGCCGTTCTGGTCGGTCGCCTCGAGGTCGGACAGGTACGTCCCGTCGGTGAACGCGAGATCGACCGCGGCGAACGTACTCGGGTAGCGCAGGTCGTCCTCGACTCCGAAGTCGGGGAACAGCAGATAGCGCAGCTCGGTCGCGTCGCCGACCGGGATGTCGACGTCGAAGACCTTGTTGTACGAGTAGCCGCCCGCGTCGGACGTCACCGATCCGCCGTACTCGAGGGACTGGACACCGGTGAAGCCCATCTTGGACTTGGCCGTGTAGGTCGTGCTCGGCCCGTCGTCGATGCGGGTGTCCATGTTCGGCGACGGCGGCTCCGGCGGGCTGCCGTCGGACAGCTGCCACTCGGCGAGCTGAGTGATGTCGTCGCCGGAGTTGGCGGTGATGTCGAGCCGGTAGTAGGAGTACGCGGTGTCGTTGGCGACGTCGAACTCGCGAAGCTGCAGCCGCTCGGGGAAGTCCTCGCCGCTGCGCTGGTCGAGGTCGGTCCAGGTCTGACCGTCGTCGGAGCCTTGCAGCGTCCAGTCCCGCGGATCGCGACCCTCGGAGTCGTTGGCCGAGCCGAGGGCGTACTTCACGACCGCGATCGGCTGGGCGAGCCGCACCTGCAGCCAGCCGGTGGTCTCGAACGCGAGCCCCTTGGTCTGGGTGTCGCCGTCGGCGGCGGTTTCCGCGGCCCCGCCCCCCCCCGGGG
>Ga0081538_10001889_pt1 | contig 21085 bp, 18 predicted proteins | sample TabmetS5T2R1_FD_71022 | JGI IMG/M metagenome (GOLD analysis project Ga0081538, IMG submission 71022) | Tabebuia heterophylla rhizosphere microbial communities from the University of Puerto Rico - S5T2R1 | ecosystem: Host-associated > Plants > Roots > Rhizosphere ...
GATCGAGACGCCGGAGTTCATGGCCGCGCGGCTCGACGACTTCGGCGGGCCGGACTCCTACAACCACTACGCGGTCGGCTGGGCCCACGCCATGGACGCCCCGCTGCAGTGGACCAAGCAGGTCGCCTCCCACTGGGGCGGCACCCGCAACGGGACGATCGTGCACTGGCCCGGCGGCTTCCGGGCGCGCGGCGAGCTGCGCGAGCAGTTCCACCACATCATCGACGTGGCCCCAACGGTCCTGGAGGTCGCGGGGCTGCCCGAGCCGGTCAGCGTCAACGGGGTGCAGCAGATGCCGCTGCACGGCGTCAGCATGGCCTACTGCTTCGACGGCGCCGACGAGCCCGAACGGCACGAGATCCAGTACTTCGAGATGTTCGGCAACCGCGGCATCTACCACCGGGGCTGGACCGCGGTCACCAAGCACAAGACGCCCTGGATCCTGGTCGGCGGCGAGATGCCCGCGTTCGACGACGACCGCTGGGAGCTGTACGACACCACCACCGACTGGAGCCAGGCCCACGACCTGGCCAAGGAGCATCCCGACAAGCTGCACGAGCTGCAACGGCTGTGGCTGATCGAGGCGGTCAAGCACAACGTGCTGCCGCTGGACGACCGGTCCGCCGAGCGCGTCAGCCCGGAGCTGGCCGGGCGCCCGACCCTGATCAAGGGCAACCGCCAGCTGCTGTTCGGCGGCATGGGGCGGCTGTCGGAGAACTCGGTGGTCAACATCAAGAACAAGTCCCATGCGGTCACCGCCGAGGTCGTCGTCCCCGAGGCCGGTGCCGAGGGGGTGATCGTCGCCCAGGGGGGCAGCATCGGCGGCTGGAGCCTGTACGCCAAGGACGGCAAGCCCAAGTACTGCTACAACCTGCTCGGCGTCCAGCGCTTCTACGTCGAGGGCGACAAGGCCATCCCCGCCGGCCAGCATCAGGTGCGGATGGAGTTCACCTACGACGGCGGCGGGCTCGGCAAGGGCGGCGACGTCCTGCTGTTCGTGGACGGCGAGAAGGTCGGCGAGGGCCGGGTGGAGGCCACCGCGGCCATGGTCTTCTCCGCCGACGACACCTGCGACGTCGGCCTGGAGGGCGGCGCCGTGGTGTCGGAGGACTACGGCCCGCGCGGCAACGAGTTCACCGGCGAGGTCAACTGGGTCCAGATCGACCTCGCCGAGGCCGCCGAGAACCTCGACCACCTGATCACCCCGGAGGAGCGGCTCCACATCGCCATGGCCAGGCAGTGACGTTCATGCGGGCAGGGCCGGCCGCGACCGGTCCCGCCCGGGCCCTCCATCAGAAGCCGCCGCCGCCGACCAGCGACCAGGCGAGGGAGAGGGCCAGCCCGAGCCCGAAGGCCAGGGCCGACGTTGCCAGGGTCCGCCGTCGCATCCTCCAAGCTTGCGCCGGCCCGCGCGTCGTGCCATCACCCGCGGCGGGTGACCGCCGGACAGCAGAGAACTCACCTGTCACGGGTGATGCCGGTCCACCCCTTCGCCGGTGAGGCTTGCCGGCGACGGAACAAAGGAGGAACCACCATGCTTGGACCATCTCGCAGGGTCGCCCGGCGCACCGCCCGGCGCACCGTGGGCGGCCCGGTCGCCGCCGCCCCTGTCGCCGCCGCCGCGGTCGTGGCCGCGCCGACGGCGAGCCGCCGCGTGGGACGGCGAACCGCCCGCCGGGTCGCCCGCCGCTACTGAATCAACTGCCGGCAAGGACCCCGCGCAGGGCGGCGGCGAACTCCTCCGGGCGGCTGGTGACCGCGTTGTGGTCGCCGGGGACGACCGCCGGGCTGGTGCCGAGCCGGCCGGCCAGGGCGTGGGTGGTCTGGTAGGCGAGCTGGTGCGGGCGGGAGGCGGCCCCGATGACGGGCACGACCCGGGTCGGGCCGGCGCGGAGCCTGTCGATGTCGGGGGTGTAGCCCATGAACGACGGCCGGATCACCCGGGACAGCCACAGGTCCATGTTCCCGCCCATGCGGGCCATGGAAGCCGCGACCTCGGGATCGGGGTCGCCCTGGGGTGGCTCCTCGCCGCCCAGGCCCACCTCGGCCGCGAACCGCTCGAGGGCGGGGCCGAGGCCGTCGCGGCCGTAGGTGGCGTGCAGGTCCTCGTAGAAGGCGCGCCAGCGCTCGCGGTCGGGCAGCAGCTCGGTCAGGGGCGGCTCGAACGCGACCAGGGTGCGGACCTGCCCGGGGTGGGTGGCGGCCAGCTCCAGGCCGGGCAGGCCGGAGATGCTGTCGGTGAGGACGTGGGCCGGGCCCTGGCCGACGGCGGCCAGGACCCGGTGGGCGTCGTCGGCGTGGACCTCGACCCGCTGGTCGGCCGGTGGGTCGTGCAGGCGGCTGCGGGACATGCCCCGCGGGTCGAAGGCGACCACCGTCCAGGTGTCGGCGAGCCGGCCGGCCACGGCCGCGTAGAACCCGGCGTCGGCCGGCATGCCGGGGATGATCAGCAGGACGGGGCCGGACCCCCGGACCTCGTAGTGCAGGCTGGCGCCCGGGACCTCCAGCGTGGCCACCTTCGCCGCTCTCATCGCTCCCCACCTCCTGGCAATTCGGTTGCCCGCCGGACGGGGCGTCTGCTGTGCTGGCGGGGACGACCCGACCGACCAAGGGAGACCCAGATGACGCCGGCGCGCATGTCCGCCCACCAGGGCTTCGCCCTCGAGCCAAGGGACATGACGCTCCGTGCGCACATTGAACCTGGGGATCCTGGCCCATGTCGACGCCGGGAAGACCACCCTCACCGAACGGCTGCTGTTCACCGCCGGCGTCATCGACGAGGTCGGCAGCGTCGATGACGGCAGCACCCAGACCGACTCGCTGGAGCTGGAACGCCAGCGCGGCATCACCATCAAGTCGGCGGTGGTGTCGTTCGTCGTCGGTGACGTCTCCGTCAACCTGATCGACACCCCCGGCCACCCGGACTTCATCGCCGAGGTGGAACGGGTGCTGCACGTGCTCGACGGCGTGGTCCTGGTCGTCTCGGCCGTCGAGGGCGTGCAGGCGCAGACCCTGGTGCTGATGCGGGCGCTGCGGCGGCTGGGCATCCCAACGCTGCTGTTCGTGAACAAGGCCGACCGGCTCGGCGCCCGGGACGCCGCCGTGCTGGCGGGGATCGCCGAGCGGCTGACGCCGGCGATCATCCCGATGGGGTCGATGTCCGGGCTGGGCACGCGCGCGGCCGGGTTCACGCCCTTCGGCGCCGCCGACCGGGCGTTCGCGGCCCGGCTGGCCGAGCTGCTCGCCGACCACGACGACGACCTCTTGGCGGCCTGGGTCGACGACGAGGCGGCGCTCCCCTACCGCCGGCTCCGCCGTGCGCTCGTGGCCCAGGCCCGGCGGGGGCTGGTCCACCCGGTGTTCCTCGGCTCGGCCATCACCGGCGCCGGCGTCGAGCCGCTGCTGGCCGGGATCACCGAGCTCCTGCCGGCGGCCCAGGGCGACCCCGGAGGCCCGGTGTCGGGCTCGGTGTTCAAGGTCGAGCGGGGCCCGGCCGGTGAGAAGGTCGCCTACCTGCGGATGTTCTCGGGCACCGTCCGCGTCCGGGACCGGCTGCCGCTGCCACGGGGCGCCGAGGGGCGGGTCACCGCCATCAGCGTGTTCGACCGCGGCGCGGCCGTCCGGCGCGGCGCCGTCACCGCCGGGCAGATCGCCAAGGTCTGGGGGCTGGGGGCCGTCCAGATCGGCGACGTGGTCGGCGAGCCGCCGGCGACCGCGGCGGCCCCGTCGTTCGCCCGGCCGTCGCTGGAGACGGTCGTGGTCCCCCGCCGCCCGGCCGACAAGGCCGCCCTCCAGGTCGCGCTGACCCAGCTGGCCGAGCAGGACCCGCTGATCGCCCTGCGCCAGGACGACACCCGGGGGGAGCTGTCGGTGTCGCTCTACGGCGAGGTCCAGAAGGAGGTCATCCAGGCCACCCTGGCCGGCGACTACGGCCTGGCGGTGGCGTTCCGCGAGACGACCACCCTGTGCGTGGAGCGGCCGGTCGGGACGGGCGCCGCCGCCGAGCTCATCGGCACGGATCCGAATCCGTTCCTCGCCACCGTCGGGCTGCGGGTCGAGCCGGCGCCGGCCGGGGCCGGGGTGCGGTTCCGGCTGGAGGTGGAGCTGGGGTCGATGCCGTACGCGTTCTTCAGGGCGGTCGAGGACACCGTGCGCGAGACCCTGCGCCAGGGGCTCCACGGCTGGGAGGTGATCGACTGCACGGTCACCATGACCCACTCCGGCTACTGGCCACGCCAGAGCCACGCCCACGCCACCTTCGACAAGAGCATGTCCAGCACGGCCAGGGACTTCCGCCAGCTGACGCCGCTGGTCCTGATGGACGCCCTGGCCCAGGCCGGCACCCGGGTCGAGGAGCCGGTCCACCGCTTCCACCTGGAGATCCCGGCCGACACCGTCGGGCCCCTCTCCCCCGTCCTGGCCCGGGTGGGCGCGATCCCCCGCTCGACCGTCCTGCGGGGCCCGGCCTGCCTGCTGGAGGGTGAGGTCCCGGCCGGGCGGGTCAACGACCTGGAGCGCCAGCTCCCGGCTCTGACCCGCGGCGAGGGGGTGCTGGAGTCCGCCTTCGACCACTACCGGCCGGTCCGGGGCCCGGTCCCGGCCCGCCCCCGGACCGACCACGACCCCCGTGACCGCAAGCAGTACCTGCTGCGGGTCCTGCGCCGCGTCCCCGGGCGGCAGGACGTGGACGAAGGGTTCACCCCGGGCGGATGATGCGCCGGCATCGTGCTTGGGCCACGATCGGTCCCGACCGCAGAACCGCGACTGGTGAGGAGCGCCGATGTCCGAGGCACCCGCGCGACCCTCCCGCTGGCGGGTGTTCGCGCCCGACACCGCGGGGGCGATCTACGGCACGATCGCGGCCATGGCGGTGATCGCCGGGTCGGCGCCCGACCCCGAGCACGCCAAGCCGCTGCAGCTGACCCTGGCCACCCTGTTCGTGTTCTGGCTGGCCCACGTGTACGCCCAGGCGCTGTCCCACCACCTGCGGGGGGCGGAGCGGCCGGGCTGGTCGGTGGTGGCCAGGGCCATGGCCGAGGAGCGGCCGCTGCTGGAGGGCCCGCTGCCGCTCCTGGCCGTGGTCGCCCTGGGGACGTTCGGCGTCCTGGAGCTGCGCCAGGCGATCCGCCTGGCCCTGTGGCTGGGCGTGATCGAGCTGTTCTCCTGGGGGGTCCTCTACGCCCGCCGCCAGCGCTGGGGCTGGCCGACGGCGCTGACCGCGGGCGCCATCAACGGCTTCTTCGGGTTCGCCATCGTCGTCCTCGAGGTGGTCGTGCACTGACCGTCAGGTCGAGCCGGCGGCCATGTCCACGTCGGCGGCCGGGCGGGCCGGCCGGCCCAGGAACTCGATGATGGCCAGCACGATCAGCAGGGCCAGGGTGAGGCCGATCACGACCTTGCCGGTGGGCCGGCCCCAGAACACCAGGGCCAGGGCGGCCAGGGCGACGGCGCCGATGCGCAGGACCCGCTTGTTGGCGTACACCCAGGTCCCGACCGGGCCGGTCGAGAACCCGGCCCGCTCCGCTCCCCCGGCCAGCCAGCCGATGGCGTGGCTGAGGCCCTCGCGGGTCCGCACGGCGGTCACGGACTGGCCGGACAGGAACGCCCCGGCGGCCACGACCAGGGCCAGGACGAACACGGTCCGGATCCCCAGGCGCAGGAAGCGCACGATGGTGTCGTAGAGCACGGCGGCGGCGTCGTGGGGCAGCACCGACGCCGGCACCGCGTCCAGGTAGATGGACCGGAACACGGCCAGCCCCAGGGCCAGCACGACCATGGAGATGGCGACCCCGAGCGCGGCCCCGACCGTCGCCCGCCGGTGGTCGCGGGCCACGTACACCCCGAGCACCAGCAGGACGATGGCGATCACGGGCAGCCACACCCCGAGGGTGTTGAGCAGGTTGAAGCCGCTGCGGGCCCGGGTGATGTCCTCGGACTGGAACAGCACGAAGGAGGCGTTGACCTCTGGGATGCGGGCCGCGACCGAGAACCCGGACTCGACCAGCCGCTGCTTGACCACCTCGATGAAGGCGGCCAGGTTCACGCTCACGGTGTCGTTCTCGACCGTGACCGCTCCCCCGCCCTCGCCGGTCAGGGCGGCCACCAGCTGCTGGTGGGCGACCCGGTTGGCCTGGACCCAGGCGTCGGCGAAGGCGTCGCTCTCGACCACCCTCCCCACCTGGCTGCGGGTGAAGCTCTGGACCCCGTTGGCGATCGGCACGGAAAGGGCGCGGAGCTGGTCGGCCAGTGCCGGGGTCAGGCCTCGCTCGGCCAGGGCGTCGACGGCCTGGTTGGTCAGGCCCTGGACGTCGATGTAGTTGAACACCTGGGCGGTGATCTGGTCGGCGACGGCCGCCTGGATGGCCGGGTCGTCGGCCAGGGGGGTCACGGTGGCCACGTAGCGGTCGGTGTTGGTGACCTGGTTGCGGGTCCACACCGCCGCCGCCGACAGCGGGGCGAGCACGCAGCCGACCACGATCAGCAGTGTGGCCACGATCGTGCGCCAGCGCTGCCGGCCAGCCCGATCGGCCGCCGGGACGGGGGCGGTGGCGGTGGCGCTTGTCGCGGCCTGGTCGCGCACCTGGGCGCGGAGGGCCGCGTTCTCGGCCCGGAGCCGCTCCAGCTCGGTGCGCTCCTCCGTGGTGAGGGTCGGATCCTCGGACATGGGTGGCACCGTCCTCGTCCTCGCGTCTCGGCTGCCTGCGCTTCCCCGGCAGCCTGGCCGACCTGAGCGGGTCGGGCATCACCTGAAGCGGGTGATTTCGGCATTCCCCCGGCCCGGATTCACCCGGTCTGGGGGATCTCGCCCGCCGGCGCCGGCGGCAGAATCGGCCCCATGACGAGGCAGGACGAGGACAGCTACCGCCGTGGACGGTCGCCGTTCCGGCCGCCGGCGCGGCGGCCGCTGCTGGCCCGGCTGGTCCCGGTGTCCGAGCGGCTGCGCGGCTACGGCGGCGGCACGCTCCGGCGGGACCTGCTGGCCGGGGTCACCGTGGCCGCCCTGGCCCTGCCCGCGGCCATGGCCTACGGGGAGCTGGCCGGGCTGACCCCGGTCGACGGCCTCTACACCCTGCTGCTGCCCGCGGTCGCCTACACCGTGTTCGGCTCCTCCCGCCAGCTCATCATCGGGCCCGAGGGGTCGATCGCGGCCATGGTCGCGGCTGCGGTGATCCCGCTGGCCGCCGGCGACCCGCGGCGCGCGGCGACGCTGGCCTCGCTGCTGGCGCTGCTGGTCGGGGCCGTGTACCTGGTCGCCCGGCTGATCCGGCTGGGCTGGGTGGCCGACTACTTCTCCCAGGCGGTGCTGCTCGGCTACCTCCACGGCGTGGCCGTGGTCCTGGTCATCGGCCAGCTCGGCAAGCTGGCCGGGATCACCCCCGAGGCCGAGGGGCCGCTGCCGACGCTGGCCGACGTGGTCCGCCGCGTCGACGAGTTCCACGGCCCCACCGTGGCCGTCGGGGCCACCTCCCTGGCCGTGCTGCTCGTCCTGCGCTGGCGCCTGCGGCGCTTCCCCGGCCCCCTGGTGGTGGTCGTGGCCGCGATCGTCGTGTCGGCCGCCCTCGACCTGGCCGCCGACGGCGTGGCCGTGGTCGGCGACATCCCCGCCGGCCTGCCGGCCGTCAAGCTCCCCGAGGCCGACCTGGGCGATGGCCTGGCCCTGCTCCCGGCGGCCCTGGGGATCTTCTTCGTCAGCTACGCCGACGAGATCCTGACCGCCCGCTCCTTCGCCGGCCGCCGCGGCGAGCACATCCGCGCCAACACCGAGCTGGGCGCGATGGGCGCGGCCAACCTGGCCGCCGGCGTCACCCAGGGGTTCCCGATCGGGGCCAGCGGGTCCCGCACCGCCGTCAACGACCAGATGGGCGTGCGCAGCCAGCTGTCGGGCCTGCTCGCGGCCGGGGTCATCGCCCTCGTCCTGCTGTTCCTGACCGCCCCCATGGCGTACCTGCCCACGGCGACCCTCGGTGCGGTCATCGTGGCCGCCGGGATCGGCATCGTGAACCCCGACGCCTGGCGTGGCCTGGCCCGGACCAGCCGGGTCGAGGTCGCGATCGCCGCCGCCACCACGGCCGGGGTGATCCTCGTCGGGGTCCTGGAGGCGCTGCTGGTCGCCGTGGCCCTGTCCATCGTCGACGTGGTCCGGCGCAGCGCCATCCCCCATGACGCCGTCCTCGGCTGGGACGAGCGGATGGGCCGCTACGCCGACGTCAGCGTCCACCGGCGCGCCCGGATCACCCCCGGCGTGCTCGTCTACCGCCTCGACGACCGGCTGTTCTTCGCCAACGCCGGGTACGTCACCGGGCGCATCCACGAGGCCGTCAACGGCAACCCGACCCCGGTGCGCTGGCTGGTGTTCGACGGCGAGGCCCTGGCCCACCTCGACGCCACCGGCGCCGGGGCCCTCGGCGAGCTGATCCGGTCGTTCCAGGCCGAGGGGGTCACGTTCGTGTTCGCCCGGATCAAGACGCCCATGCGCCACACCCTGGAGGAGGCCGGCATCGTGGCCCTGGTCGGCCGCGACCACCTCTACCCCACCACCCGGGCCGCCGTCGAGGCCGCCGCCGCCCCGGCGCCGGGTTCACCCTCGGCGGGTGATGGCCGGCCACCCTCGGAGACGGGACCCTGACCGCCATGGGTGCGGCGCGGTACGCGTTCAGGGTCAGGGGCTGGGCCAGCGACGAGGCGCTGGCCGCGCTCCGGGAGGAGCTCGAGGTCGAGGTGGTGCCCGAGCCCGACCGGTCCAGCACGGCCATCCAGGGCTGGCTGCCCGACCAGGCGGCGCTGTTCGGCGTGCTGGCCAGGATCCGGCAGCTCGGCCTCGAGCTGCTCGAGGTCCGGCGCCTGCCCCGGTCAGGCTGACGGCGGCGGGGACGTCCGCGGGTCGGCGAAGGCGGCGACGGCGTCGTCGACCTCGAGGTACAGGCGCGGCTCGTAGCGCTCGGCCTCCGGGGAGCGCCGCAGCATGTCCAGGGGCCGCTCGTTCAGGTTGGCCATCCACAGGGTGACCCCGCGCCCGCGCAGGTCGGCGTCGAAGCCGGCCAGGAGATCGATGGCGGTGACGTCGATGTCGGGGACGGCCCCGAGGTCCATGACCAGGACCCTGGGGGGCGGGTCGGCCGCGTCGACCAGGCCGAGCAGCCGATCCCGGAGCCGGGGGGCGTTGGCGTAGTAGATCCCGGACACCGGCCGCAGAACCAGCAGCCCGGGGAAGGTCTGGCCGTCGGGGTAACGCCGCACGTCGCGCCAGTGGCCGGTGCCCGGCTTGCGCCCGAGGACCTCGATGGGCGGGTGGTTGGCCCCGTGGATGAGGGTGAGCATGGAGACGATCACGGCCACCAGCACGCCCGGGAGCACCCCCAGGACGAGCACCCCGGCCAGCGCGACCAGGGCGAGGGCGTAGTCCCGGAACCGGATCCGGCGGATGCGACGCAGGGCGGCCAGGTCGATCAGCCCGACCACGGCCACGATGACGACCGCGCCGAGGGTCGCCTGGGGCAGGTCCTCGAACAGCGGGGTGAGGAACAGCAGGGTGAGGACCACGACCAGGGCCGTGGTGATGCCGGCGAGCTGGCTGCGGGCGCCGCTCTCGCGGTTGACGGCCGTCTGGGACAGCCCGCCGCCGGCCGGGAAGGCCTGGAAGCAGCCCCCGGCCAGGTTGGCGGCGCCGAGGGCGCGCAGCTCCTGGTCGGCGTCGACCCGGGGCTCGCCCTTGGCGGCGAAGGCGCGGCCGGCCGCGATCGACTCGACGAACGACATCAGGGCGATCCCGGCCGCCGGCGCGATCAGCTCCCTGGCCATGCTCAGGTCGGGGGCGGCGAGCTGGGGCAGGCCGGGCGGGATGGCGCCGACCAGGGCCACGCCACGGTCGGCCAGCCCGGCGAAGGCGGCGAGCAGGATCCCGAGGGCGACGACGAGCAGCGGGCCGGGCAGCGACGGCGGCGCCCACCGGCGCAGCCCGAGCAGGAGGGCGATGCTGGCCAGGGCCAGGACGAAGGTTGGCCAGTTGACGTCGCCCAGGTTGGCCAGGGCCGAGCCGAGCTCGACGAAGAAGTCGCCGTCCTTCTGGGGGACGCCCAGGACCTTGCCGAGCTGGCCGGCGGCGATCAGCAGCCCGGTGCCGGCCTTGAAGCCGGCGAGGACGGGGGCTGAGATGAAGTCGGCCAGGAACCCCAGCCGCAGCACCCCGGCAGCCAGCAGCAGCACGCCCACCATGGCGGCCAGGGTGGACGCCGCCACCAGGGCCCGCGCCGGGTCGCCGCCGGACGCCGCGGCCACGGCGGCCGCGGTGAGGGCGGACAGCGTCGAGGTGGTGCTGACCGACAGCGGCCGGGAGGTGCCGGCCAGGGCGTAGACCAGTGTCGGCACGGTGGCCACGTACAGGCCGACCTGGACGGGCAGCCCGGCGATGGTGGCATACGCCATGGCCTGGGGGATGACCACGGCCGCGGTGGTGAGGCCGGCGACCAGGTCGCCGCGCAGCCACGCGCCCTGGTAGGCGCCGAGCCACCCTACCGCCGGCACATACCGGGCCAGCCCATGGCCGGCCGCACCCTGCCCCCGCATCGATCCCTCCGTCGCCCGTCCCGCTCGGTGATTGGGCCAAGGATCATCCTAGGCGGGTGATGCCCGCGCATCCGGCATCGGCCAAGCTTGGTCCCGTTCGCCGGCCGCGAACGGAAGGAGTCGTTCATGCCCAGAACCACCACGCAGCCAAGGACCGCCGCCAAGACCCAGGCCGCCGCCCAGCCCAAGGCTCAGCCCAAGGCGGCCAGCAAGCCGGCCAAGGCGACCAAGGCGGCCAAGCGTCCCCAGCGGCTGACCGACGCCCAGCTGGCGGACATGATGGCGCTGACCAGCCACGCCGACAGCGTCGAGCTCAAGCTCACCGTCCCCAACACCCAGCGGCGCTCCACGGTGACGGCGCTCGGCATGGACCCCCTGGAGGGCCAGATCCGCCAGGTGTTCTTCTTCGACACCCCCGACCTGCGCCTCAACCAGGCCGGAGTGGTCGTCCGGGCCCGCCGGGTCCAGGGCCGCGGCGACGACACGGTGGTCAAGCTGCGCCCGATCGTCCCCGACGAGCTCCCCCCCAGCGTCCGCAACGCCAAGACCATGGTGGTGGAGGTCGACGCCATGCCCGGCGGGTACGTCTGCTCGGCCTCGTTCAAGGGGTCCCTCGGCCCGGGCGACGCCGTCAAGCAGGTCGCGGCCGGGGACCGGGCCATCCGCAAGCTCTACTCCAAGGCCCAGCGGGCCTTCTACGAGGCCCACGCCCCCGACGGCCTTGACCTGAACGACCTGACCGTGCTCGGGCCGATCAACGTGCTCAAGCTCAAGTTCACCCCCAAGGGCTACGACCGGCGGATCGTGGCCGAGCTGTGGCTCTACCCCGACGGGGAGCAGATCCTGGAGCTGTCGACCAAGTGCGCGCCCAGCGAGGGCTTCCAGGTCGGGGCCGAGACCCGGGCCTTCCTGGCCGAGCGGGGCGTCGACCTGTGGGGCGAGCAGCAGACCAAGACCAAGACCGCGCTGGAGTTCTTCTCGAACAACCTCGATTAAGGAGGCTAGATGGGCTGCCTGTTCGCACTGCTCGGAGGGCTGTTCCCGCGCTTCGCCCTGCTGGTCCTGTGGATCGCACGGCCGGCCCGGGTGGACGCGGCGTTCGACGGCTGGCTGCTGCCGCTGCTCGGCATCATCTTCCTGCCGTTCGCGACCCTGATCTACGTGCTGCTGTACACCCCCGGCCGCGGGGTGACCGGCTGGGACTGGTTCTGGGTGGCGCTGGCGGCGCTGCTCGACATCGGCCACTGGGGGGCCACGGCCAGCCAGCGCAGCCAGATGGGGCGCGCCCGGGCCTAGCCGGCCGCCGTACGATCGGGGCATGCCCCCGGCGGTGCTCGTCCTCCACCTGCGGGCGGCCCGCCGCAAGGCAAGGGCGGCCGCGGTCGCCGAGGCACTGGCCCTGCTGCACGACCTGGGGCCGTCGGCCCCGGCGGGCGGGCCGCTGGCGGAGCGGGCCGGGGTGGCCTGGATCGAGCTGCCCGAGGGGGCGCTGGCGGCAGCCACGGCCCGGCTCCCCCGCCTCGGCTACACCACCGCCGTCGACCTGGTGACCCCGGCCGCCGGGTCGCCCGACCTCACCTGGCGGGGCCGGCCCTGGCGGCTGGAGCGGCTGCACACCGAGGACGCCGCGGACATGCGGGAGCAGGCCCCGGACCGGCGCGAGTTCCAGTTCGCCCCCGGTGGCGGGCCGGTCCGGCCGGTGCGCGGCTACCGCGGCGGCGGCGACCCGCTGGGACGCCGGGGCCTGCCCGTGTGCGACGCCCGGCTGCTGGTCAACCTGGTCGCCCCGGCCGGCCCGGGGCTGCTGCTGGACCCGTTCGCCGGGGTCGGCGGGGTCGCGTTGGCGGCGCGGGCGGCCGGCTGGGCGACCGTCACCGCCGACCTCGACCCGGCCCTGCGCCACGGGCTCGGCCGCCTCGGCGGCGGCGCCCACCTGGTCGCCGACGCCCGCCGCCCGCCGCTGCGGGCCGGCTGCGTCGACGCCGTGGCCACCGAGCCGCCGTACGACCGGGAGGTGGGGACGCTGGCCGAGGAGGCCCTGGCCGGGGCACGGCGGCTGCTGCGCCCGGGGGGCGCGACCGCCTGGCTGTGCGCCGCCTGGCAGGCGCCGGGCCTGCGGGCCACCGCCGCCCGGCTCGGCCTGCGGCCGGTGCTGGACTGCCCGGTCGACCGCAAGGGCCTGCAGGTGGTGGCGCTGGCCTGGCGGCGGCCGCCCTAGCCGGCCGGCCGCTCCCCGCGGACGACGAACCCGACGTGCTGGCCGCGGAAGTTGAGCGAGAAGTAGGCGGGCGCCAGGCCCCGCTCCCGGGCCTGGCCGGCCAGCCACAGGAACCAGTTCTGCCCCGGGCCGGGGGCCGCCGGCTCGTCGACCACGCAGCACGGCAGGACCACGCAGCTGGTGCCGGCGGCGGCCACGGTGTCGAGCACGGCCAGGTTGCTGCCGTGGGCGTGCAGGGCCACCAGCAGGTCGTAGCGGCGGCCGAGGGCGGGACCGAACGGGACCCGGCGGCGCGGCACCCGGGCGGCGTCGCCCAGCCGCACCCGACGGCCGCTGGGAAGGTCCCGGTAGGTGGCCGGCAGCGGCTGGTCGACCGGGTCGACGACCTCGGCCCGGAAGCCGGCCTCGTTGAGCAGCCAGGTGAGCAGCCCCTTGCCGCCGCCGACGTCGGCCACCGTGCAGGGCGGGAAGCGCTCCGCGATCCAGCCGGCCAGCAGCTGGAAGCGGAACTTCTTCATCCTGGGCAGGTCGTCCCCGGACCGCCGCCGGCCGGGGCCCGGGCCGGGCTGGACCAGGCCGAGCTCCTCCGGCGACGGCGGCGGCGGGTAGCGGTGGGGCATCTCCCGTTGGGCAACGACCCTCCGGGGATGGTTGTTCCGGCTCAGGCCACCGCCCGGGCCGTGGTGGTCGCCCTGGCCAGGTCGGCCGGGGTGATCAGGCCGAGGAGCTGCCCGCCGGCGACCACGGCGGCCACCGTGCCGCCGCCGGCGAGCCGGGCGGCCACCTCGGCCACCGGCTGGTCGGGGCCGACCACCGGCAGCGACGCCATGGGGATGGCGACGTCGCCGGCGCGGACGATGTGGCGCCGCTCGGGCGGGACCTGGTGCAGGGCGGCCGTGGTGACCACGCCGGCCGGGCGACCGTCGAAGGTCCGCAGGGGCAGAGCCTCCAGCTGCCAGGGCTGGACGTAGTTCCGCAGGAAGGCGTCGACCGTGAACCAGGCCGGGGCGGCCGCCGGGGCCGGGGTCATGACCTGGCCGGCCCGCAGGCCGCCGAGGTCGTGGCGGAGCAGGGCGAAGTCGCGCTCCTGGCGGGCGGCGGTGACCAGGAACCAGCCGACCAGGGCCGTCCACAGGGAGCCGAACCCCCAGCCGGTGAAGGTGCCGAGGAGCCCGTAGACGACCAGGGCACCGCCCACCCAGACCCCGGCCCGGGTGGCGGTGACCGAGGCCCGGACGCGGCTGCCGTGGCGGCGCCAGAGCAGCCCGCGCAGCACCCGCCCGCCGTCGAGGGGCGCGGCCGGGAGCAGGTTGAACAGGGCCAGGGCGGCGTTGCCGACGGCCAGCCAGGCGGTCACGGCGACGGCCACGGCGGGGCCGCCGGCGACCGACAGCACGACCGCGGCCAGCCCGAAGCCGACGGCCAGGGCCAGGCTGACGGCCGGGCCGACGATGGCGACCCGCAGCTCGTCGCGGGGACTGGCCGGCTCGTCCTCGAGCTGGGCGACGCCGCCGAGCAGCCACAGGGTGATGGACCGGACCCGCAGCCCGGCCCGGCGGGCGACCAGGGCGTGGCCGATCTCGTGGGCCAGCAGCGAGCCGAGGAACAGGGCGGCGCCGGCCGCGCCGGCCAGCCAGTAGGCGGCCGGGGCGAGCCCGGGGGCCTGGGCGGGCAGCAGCCGCCCGGCCAGCGACCAGGCGATCAGCGCGGCGATGAGCAGGGCGCTCCAGCTCGCCCCCACCGGGATCCCGGCGATGCGGCCGAAGCGGAGACTGGCGGTCATCAACGACTCCTCCAAGACTTTTCCACAGCTACAGGATACCCCCAGGGGGTAAATCGGACGTAAGGGGGCGACACCACCCGGGCGCCTCCGGCGGCTCCCCGCTCGGTCGCGGCGGCTTCCCGTCCCCTCGCGGTTGACCCCTCCCCCGCTCGCCCGACATTATTGTTTGAACAGTCAGTCAAAAAGGAGTTGGCATGGGTGCTTCGACCGTGGCCGCGACCCTGGGGCAGGTCGGTCTGCCCGCTCCCCTGCCGGAGCTGGCCGCCCGCCGCTGGGACGCCGTGGTGGTCGGGGGCGGCCACAACGGCCTGACCGCCGCCGCCTACCTGGCCCGGGCGGGCCGGTCGGTGCTGGTGCTGGAACGCCGCGAGCGCCTGGGCGGCGCCTGCACCCTGGAGCAGCCCTTCGACGACCCCGGGTACCTGGTCAGCCCGTGCGCGTACGTGGTCGGCCTGCTCGACCAGACGGTGGTGGACGAGCTCGGCCTGGAACGCTACGGCTACCGGGTGTTCGTGGCCGACCCCAACCTGTGGGTGCCGTTCGCCGACGGCACCTCGGTGGCCCAGTTCGCCGACCACCACCAGACCGTGGCCCACCTGCGGGCCAACCGCTTCGCCGAGCGCGACATCGAGGGCATGCTCGCCTACGAGGACATGTTCGACCGGCTGCGCCTGGCCCTGCGGACCGGGCCCGAGGGCGACACCTGGCAGGGCGACGCCCCCACCCGCGACCAGCTGGAGAAGCGGCTGGGCCACGACGGCGAGCTGATCTCGGTCCTGTTCGAGGAGTCGATCGCCGACACCCTCGACCGCTACGTGGCCGACCAGCGGATGAAGGACGCCCTCTACGGCCAGGGGGTCATCGGCGCCTGGGCCGGCCCGCGGGACCCGGGCACCGCCTCCATCAAGCTGATGCACTACCAGGGCGACCTCCTCGGCCAGGGGCCGCTGTGGGGCTATGTCGAGGGTGGGATGGGCCAGATCTCGTTCGCCATCGCCCAGGCCGCCCGCGACCTCGGGGCCGTGCTGGCCAGCGGCGTGCCGGTGGCCGAGATCCTGCCCGGGGAGGGGGTGCGGCTGGAGGGCGGCGAGCTGATCCGGGCGGCCACGGTCGTCTCCAACGCCGACCCCAAGCGCACCCTGGGCCTGGTCGACCCCGGGGCCGTGCCCGAGGCCTACCGGGCCCGGGTCGACGCCTGGCAGATCCGCTCGCCGGTGGTGAAGCTGAACGCCGCCCTGCACCGGCTGCCCACCTTCCCGGCCGCGGCCGGGTCGGGGTTCCTGCCCCACCAGGCCATGATCGACGTGACCGGCGGCCTGGACGCCGCCCAGGAGGCGTTCGAGGACACCGAGCGGGGCGTGCCCAACATCGGCTTCGCCGAGGTCTACTTCCAGACCGCCTACGACCCGTCGGTCGCCCCGGCCGGCCGCCACCTGGTCAGCGTGTTCGCCCAGTACGCCCCCTACACCCTGGCCGAGGGCGACTGGGACAGCCGCCGGGGCGAGATCGGCCGGATGATCCTCGACGCCATGGCCGCCTTCGCCCCCGATCTGCACGACTGCGTGGCCGAGCACGAGGTCCTCGGCCCGCCCGACGTCGAGGCCCGGATCGGGCTCACCGGCGGGCACATCTTCCAGGGCGAGACCATGCCCGACCAGATGTGGGAGCACCGCCTGACCGCCCGGACCCCGGTCGCCGGCCTCTACCTGTGCGGCGCCGCCACCCACCCGGCCGGGTCGGTGATCGCCCTCAACGGCCGCAACGCCGCCATGGCCGTCCTCGCCGACACCGCAACGGCGGACTAGCCCTTCTCGGCGCCGGCGGTCAGGCCCTCGACCAGGAGCCGCTCGGTGGCGAAGAACAGGATGACGATCGGGACGGTGAGGATCACCGACCCGGCCATGAGGGTGGTCTTGGCGACCTCGATCGACCCGGCGAGCTGGGACAGGCCCAGCGACACCGTCCAGTTCTGGCGGTTCTCGACCAGGAACAGCAGCGCGAACAGGAACTCGTTCCAGGCGATCATGAACACGAACAGGCTGGTCGCCATGATCGCCGGCATGGCCAGGGGGAGGGAGACCTTGCGGATGATGGTCAGCCGGCTCGCCCCGTCGAGGGCGGCCGCCTCCTCCAGGCTCTCGGGGACCGTCTCGAAGTAGTTGCGCAGCATGTGGATCGTGACCGGCACGATCTGGGAGGCGTAGACCAGGACCAGGCCGAACAGCGACCCGCGCAGGCCGATGCGGGTGAAGAACACGAACAGCGGGATGGCCAGCAGGATGGCCGGGAACAGGTAGACGGACAGGAACAGGACGTTGACCTGGCGGCGGCCGAAGAACTGCAGCCGGGCGATGGCGTAGCTGCCCAGGATCGACACCAGCAGGGTGAGGACCACGCTGGCCAGGGCGATCACGGCGCTGTTGCGCAGGAAGGTCAGGAAGCCCTGGCCGCCGTCGTCGACGCTGCGCAGCACCTCGCCGAAGGCGTCCAGGGAGATGCCCCGGGGCGGCCACAGCGCCCCCGGGTCGAGGGCCAGGTCCTCGATCGCCCGGACGCTCAGCATGAGCATGTAGTAGAAGGGGAACAGGGTCGCGATCAGGAAGAAGGCGATCGTGATCCACTTCAGGACCCCGAGGATGCGGGTCTCGACGATCTCGCGGCTGAGCGGCGGGCGCGGGCGGGGCGGCCGCCGGGCCGGCGCCCTGGGGGCCTCGGGCCGCTCGGCGACGCCGGTGTCGACGTCGGTCCGGCTCATACCGCATCCGCCTCCTCGACCCGGCCGACGAAGAACTTGAAGTAGAGGAACAGCAGCACCACCAGCAGCAGGGCCAGCACCAGCGACAGGGCGGCGGCGGCGCCGATGTCGCCGCGGCCGGTCAGGTAGCGGTAGACCCGCACCGACACCACCTCGGTGCCGGCGCCGCCCTGGGTGAGCAGGAAGATGTCGTCGAACTCGTTGAAGGTCCAGATGAAGCGGAGGACCGTCAGCAGGGCGATGACCCCCTGGAGCTGGGGCAGGGTGATGCGCCAGAACCGCTGCAGGGGCGTGGCCCCGTCGACCCTGGCCGCCTCGTCGAGCTCGGTGGGCAGGGCCTGGAGGCGGGCCAGGATGAACAGGAACGAGAACGGGAAGTAGCGCCAGGCCTGGTAGAGGATGACCACGATCAGGGCCAGCGGCACCCCCAGGTCGAAGCCGAAGATGCTGATGGTGCCCGTCCGCTGCTCCAGGAACGGGATGCGGTCCTGCCAGCCGAGCAGGTCGGCGCCGATGGCGTTCACGACGCCGAGCTCGGGGTTGAGCATGATCTGCCAGACGAAGGTGACCGCCACCACCGGGGCCACATAGGGCAGCAGCATCGACGCCCGCACCAGGGTCCGGCCCCGGAACGGCTTGCGCACGACCAGGGCGGCGACCAGGCCGAGGGCGATCGACAGGAAGGTCCCCACGATGCTGTAGATGAGGGTGACCTTGAGGGCGTCGAGGAACCCGGGCGAGGTCAGCACCGTGGTGAAGTTGTCCAGTGTGAACTGGAAGTCGAACAGCCGGGTGCGGAGGTTGCGCAGGCGCAGGCTCTGGAAGGCGATGACGATCGTCCACAGGATGGGCAGGACGACCACGCTCAGGACCACGATCAGGGTCGGCGACAGCAGCGCGATCCCGGCCCGCGCCTCCTGCTGGGCCAAGGTCCCCCGCCGGCCCCGGCGCCGGCGCCCGCCCTCCGGGCCACCCGGCGCCTTCGGCCCATCCCCCTTGCCGGCCGCCCCGGCCTCAGCCTCGGCGCCGACGACCGGTCCCTCGCGCATGGGTCTCCCCTTCCGGCCCGTGCTCTACTCGATGGACTGGGCGATCTCCTCCACGTCGGCCTGGGCCTGCTCGGCGGCCGCCTGCGGGGTCAGCTCCCCGTCGAGCATGGCCGCCAGCGCCTTGGGGATCGGCTGCTCGGCGGCCAGCGCCCCGACGATCTTGCCCTGGCCCTGCTGGAAGCCCCACCGGCTCATGGTGTCGGTGCTGGTGGTCAGGGCCTCGAGCACCTCGGGCGGGTACAGGTCGGCCAGCGGCGCCTTGGAGTCCACCCCGACCTCCATCTTGCTCCAGGCCTCGTTGTACTCCTCGGGGTTGTCCTGGGTGCCGGAGCGGGTCGGGAACCGGCCCTCGGGGGTGATCTTCAGCCAGTCGATGTAGCCGTCGCTCATCATGAACTCGACGAACTGCTTGGCCGGGTCGACCTTGCCGTCCTTGACGACGACGTAGCTGGAGATCTCCCCGAACTGGGTCGGCTGGCCGCCGGAGCCGCTGATGGCGGTGACCACGCCGCTGTTCTCGGACAGGAACCGCTTGTCGGAGCGGCACTCGGCGCAGGTCGGGAGGGCGTCGTTGCGCAGCCCGGCCAGCTCGTCGAGGAGGAACGACGACCACACGATCATGGCCGCCTTGCCGGCGAAGTAGGCCGCCCGGGTGGTGTCGACGTCCTGGCCGCCCTTGCTGGAGCCCTTGGTGATGAGGTCGTTGTAGAAGGAGAAGGTGCCGACGCACTGGGACGAGGTCAGCTGGATGGCGCCCTGGTCGTCGGTGAGCTGGCAGCCGTTGGCGAGGGCGAAGTACTCGAAGGTCTGCTCGGTGAAGGACTCGCCGGCCTTGGTGGCGGCGACGATCCCGTTCTGGCCGGGCTGCTTGAGCTCGGTCGCCGCGCTCAGGATCTTGTCGAAGGTGTCCGGGGTGTCCAGGCCGGCCTTCTCGAACAGGTCCTTGCGGTAGACGAGCAGCTGGGTCCAGGTGTCGCTGGGCACCCCCATCGGCTTGCCGTCGACGGTGACCAGGCTGAGGGCCCGCTCGGAGAAGGTGTCGCGGCCCAGGCTCTCGACCACCTCGTTGGCGGCGTCGGCGTCGGCCAGGTCGTCGGTGGCCAGGTTCTGCACGAAGCCGAGCGACAGCGGCCCCATCACGTCCGGCAGGGTGCCGCCGGCGCTGGCCGACTGGATCTGGGTGGCGAGCTGGTCCTCGGCGATCGCGACCGTGTTCACCTGGATGCCGCTCTGCTCGCTGAAGCGGCCGACGATCGTCTTGATGGCGGCGACCCGCTGGGCGACGTCCTCGGCGACCCAGAAGGTGATCGACTGCTCGTCGCCCTCACCGCCCCCGTCGCCACCGCCGCCGCAGCCCGCCGCGGCGAGCAGGACGGCAAGGGTCACCAGAGCAAGCAGGCGTCGGGATCTCATGTGTGCGCTCCTCCCAGCTGCGATCACCAGGACGTTCCCACCACTTGCGGAGCACGAGCCGGGTAGAACGCTCGTTCGGCGAACGGTAACAGGCGACCCTGACCCGCACAAGCCATCATCCACCGCGCCGCCGGCCGTGCCCGGGGGCCGGCGAGGGAGTACGTTGCTTGCTCAACAACCGCCGCGAGCCCCCGAGGAGGAGACCATGGCGACCAAGCTCTGGCACGTTCCGGTGCGGCTGGCCACCGGCGCCATCATCGTGGACCAGGGCCTGCTCAAGCTGGGCGCCGACGACGACACGGCCAAGTGGCTGCACGGGCAGGCCGTGCAGGCCTTCCCCCAGTTCGCGGACATGGAGCCACGGGACTTCGTGCAGCTGCTGTCGACCTGCGAGATCACCCTCGGGGCGGCGCTCCTCGGCATCGGGTTCGTCCCCTCCAGCCTGGCCGGCCTCGGGCTCGGCGCCTTCGGCGGGGCCTTGACCCGGCTGTACCTCAAGGCCCCCGGGACCCGCCGCGAGGGCAGCCTCGCCCCCAGCCAGCAGGGCATCGGCCTGGCCAAGGACTCCTGGATGCTGGCCATCGGCACGGCCCTGGTGCTGGACGCGCTGTTCGGGTCCAGGGGCAGGAAGCGCAAGCGGAAGCAGTCCTAGGAACCCGCGAGCCCCCGCCAGCCGTGAGCGCTCCCTCGCCGAGGTGGCCGGCCGCTCCCCCGCCGCCGCCCGGGCGGCGGGGCGGGGGGCCGTTGGCCGGGGGGGCTGACGTGCTCCGGGGGATCGGGATGTTCCTCGGGACGCCTGGGATCCGGCTGCTCGGGATCGTGCCCGTGGTCCTGGCCGCGCTGTTCGTCCTGGCCCTGCTCGGCCTGCTGGTGGCCTACCTGGACGAGCTGGCCGCCGCCCTGACCCCCTTCGCCGACCGCTGGGACGAGGACAGCCGCACCCTGGTCCGGGTCGGGGCCGGGCTGGCCCTGCTGCTGGGCTCGACGGTCGTGCTCGTGGTGTCGTTCACGGTCATCGCCCAGATCATCGGCCAGCCCTTCTACGAGCGGATCTCGGACCGGATCGAGCACCGGCTGGGGGCGCCCCCGGCCGGCGCCGGCGCCCCCTGGTGGCGGAGCTTCCCCCGGGCCTCGCTGGAGTCGGCCCTGCTGCTGGCCATGACCCTGGCCTGCACGGCGCCGCTGTTCGTGCTCGGGCTGTTCCCGGTGCTGGGCCAGACCGTCGTGCCCGTCCTCCAGGCCCTGGTGGCCGGGTTCTTCCTGGCCGTGGAGCTGCTGGCCATCCCGCTGGAGCGGCGCGGCCT
>Ga0081538_10001890_pt1 | contig 21068 bp, 23 predicted proteins | sample TabmetS5T2R1_FD_71022 | JGI IMG/M metagenome (GOLD analysis project Ga0081538, IMG submission 71022) | Tabebuia heterophylla rhizosphere microbial communities from the University of Puerto Rico - S5T2R1 | ecosystem: Host-associated > Plants > Roots > Rhizosphere ...
CCGGTCATCGGCACGGCTTCGCTCGGCCGGTAGACGACCTCGGCGCCGTTCATGGCGAGGGCGCGCACCGCCTCCGGATACTCGCCGTCGGAGCAGCAGATCGTCCCGACGTTCCCGATGTCGTCAGTGCGCAGCACCGGGTAGAAGGCGTCGATCCCGTCGCCGAAGAGCTCCACCCATCGGTCGTAGACGTCGTGGGGAGTACACGAGCGCTCGCGGCACCAGAGGTGGTTCTTGGCCGCTCGGTGGACGACCTCGCCCTCGGGCGAGATCACGAAGAGCATGTTGAAGTAGCGGTCCTCGATCACCTCGGGCCAGCGGGCCTTGCACTGGACGCAGAGGTAGACGTCGTAGTGGCGCGCGAGCGCCGAGAGCCGCTCCGTCTCCTCACCGGGCACGTCGATGAAGAGGTCGCGCGCGGCGGTGACGTGCGGCACGTCGAAGGCCTCGTCGGTGAAGCCGGTGAGGGCGCCCTCCGCAAGCGCGATCACGCGCACCGGCATGTTGATCCCGATCACGGACATCGCTGCGTGAATTCCGTCCTCGACGATTCCGAGGTTTCGCTCGATGTGCTTCCGCTCGCCGACCCCGTGCACGACCGTCGAGAGGCCGACGGCGAGGTAGGGAGCGACTGGTGTGCTGTTCTCGTCCACGTTCCTCCTCAGTGGTAGCGGTGGCCGCCGTCGACGTTGAGGGTCTGGCCGTTGACGAACCCCGCCGCCGGGCTTGCGAGGTAGGCGATGCACTCGGCGATGTCCTCCGGCTCGCCGCGCCGAGGCACCGCCTGCTCCGGGACGATCTCGTCGAAGAGGCCGGCCTCCTCGCCCTCGAGCACGCCTTCGGTGGCGACCAGCCCCGGCGTCACCGCGTTGACCGTGATGCCGTGCGGCCCGGCCTCGCTCGCGAGCGCTCGCGTGAACCCGATGATGCCCCCTTTGCTGGCGATGTAGGCGCTGAGGCCCGGATAGCCGATGAAGAACGTCGAGGAGGAGACGTTCACGATGCGACCGTAGCCGCGTTCCCGCATCGAGGGGTAGACGGCGTGTGCGCACAGGTAGATGCCGTCGAGGTTGACGGCGAGGACGCGCCGCCACTCGGCGAACGTCAGCTCCTCGAAGGGACGATGCGGGTAGATGCCGGCATTGTTGACGAGCACGTCGATCCGTCCCCCCGCAGCGAGCACGGCGGCTACGGCGCTACGGACCGCCTCTTCGTCGGCCACGTCGACCCCGAAGGTGGTGACCTCGAGCCCGTCGCCGGCGAGCTTGACTGCCGCCGCGGCGAGTGCCTCCCCATCGCGGTCGAGGAGGGCGAGGCGGGCGCCGTCCGCCCCGAGCCGCCGGGCGGCCGCATAGCCGATCCCCCTGGCCGCCCCGGTGACCAGAGCCGTCTGGCCTTGCAAAACGCCGGCCTGTGGACTCATACTGGCGATCGCATTCTGAATACAAAACCGGCCGAGGCGCAAACCGAGGAGGGCACATGGCGGCTGCTGGGCAATCGGTGCAGGCACCTGAGATCGGGCTCGAGCGACGAGTCGTCGGCCTGCCGACCGCGATCGGCACGACGTTCAGCCTCATCGTCGCCTCGAGCGTCCTGGCCACGGTGGCCGGCGGGTTCTTCGCGAGCTGGGTCTGGCTGATTGCGCTCGCGATCGGCTTCATCACGATGGTCTTCGCGGCGATGAGCTTCTCGGAGCTCGCCACCATGATCCCCAAGGCCGGCTCCATGAACGAGTACGTGCGCGCAGGCCTGGGGCCCTTCTTCGCCACGATCACGGTCGGCGTGGGCTACATCGCGGTCCAGCTCTTCCCCGGGACCGCCGAGAACTTCGTCTCGAGCCTGGTCACGGCCGACGTCCTCGGCGCCCCGGGCGACTACAAGTTCTGGGCAGTCGTCTACATGGTCTTCATCGCGGTTATCAACCTGCTGGGTATCAGGCCGTTCGCCGCGGTCGAGGTCTTCCTGACATTCGCTGTCGCCGGCTCGCTCCTCGTCGTCGGCATCGTCGGGCTCGCGGGAGCGGGCACCACCGACCCGATCGGGACGGCCCTGCCTGACATCGACCTCACCTGGAGCCTGCTCTCGGCGCTGCTGGGACTCGCCATCTTCACCTTCGTCGGCGTCGAGTACACGTGCCCGCTCGCCGAGGAGCTGAAGCGCCCGTCGCGGGACATCCCGCTCGGGATCTTCCTCGGGCTCGCACTGATCGCCGTGCCCGTTGTCCTCTACGGCCTCGGAGCGGCCCGCTACGTGCCGCCGGACGTGCTCGGGACGCTGGCGCCGACGATCCCCGTCGACGTCGGCATCGCCATCTTCGGGGACGCCGGCAAGTGGTGGCTGGGGATCATCGTCATCCTGGCCTCGATCGGGACGCTCAACGCCGTTGTCGCGGGGGTTCCCCGCATCCTCTACGGCATGGCCCTGACCAAGCAGCTGCCGTCGCCCTTCGCGTGGCTCATTCCCGCGACCCGCGCTCCCTGGGTGGGGATCGTGGTCATCGCCGCGATCCCGATCGGGATGAACCTGGCCGGCCAGGCCGAGGGTGCCGGCTTCATCCAGCTCATTCTCGCCGGCGTGCTCGGCTGGGCCACCGCCTACGTCATCATCCACGTGTCGGTCATCATGCTCCGCCTGCGCGACCCGAACGCGAACCGGCCCTACAGGGCGCCTCTCGTGCCGATCCCGCAGATCCTGGGTGCGGCCCTGCTCGGGCTCGCGGCGTACAAGATCGCTCCGCCCGGGATCGAGGCCAGCTCGATCTACTGGCGGTGGTTCATCTTTCTGCTGATCGCGGCCGCGTTCTCGCTCGTCTACAACCTCTACGCGTACAAGAGCCTGAATGCAATCATGAAGCCCGTGCCGCTGGCCGAGGTGCACCGCGAGGCCGAGCTGATCGAGGAGGAGCTGCCGCTGCCGGTCGAGCCCGGCGCGCCGCGCTTGCCGCACCACGACGACGAGACGTGATGGTCGCCGACAAGCTTCGTGAGCTCGCGGACGCGGGCGTCACTCGCGTCCGCGTTCATTACACGGACCTGATCGGCACGACCCGGGCCAAGGTCATCCCGCTGGAGGTTCTGGAGGAGGCCTGCGACGACGGGCTCAACTTCTGCGTCTCGGTCTTCGCCATCGACCACACGGGCGTGATGCCCGACGGAACCGGGATCCGCGACGAGGTTAACTTCCGGGACATGCAGGTCCTCGCCGACCTGGAGACGCTTCGGATCGTCCCATGGGAGAGGGAGACGGCCATCTGCCTGGCCGACTGCCGGCTCGACGGCGAGCCGCTCGAGGCCGACCCGCGGAATATCCTCCGGCGGGCGATCGCCGCCGCCGAGGCGAAGGGCCTACGAATCTCCGTGGGCCACGAGCTGGAGTTCTTCCTCCTGCGCTGGACTCCCGAGGGCCGGCTCGAGCCGTACCAGCCGACGCCCGGGCTCGTCTATCGGATGGATGCGCGCACCGATCCGGGCGGCGTCGTCCGTGAGATGGAAGACAACATCCGCGGCCTCGGCCTTCCCTTCGTGTGCGTGAACCACGAGTACGACCCATCCCAGTGGGAGATCAACACGCGCTTCGCCGACGCGCTCACGGCCGCCGACGAGGCGCACCTGCTCAAGCTCGCGATCAAGGAGACCGCCGCGCTCCACGGCCTCGTAGCCACCTTCATCGGCCGGCCAACGGAGGGTGGCGGGACTTCGGGCTATCACCTCCACATGTCGGCGTGGGACGGCGACAGAAACGCCTTCGACGATCCGAACGGTGAGCTCGGGCTTTCCGACTCCGCCCGCTGGTTCATGGGCGGCATCCTCGCGCACGCGCGCGGGATGACCGCCGTCTGCGCGCCGACGGTCAACGCGTACAAGCGCTTCGTCGCGCAGGAGCTCGGCCCTTACTTCGTCGACTGGGGCACGGACAACCGCTCGGTCTGCGTCCGGATTCCGGCGGAGCGAGGCAAGGCGGCGCGCCTCGAGTCGCGGCTCTCCGACGGGAGCGCCAGCGCCTACCTTTCCTCGGCCGTGCACCTCTTCGCCGGCGTGGACGGCTTCGAGCGCAAGCTCGATCCGGGGCCGCCGACGGAGAGGGTTTACGAGCCCCCGGTCGAGCGCGAAACCGTGCCGCTCTCGCTCGGCGAAGCGCTCGACGCGCTGGAGGCGGACGAGTTCACCCGCCCGGCGCTCGGAGAGCAGTTCATGCAGGCGTTCACGACGATCAAGCGCACCGAGTGGCGGCGCTTCCAGCTCGCCGTCACGGACTGGGAGCTGCGCGAGTACGCCGACGCCCTCTAGCTCCAAGCCTGCCCGGTTCGAAGGCCCCGCGTACCGTCGGGCCGTGCTCGCCCTCGACGACGCGGTCGAGAGCCTCGGCGCGGCCGGGTACACCGACGTCGAGCGATTGAGCCCGCTCGCGGCGCGTTTCTCCTCGCCTACCGGCGGCGTGCCTGTGCGCCTGGAGCTAACGCGGGACGGGCGGATCTTCGGCGGCAACTACGGTCTCGAGCTCTCGACGGATGAGCCGGTCCTACCCCCGACGCGCGGCCTCTCCGCTCGCGGCAAGGGCATCGTGAAGATGCGGGGGGTGCGCTTTCGCGCCAAGCGTGGGGACGAGACCGGCGCTGGGCTCGCCGAGCGGCTCGGCTCGGACGCCCAACTCGCGGAGCGGCTGGCCAAGGTTCACTTCGAGCGGATCCGCGTGGAGCCGGACGGCCGCCCGGTCATCCGCCACCTCGGCGGTTCCGTCGTCTGGGTGCTCTTCCCGCCGCTCGTGAAGCGGGTGCCGCTCGTGGCCGAGCAACTGGAGGCCACGCTCGCGGCATTGGAGGCCTTTACGGCGGCATCCCCTGGTCCATCCAGTCCCTGAAGCGCTGCACCTGCTCGTCCGGCCACGGGTTGTCGCACGGCATCGAGCCCTCGGCGAGGCGGCCGTAGATGTCCTCGCTGTGCTCCTTCACGTCCTCGTAGGAACGGAGGTCGAAGGCCCACGACATCGCCTCCGCGTCCTCGGGGCGGAAGAGCGGGCGGATGTTGCTCTCGAAGCTCACCAGCCGGCGCCGTCGTCGATGGCGATAGGGTGCCCTGCGGGGACGACGCTGTCCAGTGCCAGGCCGCCGAAGCGGCCGCGGTGGAAGACGAGCGGCTCGCCGCCTCCGTGCGCGATCGACATGACCTCACCGAGGACGAGCGAATGGTCGCCGGCGGGCTCGATCCGCTCGACCTCGCAGCGCAGGACGGCCGTCGCTCCCGAGACCGTCAGGAAGCCCTCGCGGTCCTTCGCCACGTGCCCGAGCGGGAAGGGCGCCCCGGGCTCGGAGAAGGCGAGCGCGACCTCGTGCTGGCCGCGCCGGAGGATGCTGACCGCGAAGCGCCGGCTCCCGGTGGTGGCGTAGAGCGTCCGCGACCCGTTGCCGAGCGACACGAGGACGAGGAGTGGGTCGAGGGAGACCGAGGTGAAGGCGTTCAGCGTCATCCCCGCCGGAACCCCCTCGTGCTCCGCGGTGACGACCGCGACGCCCGTGGCGAACTCGCCGACGCAGCCGCGGAAGGCGCTGACGAGGGCCTCCGACGGCCCTTCGCCCTCAGGCATCCGTTCCTTTCGCGAGGGTTACGCGGACGGGCATGCGCTTGAGCGCGTTCGTGAAGTTCGTTCGCATCCGCTCGGGCGGTGCGGTCAGCTCGAGATCAGCGAGACGCGGCAGGAGCAAGTCGAACATCACCTGCACCTCGAGCTTCGCCAGGTGGGCGCCGAGGCAATAGTGCGGCCCACCTCCGCCGAAGGTGACGTGCGGGTTCGGCTTGCGGGTCACGTCGAAGTCGAGCGGGTCGGAGAAGACCTCCTCGTCGAAGTTCGCCGAGCCGTACCAGACGACCACCTTGTCGCCGGCCGTGATCGTCTGGCCGCGGAGCTCGACGTCCCGCGTCGCGGTGCGGCGGAAGTGGAGGACGGGTGACGACCAGCGCAGGATCTCGTCCGCGCCGGCGGTCCAGAGGAGCTCCGGGTCGCTGCGGAGGCGCTCCCACTGGTCGCGGTGCTCCACGAGCGCCAGCATCCCGTGCGCGATCGCCTGGCGCGTCGTCTCGTTGCCGGCGACGACGAGAAGCAGGAACATCGTGTCGAACTCGCGCTCGGTCAGCTGCTCGCCGTCGATCTCGGCGTGGACGAGCTTGCTGACGAGGTCGTCGTCCGGCACACGACGCCGCTCGGCCGCGAGGCGGTGGCCGTAGTCGAAGAGCTCGAGCGCAGCGGGGCTGCGGAACGGGAGCAGACGGTAGCGGTCGCTCTCCGGGCTGTCGTGAAGGACGTCGGCGAGCTCCGGGTCCGTGTTCCCGATCATGCGGTCGCCCCAGTCGATCAGCCGGTCGTTGTCCTGCTCGGGCGCGCCGAGCAGTCGGACGAGGACGCGAATCGGGAGCTGCTTGGCGACCTCCTCGACGAAGTCGAATTCTCCGAGGGGCAATGCTCGGTCGAGGACCTGGGTCGTCAGTTCGCGGAGGGCGAGCTCGTAGGCCTTCACCGCCCGCGGCGTGAAAGGTGGCCCCACGAGCCCCCGCAGGCGCGTGTGCCGCGGCGGGTCGGTCTCGAGCATCGACTGCCGCGCGACGCGCTGCTCCTCGTCGAGGTCCTCGAGGTTGGCGCCCTGCTGGGAGGTGAACGTCTTCGTGTCCCGGGACACGGCGACCACGTCTGCGTGCTTCGTGATACACCAGTACCCGCGTCCGAGCGGCCAGTCGTACCACCACACCGGCGCCTCGCGGCGGAGGAGCGCGAACGTCTCGTGCGGGAAGCGGTCGGCGAAGACGTCGTTCTCGAGGTCGACGTCCTCGAGGCGGAGCCTCGGATCGAGCACGGTCACCGCGTCGAGCCCTCCAGAATCTGCAGGGTCTTCAGGTCCGAGTAGAAGTCGAGCGCGTAGTCGCCGCCCTCGCGACCGATTCCGGAGATGCCGATCCCGCCGAACGGGGCGGTCAAGTCGCGGACCAGGAAGCAGTTGACCCAGACGGTGCCGGCGCGAACCGCTCTGCCCACGCGCTCTGCGCGCTCGGACGACGACGTGTAGAGCGTCCCTGCGAGCCCGTACTGCGTCGAGTTGGCCAGCGCGACGGCCTCCTCCTCGGTGCTGAAGGTCTGGGAGGTGAGCACCGGTCCGAACACCTCACGCTGGACGATCTCCGAGTCGTTCGAGCGAGGCTCGACGAGGGTCGGCTCGTACCAGAGGCCACCGATGTCCGCGCGGCGGCCGCCGCGCACGATCCGGTCGCCGTTCGCGCGCGCCCGCTCGACGAAGCCCTCGACGCGCGCGAGGTGGTCGCGGTGGATGAGGGGCGAGATCGTCGTCGCGTCCTCGCGCGGGTCGCCCAGCACGTGGTCGTCCACGGCCGTGTGGAAGCGCTTGAGGAACTCACCGGCGACGCCCTCCTCGACGAGCAGGCGCGTTCCGGCCATGCAGTTCTGGCCGGAGTCGTCGTACTGGAGGGCCGCCTTCTGCGCGGCGGCATCGAGGTCGGCGTCGGCGAAGACGACGAGCGGGCTCTTGCCGCCCAGCTCCGCCGTGAACGGAACCAGGTTCTGCGCTGCGGAGGTCGCCACGAGCCGCCCGGTGTCCGACGAGCCGGTGAAGCTCACCCGCCGGAGGCGGCCGTCCGCAACGAGCGTCGCCCCGGCTTCCTCACCGATCCCCTGGACCACGTTGAACACGCCCGGCGGAAGCTCGGCCTCCTCGGTCAGGTCGGCCAGAAGCGAGCAGGAGAGCGGCGCCCACTCGGGTGGCTTGAGGACGACGGTGCAGCCGGCGGCGAGTGCCGGCGCGGTCTTCCAGGTCGAGAGCATGAACGGGGCGTTCCAGGGGGTGATCACTCCGGCCGTTCCCGCCGGCATGCGGAGGACTCGGTTCGCGGTCCCGTTCGAGCTCCAGCGGCGCTCGTCGTGGCTTTCCGCGAGCTCGGCGTACGCGCGATAGTTGCGCGCGCCGCGAGGGATGACGCGTGCCTTGAGGGAGCGCTCGAGCATGGCCATGTCGAGGCACTCGACGGCTGCGATCCGCTCGACGTTCTCGTCGATCCGCTCGGCGAGCCGGCGGAGGCGCTCCGCTCGCCTCGAGACGCCGAGCGCGGCCCAGGCGGGAAAGGCCGCCACGGCCGCCTCGACGGCGAGCCCGACCTCGCGCTTCCTTCCGCGCGCGACTTCGGCGAGCACCTGCTCGTCGATGGGCGAGCGGTCCTCGAAGCGCTCGTCGCTCGCGACGCGCTTCCCGCCGATGAAGTGCTCGGGGGAGACCGCGACGCCGGCGACGGTCGTCATGACGCGAACACCGTCGCGCTTGCGTCGACCACGGTGTTGCCGCCGTCGACGGCGACGACGGCGCCGGTCAGGAAGCTCGCCTCGTCCGAGGCGAGCCACGCCACGGCAGAGGCGATCTCCTCGGGGCTGGCGGGCCGCCGTAGCGGCACCGGCGAGGCGACGAGCTCGTAGGCGCCCTCGCGGTCGGTCCCGCGCAGCTCGGCCAGCTCGTCCATCTCCTCGTCGGCCATCGGTGTCCGAACCCAGCCCGGGCAGATGCAGTTCGCGCGGACCCCGAGCGGTCCGTAGTCCAAGGCGATGCACTGCGTGAGCATGACCAGCCCGGCCTTGGCGGCGCAGTAGGCGGCCGAGCGGGGGGCGGCGCGCAGCCCGGAGTCGGAGGAGATGGTCACGATCGAGCCCTTCGTCTTCACCAGCTCGGGCACGGCCGCCCGGCAGGCGAGGAACGCCCCGGTCAGATTGGTGCGCAAGACCGCGTCCCAGCCGTCCGGCGTCTGCTCCTCGATCGTGCCGCCCAAACCGATGCCCGCGTTGCAGACGAGGACGTCGAGCCGGCCGAAGGCATCCTTCGCTGCGGCGACCGCGCTCTCGACGGCGGCCGGATCGCCGGTGTCCCCGGGGACGGCGAGCGCGCCCGTCTCGGCGGCCACGGTGTCGAGAGGCTCGCGGCGCCGGCCCGTGATGCAGACGCCGAACCCGTCCCCGGCGAGGCGGTGGGCGATCGCGGCGCCGATCCCGGTCCCCCCTCCCGTGACGAGCGCCGCCCGGCTCATGCGTCGGTGCCGGCTGCGACCTCGGAGCGCGTGTAGTCCAGCACGGTCTCGAGGTCGTCGACCGTGTAGGCGAGGGTGAAGCGGAAGCCCTTGCCGAGGCGCACCGGCGCGAGCGCGGCCAGCTCCTCGCCCGGCGCCGGAAGGAGCTCGAGCTCAGCGGAGCCTTCCCAGATCGGCGAGATCGCCCGGTCGCGACTGCGCGCGCGGACGAGCTCGTGCACGGCAGGATCGTCGTGACGGCCCGCGGCGAGGCGCGGGAAGTGGCGGACGTTCACGAGCGGCGGCTCGTTGTGCGTGGGGCCGTCCGCGCTCTCGCGCTCCAGGTCGACGGCGCCGAAGGCGAGTCGCCGGTCGTTCGCCGCGAGCGTGCCGGCGAAGCGCCCGCCGGCGGCCACATCCGGCCCCGCGCTTGAGGCGAGCGGGAAATGCCTCGTGATCTGGATCGAGCCGAGCTTCTTGGGAAACCCCTGCATCCAGCCACGGGCGAGCGCGAAGTCGCGGTCGACCCAGATGTACGGGCACGTCGTCACAGGCTCGCCGTCGAGGAGGGCGTTGACGACGACGAAGAACTCCTTGTACTGGCTGCGCACGGGGTCATCAAGCTCCTCGCGGGAGTCCGAACAGGACTGCCAGTCCACGAAGAGCGCTGCGCTCCGGCCGGGATCGGAATGCGGCTCGAGCCCAGGCGGCAGCACGGCCTCGACCGCCTCCGGCTCGGCCCAGTACTCGATCACCAGGAAGTCCCCGACGTAGTGCCACGGCGGCGCCGGCACGAGCGACGAGCGGCCTTCCGGCGAGCGTGGAAGCGAGTAACCGCGCAGCATCAGTCCTCGAGGAACTGCTCGACGAGCGACTCCGCGAAGGACTTGTCGGCGATCGAGTACGCAAGCGCCGTCATCCGCCAGGAGTCGGAGAGGTAGAAGCGCTCGTAGAGCTCTCCGCGACCGCCGAGGTCGGAGCCGATGTAGTCCCAAGCGAGCCGGAAGAGCCGGATGCGCCGTTCCGCGTCAGCGCCGGCCGCCTGGTAGAAGGTGTCGATCAGCGGCCGGAGCGGTCCCTCCATGTCTGCCTTCGTCGGCGTGCACATGAAGCCGCCGCCGCCGATGAGCTGGAGGAGCTCGTTCGCGCGCGGCAGCCACTTGGGCATCTCGCCGCGGAGGGCCAGGAACGGCCGGTCGTCGGGGTACCACACGCTGCCCTCGTCGAGGCTCGAGCCCGCCTCCCCGGCGACCAGCGCCGAGCGCGTCAGCTCGCACATGTTCCAGATCTGGCCGAGCTTCTCCTGGATGTGGTCGAAACGGACGACCCCGATCGTGTTCGCGATCAGATGGCCGAGGCCGAAGACGAAGCAGAGCTTGACGTACGCCCGCGTGAAGGCCTGGTGCATGATGTGGCCGCGCCAGCCCGTGTCGGTGATCACTTCCGAGTAGCCGACGGTGTCGCCGTCGAGGAAGACGCGCTCCCTAGGGACCTCGACGTCGTCGAAGATGACCACGCAGTCCATCTCGTCGAAGCGCGAAGAGAGCGGGTAGTCGAACGCCGGCCGCTGCTTCGAGTAGCTGTCGCGGCAGATCAGCTGGAGCCCGGGCGTGGCGATCGGAACGGCGAACGAAAGCGCGTAGCGGCCGTCCTGGGGCCTGATGTCCGAGCCGGGGTAGATGAGGAGCTCGTCGGCGAACGGCGCGAGCGTGGCGAGCATCCGGGCGCCGCGGACGACGATCGCGTCGTCGTTCTCGGCGATCTTGTGCAGGGCCACCTCGCCGGCGGCCTGCTCCGCCTCGGGCTTCGTACGGTCGACCTGCGGGTTCATGAGCGCGTGCGTCGTCGAGAGATCCTCGTCCCGCATGCGCTTCTGATAGGCGACGAGGTTCTCTGCGCCCTGCTCGTTCCCGCGTCGCGCCCAGACGTCGGAGCGGCCCGCAAAGCACGCGAAGGTGACGTTGAGGTAGTCGGGCGTGCGGCCCATCATCCCGGCGGAGAGCGACGCCGTGAGCTCGATTGCCCGGCGACGACGCTCGAGGTCCTCGCGCGAGCGCGGGATCACGTGCGTGACGTTCACGAGGCGGCCGTCGTCGGGCGAGGGAGCGAGCATGTCGTCCGGGTGCTCGTGCTGGAGGTCGAAGACGCGCGCCATCGACTCGGCCGCTGCGCGCAGCTCGTCGTGCTCGAGGGGGTGCGTCACTTTCTCGCCGTTCAGCCAGACCTCCCGCTCGCCGCTTCGCAGCCCCTCGAGGAACTGCTCCCCGGTCCGCGCGGCTGCCTCGGGGTGCTCTCCCGTCCTTGCCTGGGTCCGAGTTGCCATCAGGCCCCCTTCTCTCTCAGCGGGATTCCCAGAGCCTCGAGCCCCTGCCGCTCGGACTCGATCGCCTCGGCGTCGAAGCGGAAGTACGAACGTGGGGGGAGGATGCCCCAGACGTTCGACGCGCGCGCGTCGTCCGGCCACTGGCGCGGCTCGTGGTCCGGCTCGAGCTGCTCGACGTCGCAGAAGATCTCGACGAAGAGCTCTTCCTCCGGCACGCGCACGTAGCCGCTCAGGTTGCGGCCGAGGCCGTGGCGGAGCGGCCCCCACGCGAGCCAGCGCCCGTGCTGGGCCAGGTGGTCGAAGGCGACCCGCAGCTCGCCCCAGTCGACCATCTCGAGCGCGAGGTGGTGCAAGTGCGCGAACCCCTTGTCCACGAACGCGAGCGCGTGGTGGTCGGCGTTGACATGGAGCCACACGCCTGCGTCTCCGAGTCGGTCGGTGATTCGCATGCCGAGCACGTCGGTGTAGAACGCCGTCACTCCCTCGAGGTCGGCGGTGAGGAAGTTCGTGTGGCCCAGCTTCCGCGGACGGAACCCGCACAGCTCGGCGGTCGAGCGGGCGACGTCGGGCCACGGCTCGTCCGCGGGCCGGTAGGGAACGAGCTGGATACCGTTCCCGTCGGGATCGGCGAGGTGGAGGCCGTCGTCGCGGTGCTCGTGGGTGACGCCGGCCCGGTCGAGGTGCGCGGCGGCGTCGCCGAGCGAGAGGTCGCGGACAAGCTCGAACGCCTGGTGGTCGAACCCGGGCTCGCCGCCCTCGACGAGCTCGAGCGAGTACGGCTCGTAGCCGCAGCGGAGGTACGCGCGCCCATCTTCGCGCTCACTATCGGTCAGGCCGAACTGGACGCACCAGCGGGGGACCGCCTCGTCGAGGTCCGCGACCCGCAGGGCGACGTGGTCGATTCGGCGAAGGCCTAGCATGGGGTCGGTGCGGCGAGGCGCCGGTCACGCTGCGCCACGAGTTGCATACAATATCCCGTTTCCGACTCGCAGCGCAAGGAGGCCGCATGACAGATCAGCCGAAGCGACGAGAGCGTGGCCTCGCCCGGCTCGCCGAGCTCGGCGACGAGCCGGGCGGCGAGGAGTTTCTCGCCAGCATGGGCGACATGGGGGACTGGCTCGTCGACTTCGTCTTCGGCGAGGTGCACGCGCGGCCCGGCCTCGGCGTTCGCGACCGGGAGCTGATCATCCTCGCCGCGCTGACCTCGCTGGGAAGCTCCGACCCCCAGGTGCGCGCACACGTGCGGGCGCTCCGCGCGTTGGACGTCCCGTTCGAGGAGATCGAGGAGGCGATTCTCCAAACGGCGCCCTACGCGGGCTTCCCGCGTGCGATCAACGCGCTCAAGGTGCTGCGCGACGAGCAGGAGGCGGCGGCGTGAAGGCCGTTCGGTTCGTCGCCCCGGACGGGGAGGTGCGGATCGGCTCTCTCGACGGCGAGCGGGTCCTGGACGCAGGAGCGGCCGGGCCGCGAGGCTTCGTCCCGAGTCCGGATGCCTGGCGCGAGCTCGCGGCCGCGGACGGGCCCGAGCACAACCTCGGCGACGTCCGGCTCCTGCACCCTGTCGTGCCCGAGAAGATCCTCGCGATCGGCGTCAACTACCGCTCGCACGCCGACGAATCGGAGCTCGACGTCCCGCAGGTGCCCGTCGTGTTCGCCAAGTGGGCCTCAGCGCTCGTGGGCCCCGACGAGGAGATTGTCATCCCGCTCGAGGAGACGCGCCCGGACTTCGAGGGCGAGGTCGCCGTCGTGCTCGGCGAACGGGTCTACCGGGCCGACGAGGAACAGGCGCTGCAGGCAATCGGCGGGATCACGGCGATCCACGACGTCTCCGGCAGGCGCGCTCAGCTCGAGACGCCGTTGCGCCAGTTCACGGTGGGCAAGAGCTTCGACACGTTCGCCCCGCTCGGCCCGTGCATCGCCTCGCCGGACGGGCTCGACCTCGCCGACATCCGCCTCACCACGACCGTCTCCGGCGAAATCATGCAGGACGCCACCACGCGCGACCTCGTCTTCGGCTTCGTCGACCTGATCGTCTACCTGTCGAAGGGCCTGACCCTCGAGGCCGGCGACGTCATCGCCACGGGCACGCCCGGGGGCGTCGGCGACTCGCGCGTGCCGCCCCGCTACCTGCAGGAGGGCGACGTCGTCGAGATCGCGGTCGACGGCGTGGGGACGCTTCGGAATCCCGTGCGGCGCGAGCGCTGACTATCGGCGCTCGGGCGGGTTGGCCGCGATGTGGTCGCGCGTGAGCCGTTCGGCCCGAGCCGCGCTGCCGGCTGCCACCGCCTCGGCGATCGCCTCGTGTTCGTCCGCCCACGCGAGGATCTGCGCGCGGTCGCGGGCCTGGCCGGCGAAGATCGGGACGCCGATCCGCGAGAGCCAGAGGAGCTCGGCGAACTGGGAGAGATGGGCGTTGCCGGCCGCTGCCACCAGGGCGAGGTGAAACTCCCGGTTGAGGGCGAAGCTCGCGGTCACGTCGTCGGCGACGGATCGCTGCCGGAGGACGGTCTGGCGCATGGACTCGATCGCGAAAGGCTCCTGCTGCTCGGCCGCCAGGCGCGCTGCGCCCGGCTCGATCACGAGCCGGGCCCGCCAGGCCTGCTCCATGTCGGTGAAATCGCGCCTGGCGACTGTCGCCCCGCGGTTGGGTACAAACTCGACAAGGCCCTCGCTGACGAGGCGCGCGAGCGCCTCGCGAAGCGGCGTGCGGGAGACGCCGAGCTCCTCCGCGAGCGCTTCCTGGCGCAGGCGGGCGCCGGGTCGCAGTTCGCCCGCGACGATCCGCTCCAGAAGCTCGGCGTGCACCTGGTCGACAACGCTCTTGATTCGGAGCCGGCCGCTCACGGCTTCCCGACCCGTAGCGCAGCCTCGTCCTCGGGCACCGCGAGGGCGACGTGCAGCGTGTTCGCGGTCACTGCGGGCTGCTCGCCGACCTGCTCGAGCTCCCGCTCCGACTCGACGACAGGGTTTTCAAGCCGCCCGATCCCGTCGACCTCTACCGCGACCACGTCGCCCGGTTCGACCGGACGGGAATTGGCGGGCGTGCCGGTCAGGAGGACGTCGCCCGGTTCGAGCGTGATCAGCCGGGCGACGTCCGCGATCTGGTAGGCGAACGAGAAGAGAAGGTCGCGCCCCGTGTGGCCTTCCTGGACGAGCTCCCCGTTCACGAACGTCCGGATGGTGAGATCGCTCGGGTCCACGTCGTCGGCATCCACGAGTGCGGGCCCGAGCGAGCAGAAGCCATCCAGGCCCTTGACGCGCAGCATCGATCCCCGGTCGGCGTGGCGGAAGTCGTGCACGCCCCAATCGTTGGCGATCGTGTATCCGTCGACGTAGCGGAGCGCGTCCGCTACGGACGGTCCGAGGCAGCGCTCGCCGATGACGACGGCGATCTCGCCCTCGTAATTGAGGTAGCGGCAGCCGCGGGGCCGGGCGACGGGGGTTCGGTGCGCCGCGAGCGAGCTCGGCGGCTTCAGGAAGTAGGACGGCTCTGAAGGAAGCTTCGCCATGCGGTACTCCTCCGCTCGGCTGCGGTAGGTGAGGTGCGTCGCCACGATCTTCGTCGGCTGGGCCGGCGGCAGGTAGCGTGCGTCCGCGGCGGGAAGCTCCTCCCCGTTTGCGAGCACGATCGCGCCGCGCTCGAGCCTTCCCCAGGCCGGCCGACGGTTCACTTCGATCCGCGCGCGCCTCATCGTCTGCGAATGTATACATTCGCCGGGTGGAGCTCGTGGCGCTCGTGCACGGGGCCGGCGGCGGCCCGTCCCTTTTTCGCGACGTCCTGGCCAGCCTAGGAGCGAACGTGACGGAGGTGCGCCTCGACCGGGGCGAGAAGCCGGCGCGGCCGCCCGAGGCGTACGCCGCGGTCATGAGCTTCGGCGGCACCATGCATCCGCACGAGCAGGACGTGCATCCCTGGCTGGTTGGGGAGGTCTCCTACCTCGAGGACGCCCTCGCGGTCGCCGTTCCCACCCTTGGCGTCTGCCTCGGCGCGCAGCTCCTCGCGCTCGCCGCCGGCGGCGAGGTCGCACCCGCTGCCGAGAAGGAGATCGGCTGGGTCCCCGTCGAGCTGACCGACGCCGCCGCGGAAGATCCCGTCTTCGCAACGCTTCCGCGCCGTTTCCGCTCCTTCCAGTGGCACGAGTACGCGTCCGGCGTTCCTCCCGGAGCGGTCGAGCTTGCGCGCAGCGACGTCTGCCCGCAGGCCTTCCGCCTTGGCACCACCTGGGGCGTCCAGCTCCATCCCGAGGTGACGCTCGAGCAGCTCGTCCGCTGGATCAGGGCGTACGAGGATCCGCCCGTGCCCGCAGAGGCCTACATCGCCGCAGCACAGCGCCACATCGGGGAATGGAACGAGATCGGGCGGACGCTCTGCGAGCGGTTCTTCGCCGCTCTATCGACGCCGTAGGGTCGCACAGATGGCTTACCGCTTCGGGACCACGGATTCGGCCGCTTTCCGTCTCCCCAAGGGTGTGTGGGTGCATGGCGTGACCGAGGCCTGGATCCTCTCCATGAGCTGCATGCCAACAGTGGCGATCTCGGCGCTCGGCCGGGCGCCTGTCGGATCGATGTTCGGCCTTCGATCCGGGTACAAAACGGGTACGCCAGCGCGGGAACGGGCCGGCACGTGCGTCCACTCAAGAGGCGGAGTAACAGCCCGATTTCCAGCGAGACCGTGCCCGCGCGTCCCCTACTCGTCGTTCCCTCGTCATGAAGGGGTCCTCGGTTCGAGTCCGGGCGTCGGCTCTAGGCCCGCGCCGCGTTCCTCTGCCTCCGCCCCCTTGTGGCGCCGCGCAGCGGTGTGCTTGACGCGGCCCCGGCGGCCGAGACAGGATCCGCCTGATGCCTCCGCGCCCGCAGGTCGTGCCGCTCGACTCGGTCCCGGTGATCCCGGCCGACGAGGCGCCGACGAGGGTGCGCATCGCCCGGCTCGTCACGCGCGAGCGGTGTGGCTCCAACCTCCTGCTTGGCGCCTGCTGGATGGATCCCGGGGAGGAGACCAACGTCTGGTCGTTCGAGGCCGAGGACGCGACCGGCGAGGGCGACAAGTGGTACGGGCCCGTAGACGAGACGTACTTCGTCGTGCGTGGTCGGCTGCGTCTCACCTGGGATGAGGGCGAGCTCGAGTTCGGTCCTGAGGATGGCGTCTACCTCGCGCCCGGCTGGAGCTACCGCCTGCGGAACGTCGGCGATGAGCCCGCCTTCTTCGTCTACGGGATGGCGCCGTCGCCGGTGTGATCGACGGTCTCCCCGCCACGAGGACGCCTTCTTGCACGAGACGACGAGCGGCGTCTTCGAGCACCGGCCTTGGACCCCTCGGTTCGAGTCGCGCTCCGGCACTGCCGCCGCGATCCTTTGCGTACCGGGAGCATTCTTCGAGTGAAGGGATGCGGAGATGAGGGTTGTTGAGGCGCTGAGCCGGCGCCTCGCGGACGGCGAGGTCGTGGTCATCGACGGGGGCATGGGAACCGAGCTTCAGGCTCGCGGGGTGCCGATGGACGAGGAGGCCTGGAGCGGCGTTGCGAACCTCACGCACGACCGCGTCGTCCAGGAGATCCACGAGGACTACATCCGCGCGGGGGCGGATGTCATCATCGCCAACACGTACGCGGCCGCCCGGCTGCCGCTGGAGCGGGCCGGGTACGGCGATCGGGTCGCGGAGGCGAACCGGCGCGCCGTTCGGGCCGCGCGCGAGGCGCGTGACCGCGTGGCCGACCGGTCGGTCGCCATCGCCGGCTCGATGTCCCTCGCGGCGGCGGAAGATGTCGTCCTGCAAGGCCGGCCGGGGCCGACAGGGACCGAGCTCCTCGAGCACTACCGCGAGCAGGCATCGGCCTTGACCGAGGCGGGCGTCGATCTAATCGCGCTCGAGATGATCACGTCGCCCAGCTTCGGCAGCCCGGCGTTGGAGGCGGCGGCCGAGACCGGTCTGCCGGTCTGGCTCGGCGTGAGCGTCGCGGTTGCCGTCGACGGCCACGTGACGATGCTCGACCGGCCACAGGACGGGCTCGACGAGCTGCTCGACGCGCTGCTCGGATCGACGGTCTCTGCGGTCACGGTGATGCACTCCGTGATCGATGCGGTCGAGCCGGCGCTGGACGTCATCGCGCGGCACTGGAGCGGGACGATGGGCGCCTATGCGCACTGCGGCGACTACAAGCCGCCCGAGTGGATTTTCGGAGACATCACACCCGAGGCGTTCGCGAGCGCGTCCATGGGCTGGGTCGAGCGCGGCGCGCAGCTTGTCGGCGGCTGCTGTGGGATCCGACCCGAGCACATCCGGGCGCTCGCTGACACGCTCCCGGACCGGCCCCCGGAGGACGCGCGCCGAGCGCCGACCGCTTGACCGGTCCTTCCTCCGCGCAGGTCACGCTCGGCGCGGTTGTTGGGTCGGCTCGACACCTACGGTGTGGGCAGAGGTGCACCCGGCCGGCCACTGCTTGAGCAGCGCCCGCAGCATCTGCTTGAGCGGGACGAGCCGCTTGTCGAGGCGGGCTCGATCGCCGTCTTCGCCAAACTCAACCGAAGACACGGCTGATCTCCAGGGAAAAGGTGCCGGTCCGTGCCCGCGAATGGACGCGTGTCCCTCACTCGTCTTTCCCTCGTAATGAAGAGGTCCCCGGTTCGAGTCCGGGCGTCGGCTTCTTGACGCCGACGGTAGCGTCGAGTTATGCGCGACTCCATCGACCGTAGTGGCGCAGCGGCCGCCGCAGCCCTCGTTCCGGAGGTCGCGGAGGCCCGCGACCACGTGCGCGGCTCGGGCGGGCCGACGCTCGTCGTCTTCGGCGACTACGAGTGCCTGTACACGCGCCTCGCCTACCGAAGCGTCCAGTTCCTCGAAGGCGAGGGTGTTCCGTTCCGCTTCGTCTTTCGCCAGTTCCCCTTGGTCGAGATCCATCCACACGCGCTCGCCGCGGCGGAGGCGAGCGAGGCGGCGGACGCGCAGGGACGGTTCTGGCCTATGCACGATCACCTCTTCCGACGCCAGAGCGCGCTCGAGCGGGCCCACCTTGCACGCTACGCCGCCGAGATCGGGCTCGACGTCGAGCGGCTCCGACAAGACGTCGAAGCGCAGATCCATCTCGACCGGGTGGCGGCCGATCGCTCGAGCGCCCTTGCAAGCGGTGTCACCGGTACGCCGACGATCTTCGTCGACGGCCTCCCGCACGTCGGTTCGTACGAGCGGGCGGGCTTCCGCTCGGCGCTCACTCGGACTGCAGAGGGGGGCGAGTGACGGCTCACCTGCCCGAAGTTTCCCCCCGCCGGCGGGTCCACGGCTACAGGATCGACAAGCTGCGCAACCGCCAGCCGGAGTGGTTCCGGGAGGACTTCCTCGCGCTACTCGAGCTGCTTCGTCGTGGCGAGATCCACCCGGTCGTGTCCGAGCGCCTGCCACTCACCGAAGTCCGCCGAGCGCCACGAGCTGCTCGAGAGCTCGGCGGCGACGGGAAAGCTCGTTCTCGTGCTGGTCGAGGAGGGTGGTTCGTGTCCACCGGGGCTCGGCGCGTACCGCGGGCATCCGCGTCAGCCGGCGCTGCTCGCACTGGAGGAGAGCACTGGCCGAACCAACTCCGCCATCGCGGCGTTGAACCTGGCCGGCTCGTCCATGAACGGCTCGTGGCCGGATTCCTCGAACCAGACGAGCTGCTTCGATGGTGCGGCCAGGGCGTCGATGTAGACCAGGCTGGTCTCTACCGGGACCCAGTGATCGTTGCGCCCGAGGAAGAAGAACACCGGCGCCTGCAACGCGGGCGCCAGCTCGATCAGGTTCAGGCGCGAGACCTCAGTCCACATCGCGTCGAGCGAGAAGCGGAAGCCGCGCAAGGCGCCGGGCAGATCGAGGATCGAGGACTCCCGGCCGCTGAGCGCCGCCCGGGCGAGCGTCCACAACGCCTTCGGCCGCATGCGGCCCTCGAGCCGCGACAGCAACGTGCGCTGCGTCCACAAGCTCTCGGCGGTGTGCGGCGGCGGGCCGATCGCTCGCAGCTTCTTCGCCGCCCTGCGCTTACCGAAGCGCTCCGCCTCGGCAAGCGCGAACGCGTAGGTGGCCGCCTCGGCAGCCGCCCAGTCGCCGATCTGCCCGCTGGCCGACGTACGCCCCGACCTTCTCGGGAAAGCGCGCAGCGTAGAGCGGCCCGAGCACCGAGCCCCAGGAGTGTCCGAAGAGCGCCACCTTGGTCTTGCCGAGGCGCTCGCACACGGCGTCGACCAGCTCGTCGAGATCGGCGACGAACTGCTCGACGGTCATCGATGATCGAGGGATGTCGCGGTGAAACGACTTGCCGGCGCCGCGCTGATCCCAGTAGACGACCGTGAAGCTCTTCTCGAGCGGAGCGTTGAAGTAACGGAAGAGCGCCGTCTCGCTCAGCCCCGGCCCACCATGCAAGAGGACCAACGCCGGGTTGGCGACGCTCTCGCCACGAATCATCATCCACTGATCGAATCCGCCGAGGCGGCGATATCCGACCTCGGCGATGCTGCCGGAGAGGACCTCGCCTTGCGGCCCGCGAAACGGAGGCGTCTTGCCCGGATGCCTCACGAGTCCCCAAACAGTGCCACTCCCGTTGCAAGGCGCGTTTCGGCGGCGGCCGCGCTGGCCGAGCTCGTCCATCGTCGCGGGCTCGAGCGTGCCAGCGAGAAACCGGTCACGGGCGTGGCGCGTACAGAGGACCGTTAGTCCGTTCTTCGCGCGGAAGGGGGTACTCGAGATGTCGAACACGTCTTCGCGATGGTCGCGTCGCTCTGCGATCTGGCTCGTCGCGCTTTTCGCTGCGCTCGCTGTGCCGGTCTCGGCGACCGCTGCGGTCGAGACGTTCCATCGTTTCGAAGCCGTCGCGACCGCAAACTACACCGTCACCGAGCAATGCCTCGATGGGAGGACGTCCACGACGCTTGTCTCGGTGATCGGCGGGCATGAGGAGGAATCGGAGGATGGCGTCATCACGCTCGATAGCGACTTCGTCACCGTACGCCTCCGCAACAGCTTCGACTGCGACGGCAATTTCATCAACGATCTCGGCTTTGGCCCGGCCGAGTTCACGTTTTCGCCCTCGCTCCAGACCGCCTCGGTCGCGGGCACGATCACCACGCGTGACGGGCGGTCCGTGTCAGTCGAGGTGAGCTGGGAAGGCACGGGCCCGATCGAGGCGACGAGCAACACCACGATCCGCCCCGGCTTCACAGGCCACTTCAAGGGCAAGCTGCGCGACGCTGTCGCAACGGGGACCGTGGTCGTCGACGGCGCGACGCTCGTCGACGGCTCGACCACCAACGCCGAGATCGAGACGCTGGAGGACACGAACATCACTACCGGCTCGGGGGGCTGATTCCAAACCCCCGCACGACCAAGGAGTGTGCAAGTGTTGGTTATGACATGGAGGCGTGGATGCGGGCTCCCGCATCGCGCAAACCGGAAAGGGGGAAGCATGCGCAGGATGATCGTGCTGGTTCTCACGTTTGCGCTGGGGCTTCTTGCGCTGGTGCCAGCGGCCTCGGCCGGCGACAACTTCGTGGCCCCGCTGTCGGGCGACGAGGAGGTTCCGGCGCGGGACACCCCGGCCACCGGCGTGGCGAAGTTCAAGCTCCGCGAGGACGGAACGGTGCTGCTGTTCAAGGTCAACGTGAGCGACATCGAAAACGTGGTCGCGGCGCACATCCACTGCGGTGCCGTCGGAGTCAACGGCCCGGTCGGCGTCACCCTGTTC
>Ga0081538_10001891_pt1 | contig 21061 bp, 17 predicted proteins | sample TabmetS5T2R1_FD_71022 | JGI IMG/M metagenome (GOLD analysis project Ga0081538, IMG submission 71022) | Tabebuia heterophylla rhizosphere microbial communities from the University of Puerto Rico - S5T2R1 | ecosystem: Host-associated > Plants > Roots > Rhizosphere ...
AGCTAGCCATCTTTTTCTCGTACACTTCGTTGTAAAATGACGTCTGCATGAAAGCTCGCCTGAATTGCTCGTCAGCCCTCATGAATTGAGTGTCTGCAAGAATAGACTCAATTGTTCCACGAGGATCCTTTGGCTGGGGCTCCGGGATCCCCACCTCTTTGATAACATAATTCCACCTTGGGAGATGGCGCCACTCATGTCTCAGCAGATAGGCTAGTGCCTTCTCACCCATCCTTCTGTATGGAAGATGGACCGCAAAAAAATCGATATGATCAGTTATCGATTCGCCGTCTTCGAGTTTGATAAGCCCCGTCTTAATAGCCTTTTCCTTGTAAGCGTCAAATGCCTTCCTAACCGATATCAGGTATAACAAATTTGAGTAGCTGCCATTCACAAGAGGAGTCTCTTTACCAAACGGACGATAAAAGTCGTACTCGTTCTTAATTGTTGTCGAAGGAACTTTTGGATCAAATGCCAAAAGCCTCGGATCCTCCTTTACCAACAGAGCAACTGCACCAGCACCCTGGGTATATTCTCCAGTAGAACCAATATCATACTTTGCTATGTCACTTACCACGACTATGGCAGCTTTGCCATTGTTTTCGTCAGCTCTTATCCAGTTTGCATTGTCATACAGTGCATAAGATCCACTAACGCAAGCAAATTTACATTCAATGCCGCCCGCGTGTTCAAATGAGCCTTCGCCATATATCTGTTCTAACATTCCAATAACAAAAGAGTTCATTGCCTTTGATTCGTCCAGCGATGATTCAGTTGCGACGTAAAGCCTTCCAATGTCCTCTGGATGAAGGCGGTTCTTCTGCATCAGTTTCATGCAGGCGTTTGCAGCCATGCAAGCAGAATCCTGGTTAGTGTCAGCAATAGCCATCTTCTTAATTCCTATACCATACTCGAGTTTTTGCGGGTCCATACCTCTTGCTTCAGCAAAATCCTTGTAATCGATGTAAAGCTTGGGTATATAGATAGCAAGATCATCAATACCTACGACTGGCATTACGGATTGCACTAATGCTGATAGTCATTTAAAGGTATTTCTGGAAATATTATTTGATCTAAACATACCAATTTATTTGAGCAAAAATTGTATGGTAATGTGTTTGCATAGTTTTCCTCTGATACTGGTTTGCTAAGTGGCAGTGTCAGGGGAGCGTCTTCCAGCATTTCTGATGGGCGCAGCGGAGGTTGAATTAGAGATTATATATTTAGCTTAAAAATACCTTGGTTGTCATGTTAGGTAGGTTGAACGGCTTATTCATCTCATTTCTCTCATCTGGCCACCATTACGGTAGCTGTGGCCAAATTGAATTGAAGACGTAAGGGCTATTGTTTAAGATGAACGTACTCCTGGTATAACCATTTTTCAGGGTCATCAAAAGATATTTGCGGAGATAAATCCATTGACAAAGTTCTAAGCAATAGGTGCAAGAGGTAGGTTAGTGGGCGTTCGCTCTAGAATATGTACTTTTATTGGCATAGAACATATATGTGGTCGTTAGAGCGGGGTTTGGCAAGAAGGTTTTAGTAGTGAACCGATTTGCCAATCCAACAAGCAGCAATTAGAGATAGGGCTACTCTGGTTCTGCTTATACTATGAGGCATACCAACTCATCTCTCAGTTGGTCAAACCTCGTTGAACGATCGCTATAATCATCACATTTAAATTCTTAATTTGCTATACTGTTTTTACATCGACCAAACCGATGGGGAACAAACGGTCTGGTTGGAGTGCAGCAGGTGAGAAACTCTGCGCTTCACCAGACTATAATATTATTAGTCAATGACTCTAATATCCAACTCATCATAGGCATCCTTTACCGCTAGCAAAAAGAGGTCGTCTTCATATATTAAAAGCCAGTCTTTTACACCAATTACAGGCAGCTTGCGTACAAACACCTCGCCTGTATCTTTGATCATGGTCATAACGTACGCAAACTGTGGCCGTGTACCCTTAAGATTGAATAGAGTCTCTTGTAATTCGATGCCGTGCCTCCCACCTTGAATGTTTACCTTGACTGTGTCACTGTATCTATTCTCTACTTTAGCGGTCACGTAGCTCTGTCCTGCTTCGAACTGCTCTATATTGAGCATTACCTTGTTAGTAGCAACAAAGGTGTCAGGCATTTCTCTATATAGTTTCTCTGAGAGATTGTCATAAAAGGTATTCATCAAAGACCCAAACCCGGTCCCGTCCTTATGAACCTCCGCAGCAGGATTATTAGTGCACCAGTGATGCCTGTAACTGCAGCTGCTGTCGCAAGTGAACCAGACAGAAACTCTGGCACGACTACCGTACCTCTTGCAATACCGTTTCTTGTCTGGTCTATTGGCTGTCCGTCCCTTGCTATCCCTGTGACTTCAACCTCCATACGGTAGTTCTCGTTTGCAGGAAAATCAATCGTGTGAGTGCCGGTTCCACCCTCTCCAACAAGCCCCGTCTGGCTATAGACCTGACTGCCATTATTATCCAAAATATGTAGGTTGTAGTTTACATCATCTACTATTCTTTCTCCAGAGAACCCATCATAGAAGCTCAGAGTCAGGGTTGATTCTGTATCAGCATTCAGCTGATCTGGAGCCCACTGCAGCACTACATTGATGTTTCCTGTCTCTGTGAGTATTTCCCCTGTTGTCTGAGCGGCTTGGCCAGTGGCTGGCGCAAGAGTAAATATCATATCAGAATCTCCTTCAGGGATCTGAGTGGCCATATTCATAATGTCATTTTTATTAATCAAATAGTGAAGAGTAAGGTCCTGTTGGGAGGAATAGGGATCGACTGTGAGCATCCGTCCGGATATCGGATTACCATTGACGGTTGCAGTAAACGATGCAGTATCACCTATTCCTGGAAGAGATTTTGGAATTCTAACTTCCTCATGTACAAATATGTTTGTGTTATTGATTCTTGAGACGTTCCAATCAAACGGCATTGTCCATGTGAATTGCTGGTCGCTTCCATCAAAGCTAAAGTTACTTACCCTATCGTAATAAGATATTACCGTAGTGTTATAAGACTGGCCCTGATAATCGACAGTTTGGGTAAAGACGTCTCCTACGCTCAGCCATGAATCAAACCTAGGAATATTCTCATCTGTAAATATATTGCGTATATTATCAACACCAAATATCTCTACCCTAAGATGATAAAGGCCACCTTCTAGGAATAGAGGACCCTGAACATTCACTGTTCCACCAGGGTCTGCAACCCACGCGTTTAGGAATTGCTCCTGCGTTCCAAAGATTTGCAGCTCTCCTTCAGCAGGCTGCACCTTGAGCCTGAGCAGGCCGCTTTCTGTATGAAAGAGAGTCGGAGGCATTATAGTCTCGGCATCTTCTCCAATTCCTTTTTCTACGCTAACAAAAAAGGTCGTGTATGGGATCGTCTGGTTGGTATTTGCATCATATAGCCTGAAGAGTATATAAGCCTCATCTTGGGTTTGATCAGTCAAGATAGGGGGGTTCACCTGTACTAACATCTCTGCGTTCCTATCGCCAAGGGACGCAGTGAATGTCTCTGAGGTTAGACCGTCTCCAAAAGCATTCTGATTAGGGAATGTTACTGCAATTATTGATATTACTGCGAAAGCTGCGGCAAAAGCAAAATATGAAACCCTTTGGCTGCCTGACCGCACATGGATAGTTCTCTCACTGTGTATATTTAATTCTTAAGAAGAAACTGCTGCTTGTTTATCCAAACCCTCTAATCATTTAATTATCGCATAGAATAAAATAGTAAACAAGTGTTAGGGCATAAGCTCGTTGTCATAGCCTCAGTAGTGATTGCAGCAGGCATTGTATCTGCACTTTTTGTGCTGCTGCAAAGTCAGAATCTATTGACAATTTTTGCTTCAAATAGCCCCAATGCAGGAAAACTTACAATAATTTCTGTTTCCGACGGCTCGCTTACCAATCAATCTAGATATCTCATTTCACCAGACCCTTTTGCTAATTTAGCCAATAATTATACAATTCAGGATGGCAGCGGTACCGATGAAAATAAAGCAGCGGGCATTGTAGAAATTTCCGGTTTACCTGCCGGAAGATATATAGTAACGCAGATTGAAGCGTCTTCACAATACGAGACGGACAAGGTTTCCAAGATAGTTGAAATAACAAATCAAAGTAGCAATGGTATTGCTATGTTCAACAATGCCGGCTCGCAAGTAGCCGGACAGCAGCAGCAACAACAGCATCAGCAGCAAGAGATGCAGAATCGAACTTCTCAGATAAGAAATCTTACTTATTATGTAAAATTTGAATGCGGCACAATTTCAGGGGATGAAGGACCATTAAGGCCTGGTCACTATGATACTGACATCGGAGTCTTGAACAAGCAAGACTCCGCAGTAACAATTCAATGGAGTGTCACAGCAAACAACAGTACGAACACAAATTCGATAATAAGGATGCTTGAGCCGCAGAGCTCTACCAATATAGTGTGCGAAGACCTGCATAATATCATTGATAACGATCGGAGGTTTGTCGAAGGATTTGTTATAATTAATTTGCCTCTTGAGCCCGGTCTTTTGGGATCGCTATCAGACGGAACGCAGGTCCTTGGTCGCAATTTCGAAGATATGAATAACTTGCTTGAAGTACAGGCTTTCTATACAGCTAATGCGCTTGATGAGCTTCCTCACGAGGTGCTTGTAGACAAGATCACGTTTGTAATGGCAAACGATACGAGTGGCAAGATACCGTTAGAAATGATCAACAGAACTCTAGATATTAGTGTGCCATCTAGCCTAAATGAGATATCTGATCCAATAACAAAGGTCAAGGAGGTTCTGAAAAAAAGATATGGTTTGTCGATTCAAGAGCTTGCCAATTTACAGATAGTAATAAAGAGCGTAACCGGGAGTGTCGGTACAATGATAGACGATCATGCGATTTCATTGTCAACTGTTATGCCCCAGACAAGCGGATAGCAGTTGGTTTTTGGCATGAAAAAACAATATATACTCTCCCACATACCTTTCTCTCGATATGGCTAACTTTACCCTTCCTCCATTGCCTTACTCGTACGACTCGCTAGAGCCGCACATTGATGCAAGAACCATGGAAATTCATCATACGAAACATCACCAGGCTTACACGGATGGTCTGAACAAAGCACTCAGCAGTCTTAGTCCGGAATGGCAGAACAAGAATGATGTTGTCGAAATTTTAAAGAATATTGATTCGATTCCAGAGAACGCAAGGGGTGCTGTAAACTTTCACGGCGGAGGTTATAACAATCACGCACTATTCTGGAATACGATGAAAAATGGTGGGGGTGGACAGCCAGATGCTGAACTCTCAGAAGCAATCAATAAGACATTTGGTAGCTTTAACGACTTTAAAGACAAATTCTCAAAGGATAGTGTGGCAATACAGGGAAGTGGTTGGGGATGGCTCATATACAACCAGAATACAAATGGCGTCCAGTTCATAACCATGCCCAACCAGACAAGCCCGTGGACAAAGTGGAAGACAGAAAAAGTCGTCCCGCTTTTAGGTCTTGACGTATGGGAACATGCCTACTATCTCAAGTACCAAAACCGTCGAGCGGACTATGTGGCAGCTTGGTGGAATGTGGTCAACTGGGATCAAGTAAAAAGAAACTTTCAGCAGGCCCTCCAAAAGTGACTGACTCTATTTTCTTATTATTCTATCTTTTTTGGCCAGTTTGAAGTAAGAATAAGGCAATAACCATTTACAATATGGCACAGATGACAATAAAGAATAATTGGTGCTATATCTGGTGTCTGTATGCAAGGCAGTCCTTATAGAGTAGTGGAGTAGAAGACGTCAATTGCAATTTTTTGTGATCATGCTAATTAGCCTGCACTCTACATTGAATACATATATACTAAATTTTGCGTACAAGAGTTGGCTAACTTTTGCGCAAATCTATGAAACTTACAAAGCCATAACTATCCCGGGTAGTTCTGCTTACTTCCATATTGTAGTTATAAATTTTTGTAGAATACTCCTGCAGTACCGGCATCATGCTATCTATTGCTGTGTCAAGATAAAAGCCGGGGCAGTCTCCTGTAAACTGAAAGGTGGCATGTACTGCAGGCTGCCCCCTTTCATCAACTTCAATCCACGATGCGAATGGGTAGAGCCAGCAGACACCCGGCTTGTCAGGGTGAATGCCGCAATAGCCCTCGTCATCTAAGAACCTGCAGCGAAGTGGCGTACCATCTGCCTCAGGCTTTTCATCCTTTTTCCTTTTGAGTGAGAGCATACTCAAGGTTGTTATGACATTTCCGAATGATTCCTGCTCTTGCCAGCTAGAGATCGTTGTTTCGTTCCTAACAAATTCGGCCTTTGAGACATAGCCTACCTTTTTTGCTATTCTGCTGATGTCATCCTTTGTTAAGGGCAGTCTACCCTGCCGCTCGCAGCAATTGTGGCAATCAGGCCACAGGCACTTCCACAAGATGTAGAGGCCATCCTTTGACAAGGTTGGTATATGGAAAGTTGTGGCTCCTACACTAACTGTTGTGTCAGATACTGCTTCCTTGTACTTTCCCGTCTGAAAATCATATAACTTTGAATCTATTTTCCATTTTCTCGCAAGAAGGTCAAGTGCATCCTTGACTAGGTCGGTGCTATGCTCCACTATCTTATAAGGTTATAAAACCGGGGGTTTAAACGTACTCTCGATTTGCTCAGCCATCAGCAGTCACAACCCATGAAAGAGGAGCAGCAGAAAGCAAGTGCCAAAATAAAAGGCAAGCATGCATCTTCTACTGAGAATCGCAGGATGGTCTGGGAAAATGTCGTTTGGCCTCTTGTCCTAGAGTTGAATAGATCCTACTTCACCTTAAAGGAATACCATGCAAAAAGAGACTCATTTTGCAAGACAACCGGCATTTCGCCTTCAAAAGTAGCCGGGGGTTTTGTGTCATTGCTGGTAAAGGGCGTCATAGTAAGGAGCAAGAATATGTACTCGATACATTACCGTCTCATCCCCTACATGAGGAAAAAGGCTGATCTTGAATATGGTCTTGTCACTAGGGAGATCTATACTAAGCGTTAAAATATCCGATCAAACAGCCGACTTGATGTAGCTCGTGTTAGCCCGGTCGAACCCGATAAAAAAATTGGGTGCCGAATCTAGTGGCCAATCTCCAAGGTTGAGGGCTAGGGATTCCAGGCTCTGGATCTCACACAGATAGAGAAAAGAAACCTGGAGACAGCAGTTCGAATCTGCTCCGGGCTACCATCATATTTTCTAAATCCTTGGTCCTGCATTCACCATTTCTTTAGGCATACTGCCAAATTTTTCAAAGTTCTTTACAAAGAGCTCCGCAAGTCGTCTTGCCGCCGCATCGTACTTTTCCTTGTCAGACCAAGTGTTGCGTGGGTCGAGCACTTCATCAGGTACGCCAATACATGATGTGGGCATGTCAAGGTTGAATATCTCATGGTGCTTTGTGTTCACTTCCTCAATCTCGCCTTTAATTGCTGCTGCGACCATCGCTCTTGTGTATGTCAGGTTCATTCTCTTGCCTATTCCATATGGTCCACCAGTCCATCCAGTATTGATCAGGTATACTCTTGTTCTATGTGCTGTTATTTTTTTGCCAAGCATATGAGCATACCTGGATGCATGCAGGGGCATGAACGGAGCGCCAAAGCAGTGTGAAAATGTCTCCTTTGGTTCAGTGATACCGCGTTCAGTTCCAGCCAGCTTACTGGTATAACCGGACATGAAGTGATACATTGCGCCTTGCTTTGTCAGCTTGGCTACTGGAGGCATGACACCAAAAGCATCGGCTGTAAGGAATACGATTACTTTTGGATGACCTGCAATGCTCGGCATCACTGATCCATTGATATAGTCAATAGGATATGCAACGCGTGTATTTTCGGTAAGACTTCCGTCGTCAAAATCTGGTTCTCTTGTGCCGTCATGCATCACAACATTTTCCATTACAGAGCCAAAACGGATTGCGCTCCAGATCTGTGGCTCGCTCTCCTTATCAAGGTTGATGCATTTGGCGTAACAGCCACCTTCAAAGTTGAAAATGCCATCATCGGACCATCCGTGCTCGTCGTCACCCACTAGCCTCCGGTCTGAATCAGTTGAAAGTGTTGTCTTACCAGTGCCGGATAATCCAAAGAATAAAGCAGAGTCGCCTCTACTTCCTACATTAGCAGAGCAGTGCATTGGAAATATGCCTTTCTTTGGCAGTGTAAAGTTCATAATGGAAAACATAGCTTTCTTGATCTCACCGGCATACGAAGTCGATCCAATCAGAACCAACTTTCTCCTAAAATTTATAATAATAAAAGTCTCAGTTCTCGTGCCCATTTCTCTAGGGTTAGCAGCAAAGTCGTCACATGAGAGTAAAGTGAACTCAGATGTGTGTGTGTCTAGTTCCTCTGTTTGGGGCCTGATGAATAGCTGCCGTGCAAAGAGATTATGCCAAGCCCTGTTGTTGATAATCCTTATGGGTAGCCTGTTGTTCGGATCTGCTCCCACGAAGCCATCAAAGATAAACAATTCTTTATCCTCTACATGTTTCCTCATCATGCGAAATATCTTTTCAAAATTGTACTCAGATATTGGGTGGTTGACCTTGCCCCAGTCGATGCTATTGTGTGTTCCTTCATCATCAACTATATACCTGTCGTCTGGTGACCTGCCGGTGAACTTGCCGGTTTTCACGGAAAGAGCACCAGTTGACGAAAGCATGCCTTCTTTTCTTTTAATTATGACCTCAACCAACGACGGAACTGACAGGTTGTAATAGGCTTTGCTTAACGCTATATCCATCTCTGCAAACTGTACCATGGACTTTGTAGTTATAATCTTTAGGTTGTCTTTGACTGAAGTCAAATATATAACAACCTGGCGTTCTATGCCATCAAAGTGACCTTGTGCAATCAGCCTACAAGTGATTTTATTTTTTCTTTTTCTATCCAATTCTCCGACGTCTTGCAAGCGCTTTGGATACAAAATTTGTGCGCTAATGAAGAGCTATTGTTACTACTACTGCTGCTGTTGTTGATTTAATGCTTTTTTAATTGCGTCAGCTCTTTTAGCCAAAAGCTCGAGAAATTCTGCAAATTCTTCTTTAGTGGCATTGCGCTTCAGAGTCCGCCTGGTCTGGTAGTGGAAGGAATTGTAAATGCGTCCTATTGCGATACCAAATGCAAAATCTTCGAGGCTCGTGACAGAGATGTGACATAACAACATCTGTTGAATCTTCGAAATTTCATCAGTGCTTAATATTGTTTCTTGTATCTTAGCAAGCATTGCTTGTTTTACTCGGTCATCCAAGGTCGGTCAGCCAGACCATAATTTCATTGATACGATATTAAAAGAATACTGCATGGTTATACGGAATTCTTAAGATTGTTGTTTTTTCTCTTTATCTCTCTGTATATGTAGCCAGATTGAAAGAATCTCTCAACCCATTTTCATTATTTTCGGACCTGCAGCTACTGCTGCAGAAATTGTAGATACACTCAAGCAAGCAGAGTTCAAAAGAGCAGAGAGGCCATCTCTAATAGGACCTGCTGAAATGACCATTGTCTACAAAGCATAAAGAGAGCAAGAAAGGATTAAAGAGAAAAGCAGTCTCTATAATATGAAAAATCAGAATTTCGAATGGTAAAATAGTAGTTATTCGTCAAATGAGTTAAAATGATTTAGAACAAGTAGATAAAAAAATAAAGATCAAGCCTGCTATTGAAACTTTTTTGGATCGCCACAGTTATATCATTCAAGGGCATGTTAATTATATTCATATTAGCTATGTCTTGCATGAGTTACCTTCTTGAGCATAATGATAATAAAATACAATTAATGTCAGATATGACAGAAAAAAAGAGAGTGTCAGGCCGCAGACCTGTATTGCCTTTCCCTTCCATACGACTGCATCCAAAGACCACTAAATACTAATGTACTTGTTAGTCCTGCAGCTACTAGGACCTGCTCTACTGGAAGTCGCATTATGACTCCAATAACAAAGGGAATAGCAGCACCAATTGCACTCATTGGCACCCATTTTGTTGCAGCCAATCTTGCTCTATCTAATTTTTTTTCTGGCTCGTCTTGCATATCTCTTTTATTCGCCCCTTGCGATAGTACCTTTGCATAAACAGTACTTAAGGTATACGGTTCACTAAAATGTAACCAATGTCCATTTACTACAAATAAAAAACAGCCCAATTGCTTTGAAGACAACAAGACTAGTGCGATCTGATCTGTAGCAAAAAACAAGATGAGTTAATCGTGGCTATCCCTTATATTCACGATTCAGCCGACTTACAGAGTCAGACACACACTCAGGAGAAAGAAAAATGAAGAGGGCTTATATAAAGAAAAGATACATGCTCCCAAAAAATAAATTAATTTTAAACATTAATGGGTAAAATCAGATTAAATTAATGATGTTACTAATATATTTTTTATACCCTGATTCCACTTTATTATACAATTCAGACAATTTTTAAAACTTTAAATGATTCCATAGCATTTATCTCGTCATATGTGAAAACCCCTACTAGTCGCAATGTGAGCGAACCTGACAACCATAAGCTGCTTTTGGTTGACGATGACCCAGACATAGTTGAGGTTTTAAGGCGAGGGCTTAAGGTTAAGGGTTTGCAGGTCGATGCTTATACCTCTCCACAACAAGCATTGGAATCATTCAAGCCAAACGTATATGATTTAGCAATCCTAGACATCCGTATGCCAGCTATGACTGGCTTTCAGCTCTACAGAGAAATTAAAAGGCGTGACCCCGCAATTGAAGTATGTTTTCTTTCTGCTTTTGAGATCCAACCAGACGAGTTCAAGAGCGTGTTTCCTTCTATGGATGGCGTTAAAACTATCATTAAAAAGCCTATATCAATTAACGCACTGTTAAAGCAAATAACCCCTTTTTTCCGTATGTCTGCAAATGCGAGTAGACGCCCAGGCTAGAATATAACCAGAAAGTTACCTGAGAATAGCAAATCGCGCTTATCTGCTGCTCCTGATGATTTGACAAAGCACCTGAAGACTTTAAATCCTAAGGAGAAAGATTGAATCCTAAATTTTTGCACGAGATTGATTAATTAGCTATCTAGAACGAGCTGGTTGTTTTATAAAAGAATATTTTTGCATCTAGCTAGCTCGTGTCGAGCTTATGAAGTACTATTTCCCAACTTTTTTACTTCATCTTCAAACCAGGCTATGTACTGCCTTTTAGTCTTTCTAATCTCAATGGCACTAAAAGCAAGTTCTTTTACTGCCTTCTTGACATTGTCCCAGCGCCTTCGCATTAGATAGTTACCTACATAACTGGGATAGTCATCAATCAATTCCAATGGGAGTCGAGTTAACGCCCAAATATCGCAAGCTCGCTCACCGCTAGGTATCTTAAGTTCTTTTTTTCTTGCTTGAACCAAATGTGTGAATTCATGTGCTATAGTAAAGTTGCTTTCATTAGACTGTAGACTTATTTTCGATGGCTTGTTTTTAGAGGCATTGGAACACCAACAGCTGCCCCTTGCCCAACCATGAGGCGCTATCCACCCTATTAGTACAATCTCGTTGCGGAGCTCTGGAAAATACTTGAAAACATCAATTATTCTTCGTTTGAATTCGTTGGTAAAGTTATCATTTGCCCTCTTTGTAAATGTTAGTCTGCCGGCGGTATAATTAAAAAGATTAGATTGCATTTCTACGTCATCTATCAGTAAACCGAGCTATTTATGAAATTCAACCTGCCAACCATTTTTTAACAGAACCAGAACCAGAATATTCAAGAGAAAATCTATCCCAAGATAGTTCCGTAAATCAAAGCAGCACAAAACGAAGAATTTGACCTGAAGTCAATTTATAATGTCCGTATTAGCAATAGTCTTTCTTATCGCTGTTGATGCACTAAGACTCTGCGTTCCTATAGGCAAGAACACCCTATTCTTATTCAAAGTTAGTGCCCTATCGAGTAAGCTTAAGATAGCTGAAAGGGAAGGAGGGAATTATTCTTATCCCTACTTAAAGAGGTTTTGTAACACTTACACTTCCTGCCTATGCAATCCTTAATGATGTTATACTAAGTTTTTTGATGCTGACGTATAACCCTCGATATTGAATGTCCATATAGTGTGACAATTCTTCACAAGTGAAGATAGAAACAGCGTCCTCCGATCCAGAAGTTGTGTCTCAATACATGATCTGAATAGAACACTTAATGGTTTAGACCACTAATCTTATCCATGGCGCCCATTTTTGAGGCAGAGATAACTCCTGTTCTTAAAACTAGGGACATGTTGAAGTTAGCACAGCTTGCAGAGGAAGTTGGTGTGGATAGACTTGGAATATCTGATGTGATCTTTTATCCAGATTCCTATCAATTACAGGCGTTATGTGCATCTATCACCAAGCGGATCAGGATAGGAAGTCTTGTAACCAATCCTTATACAAGACACCCTGCAGTAATTGCTGCAGCGGCATCAACACTAGATGAAATATCAGATGGGAGAGCCTTTATAGGAATAGGGGCAGGTGCAGGCATTGGAAAGCTTGGAGTAATGCGATCTCCTCCCGCGACAGCAATTAGAGAAGCAGTTCATATTATTAGGGAGTTGTTGGCCGGAAGAGTGGTTAACTACCAAGGCAATACTTATCAACTATCTGGCAAAGATACAAGACTAGAATTTCCTCCACAACATACCATACCCATCCTTATCGGAACCAGAAGTCCAAGGATTGCAAAGTTAGCTGGAGAATTGGCAGACATAATTGTGATTGGAGCTAGATATATTTCTGACCAACAGATGACAAATTACCTTCACTGGATTTCAGAAGGGGCAGCGCGTGCCAGTAGAGATATCGACATGATAGAGGTAGCTCCACGCTTAACGATATGTATTTCAGATGACCGCAAGCTGGCGAGGCAAAGCGTCAAACTGTATGCAGCGTATTATTTGGCACTCCTTAGGCCTCCTGATCTCCTGATAGAAAAGGCGAAACTACAGAAAATCACTGACGCAGTCAGAAGAGTCAAAGGCTGGTACTTCTCGCCAAATGTGGAGTACCCCAAAGAGATAGACAACCTAGTAGATGACGAAATTGTTGACAAATTTGCAGTAGCTGGAACTCCAGACGAATGCATTGAGAAGCTAAGGGATATGATAATCAGGCATAGATTTAGAAGTTTAAGCTTGAATGTGGCAGCTGTGAGAAGAGAGAAGGCCTTTGATGGAATAGCAGAAACAATCAAGTCCATTGGAGATATAATTCAAGGATTAAAAAGAGCATGATGAATTGATATATCATCGTTGAATTAAAAGATGCTCACATACAGGGCTTTGTTAGGCCGCCGCATCCAGGTACGATGAATGATATTTTGATTTCTGAAGTTTTTAGTCGATTCATTGTAGCAGGTTTTGGCAGATAGCGCGCGATGTACGAAGCAGGAAGAGCAAGGAGTGGATAACCAAGAGGCAGAAAGTTGGTCTTATAGTGGCTGAAAGCAATGAAAAAGAATAATGAGGAACAAGCCGGCGCTGCATCAGAGGTTTGGCGACTCCGACAGTTTCTTGATCGCAGCGACGAGAGGACAGGGCTGCGGCTCTTACAGACACACATCATTATCTGCCCATCACAGAGCAAGATAGAGCTTGTGTTGAAAGTAGCTTTGACAGGCCGGCTATGTTCCTCTATCTATTGCCCACGCCAGTTGGATTTGTTGCTTCTGAAGGGCTATTCTATAGATGTCTTCTACTTTCAAAGAGACAGACGATAGCAAAATGATGAGTTCGACTAAGCTTCAACATTAGGCACATTCACTACATCACTTGTACAAATAGGGACTGCAGAAAGGATATTCGAGTTTATCTCTATCATCCTTCATTTTACTTATTAATCTATCAACTTCTCCTCTTGGTGGTTTATAGAATTTCATATGAGGCGCAGTAAATGGATCCGAAATATCATGACCAAAGGGCATGTCGTTGTGTTGTGTAATGGTGAAAATACCATTAGGAAGGACCTCCAGTTAACTTCTTGAGATGAGGATTGAACCTAGTCCATCCGGAAGCTGATGAGCATTTAGTCCAAAGGATGGGTCGAAGTCCAGGATTCAAACCAAGAAAACCTTCCTATCCGTTATTTTTACCCTGCCGCTAATTGGTATTGCAATCCGCGACCTTCCATATTTTTCCCTATTCATCCTGAAAAAATATCGTTCAAAGGCATTTGCTTCAATCCTTAAGTCCAATAACAGTATTGTGATCTAAGAGCATCGCTCTCTGTTGTTTTTCCGCGAGTGTGTTAAAATTATCTCTATGGTATGAACATATCGCTTTAAATTTAAAATCCATCTTTTTTGGCATGCTTTGCTCATATTCCATAAGCGCGTCTATGCGTTCAGATAAGAAGAAGGAACCCATTTCGGAGAGGTTGAATACTCCAGACTTCCCTTCTCTAGCTGCACGCATGGCCAGATCTTTTGCAAAGTCCATAGCTGCATAGGTGTCTATCTGGTAGGCTCTGACGGCATCTACAATAATCAGATTGCCGTCTTTTTTTTCATCATCTATGGAGATTCCTTTGCTTCTTAAGGCGTCTTCTACTCTGTCAAAAGAATCGTATGTAGTGGCGAGAAAAACAATTTCATTCTTATCAAGTGCTTGTTTTGTACATTCTGAGTAAATCTCTCTAAAACTTGGAAGGTCTGGATATATCAGTAGGTTGTGCTCTTGGAAGTTTGATTTCCTAATATCTTCAATTATGGAGGATATGCTACCGCTGTTGTCTTTGCTGTTTATCTGTTTTTGATGTCCATTGTCGATGTTGACTCTAGCACCACTAATTATGGAATTGCCTTTGTATTCATTACTAGTCATATACGCTCTATCACCCTACCATAATATCGATGCAGGAGCCCAAATGTATGAAGGCTAGGATATTCAATCCGTCGTTTAGCGTAGTGCATATAAATCTATTAATGGTAGGTTAAATTTCTTCTCTAAAGCGCTTTCACAATTCAAACCTTCTTGTACCAAATCCAATACAAGAATGGGTCCATATCTCCCGCACACCTGAAGCCTTTTCTACCTCGTACATGGAGTTAATGGTTTTAGAGCGACAAATTCTTCAGAGCTCTTATGAAATCAGACTAAAATATCCAGATAATATAAAAAAATTTTAATCGTCACTCAGAATAAAGAGCGATGTTTATCTTATTTTATGATTATATGTATGGCTGTGAATAAAGAAATTAGATACGCATTAGACTATCATGAGGCTACGAAGCACTCAGAGGCCAGCCTAATGACTTCAAGACATTACTTAGATTTTGATAACAAGCCAATACCATTCAAAATATACTTGGAGCTGCCTTCTATACCTCTCCCAATAAATTTTCCTACACCGGAAGTTAATGCTCTTAGTTGTATCAGCGGCATGATAAGTCAAAAATCTTCTGATGATATGAAAGGACTGGCAACAGCTATGACATCAACTGATAATACTAATAATTCTATTACTGTCTCCGGTGTGCCCAATTTTGATATTGAGAGTCTAGCAGAGATCTTGTTTTTTTCAGCAGGGATTACAAGAGAATTAAAATATCCTTATGGTAAATATTACATGCGGGCAGCATCAGCGACTGGAGCTCTTTATCCTATTGAATTGTATGTAATTTGTGATGATATTTCACCTAATCTAGCGGCAGGAGTCTACCACTTTTCCCCTCCTGATTTTAGTCTAACACAGATTCGTAAAGGAAGACACAAGAGATATCTGGCAGAATCTACCGCAAACAATCAAGACATAGCGAACTCTGCAATCATCATAATATTTACCTCCTTTGCGTGGAGAAATGCTTGGAAATATCAGGCGCGTTCATACCGGCACTGGTTTTGGGATTCCGGCGTAATTGCTGCTAATCTTCTAGCTACTACCCATGCGATGGGCCTTCCTACTCGTATCATAATGGGATTTTTGGATGATAACATAAGTCAGCTTCTATGTTTGGAAGATGAGAGAGAAGCATGCGTAGCAATCGCAGCTATAGGTCGACAAGGCCCACAGGGGAATGTCAGTACAGTGAGCCAGCAACAGAGTGAAAGAGATAGGATATCACATGTACCTATGCCAAAGATTCGCGCTTTATCTAAAAGAGATGAAATCAACTATCCTGAGATCTGGGAACTAAATCAGGCTTCAAAGCTTACAAGCAAACAAGAGATTCAAAATTGGATTAATAATGCTTATCATCATCATCATAATATGTTATCGGCAACATCACATCGCTCCCAAAAAAAAGGTGCTAACAATGATGATACTGTCATGGATGTACCAAACGAATTAGATGAAGAAGTCATCCATAATTCACGCAGCCTGAAGGAAGCAATTCTATGGCGTGGTTCCTCTCGGAGGTTTGCACGGAGGAATATCTCATCTTCTGCTCTAAGAACTGTACTTTATAGTTCCACTAGAGGCATACCGATGGATATATTCAGAGAGGGAAATTCTCTAATAGATATCTATTTTATAGCTAATGGTGTTGATGGTCTTATTCCAGGAGCGTATTTCTATAATCGTAATACTACTGCTAGTACTACTGCTAGTAACGCACCTGCTTCTATAGAAAGAATTAAGGAAATTGCAAGCTCAAGAAATATCTCAGGTTATCTATGTTTAGGCCAATCTCTTTTTGGCGATGCTAGTGTTGTTTTCTTCTTAATGACAGATTTGCACTCTGTCCTAAGATCCTTAGGCAATAGAGGTTACCGAGCTTCTCAGTTCGAAGCTGGTGTTATTGCCGGGAAAATATACCTCGCTGCTTATGCTCTAGGAATAGGAGCTTCTGGCACTACATTCTTTGATGATGCAGTAACGGAATTCTTTTCGCCTCATGCAAGCAACAAGAGTACCATGATTGCAGTAGGTGTTGGAGTTCCAGCTTACAAGGCCAATCCAGGCAAGGTATTACCAAGGAGGTTAAGTAAAGAAGAGCTTTTGACTCAAACTCTTGCCTAGTTCAAGCAACACAATAGTGGCCATTGGATTTATTTTCTTATGAGAAGAAATTCATATGAACCAAGATTCAACTGGAATTAGTGTGATGATAAGGATGAGGATGAGCTCTATATTAAATAACACTGTGTGCTTTAATCCTACATTTTCCATTATTATTATTTATCTCTATTGTACAATGAGGATATAATAGAGTTGTATTGTTCGTATGAATCAAGATACAAGGTCTAATGAATTGAATCGAGAGGAAATAATAGTAAATAAAGCGAATACAGATCACCCTGTAAGTGAAATCATAGCAAAAAGATGGAGCGCCAGGGCATTTTCTACAAGGCCTGTAGAATTCTCAAAATTGTTATCGATTCTAGAGGCTGCTAGATGGGCTCCATCTTCTCGCAACGAACAACCCTGGAGATATATTGTTTTTACAAGTGATAATCCTGAAATGCTAAAGAAAGCTCAGTCTGTTCTAAAGGAGATAAATGATTATGCCAAGAGAGCCCCAATTCTGATTTGTGCACTGACAAAGAAAACATATTCTGAGAATGGAAACCCAAACAGACTTCATTTTCATGATCTAGGAGCAGCAAATGAGAACATGTTTCTTGAGGCGTTTAATCAAGGCCTAATTATGCATGAAATGGGCGGCTTTGATGTGCAAAAAGCTAGAGACATTTTTAACGTGCCTGAAGACTACGAAGTTGGTATTATGATTGCAATAGGATATCAAGACACATATCATGTATTACCCGAGAGATTAAGACACAAGGCATTCACACCAAGAGTAAGGAAGCCCTTGTCTGAAATTGTCTTTATTGAAGAGATGGGGAAGGGAATAAAAGTATAATATAATTATGATACATATAATGTTCATTCTTTGAAGGTTGAATTCCTTCATGCCTACGGTCTATTTTTTAGCTGTGATTCTCTTATTTCCTGTTGCCAGCTATGAGTAAGGGTAACTTTGACTGCCTTAGTTTTGGAGTTTTTATTATTGTTAGGAGAAGGTCTATTGCTTAAAATGAATGCATACGCATCACTTTCGGATGGTTTAAAAACATCAATAATTTTTTGTCCATTATTATTGTAATGCATCTTTATGCCCCGTATACTGCTACTACTATTATTATAATCAGTCCAATCAATATCTTTCCATGCTGAAACGTCTTTTCTGCTAATTATTAATACTTCAATCTGGTCGCTATGGTCTGAACTCTTTACTTCTATGTTAAAGGACAATCGATAATCAAACATAAGTATTAGGTTTACTCCAAAATACAATATCTCATATCCCTGTGTGTCTCCAAAAGGTATGTTAAGTTCATTAATACTTCGGATTACATGAGGAAGAACTTTAACCACGGTTTTGTAATTCATAAGTACGGCATATAGTATAGATGTTTTTGGATATACCACATAGGCACTGGGTCCTAAAGATTCAAGGTTTCAATAAAATATGGGAAGAGTGTATAGTATTGCTCATCTAGATTTATGACTACTGGTTATGATGTTCTTCTATATACTTCTCATAGCGCCAGCGATTTTGTAAAGAAAAGAGATCCTGATTGTCCTTATTTATGAAGAAACAAGTTTTCCTCACTATCGTAGACTATTAGTTAAATATTGTTGCAGCTTGGTTGCTTGCATTTTCCTCATAACCGTTATTAATCCGCCAAGGAGTTATCCAACTCAAGTCTTCTATACACATGCAAGATGTCTTGGAAAGACCAGTAACTTCGTATATGCACCGATTATTTGTTGTTCTAGATGAAAATATGAGTGTGGCATCAGCTGTCAAACAAATGCAGTCTCATAATGCTGGTTCGATTATCGTGTTAAGAGGCAACTTACCTGTTGGGATAGTCACTGACAGTGACATAATCAACAAAGTAGTGATGAAAGGCGAAGATTCCGATGAAGTTTTTCTTAAATCAATTATGTCTGCGCCGCTTGTCACCATTTCTCCAAAAGGAACTGTAAAGCAAGCTTTGCATCTAATGCGACTCCATGAAATAAAGCGTATTCCCATAGCAGATAGTTCAGGAATACACGGAGTAGTTACTCAAGAATCGCTGGCAAATGCTGTTCGTACATCTGTTATAGAGCGAACTTTTAGTCGTTATAGGAGTTTAATCAGGGAGCAATACAAGCCTATCCTTGGCAACTTGGGCATTCTGCTTCAGTTCTCAGGAATACTCCTTGTTGTCCCAGCTTTCCTTGGAACAGCCCTTGGAGAAAGCGCAAGCATAATAGGGATATTTTTTGCCGTTGTGGGTCTTTCTTTTGCCGGGTTCTTTTTGACAAATGTAGGCGAAAAAGGCCCGATGAACCTCAAACAAGCTTCAATTTTTATAGTGAGCGGTTTTGTACTTCTAAGTCTTTTTGGCTCTATACCCTATATCTACATCAACCCTTTTGGAAGCGACGCAGGCCCATCTGCATTATTTGTAAACAGCTTGTTTGAGAGTGCATCGGGCTTTACAACGGGAGGACTATCGATCATTAGTGATCTTGATAATCTCCCAAAGAGCCTCAACTTTTATCACTCGTACACTCAGTGGGTCGGTGGATTAAGTTTTGTTTACTTGGTATTGATCCTCTTTTTTCCCGAACGGAAATTAAGTGCAATGAAAAGTGTACTTGGCGGAGGTCTGCTCAGAGTAAGAGAGTTGCTAATAACCATAGTCGGAATTTTTACTGCATATACTTTGATACTGATCTTTATGCTAATAATCTTTAGCCAAACGGATGTCTTAAATGCAATATCGCTAGTATTCAGCACAATAACAGGCGGAGGCTTCATTCCTACCTCAGATATTATAACTCCCAACCATCCAGAACGTCTAGCGATCTTAGCGGTAGGAATGATTCTTTCGGCTTTGCCTTTTGCATTCCATTATCACGTCTTCAGCAGGAAGGGTCTATTGACGAGGAAAACAATTAGCATTGAAGTAGCAGTTTTTCTTATTCTACTGATAGTAGCTATTCCGATATTTTATTGGTTGTCTTTGGGTCAGGTTGACATTTACAGCTCAATATTTCATGTAATTAGTGGTTCAACCACTACAGGATTTCAATATCTGAATATTCAAGCGATTCCTTACACTGCTAAAATTTTCTTAACTATAATGATGTTAGTTGGCGGAACAGCATTTTCTACGGCAGGGGGAATAAAGGTGGGCAGGTTTATCCTTCTATATCAAGAATTCACTAAAAAGTCAAAAGATAAGAATAAAACTTCCATTACCGACATTCATACTTCCAGTTCAATTTCTTCTACAGCCAATCCTTACAGGAGCACGGAGTTTCTAACAAGACTACGAGAGGAGCATCGAAAAAGTAATCTGGAGGAACTAGTTGAACAGCAAGAGCGTATCCTCAAGCGAGTATCGCTTATTATAAGCAAGAAAGTGGTCAGAGAAATTCTGACAGTCATTGGGCTTTATGTTTTTGTTGCCTTAATCAGTGGGTCAGTTCTAAGCTCTCTTACGAAGAGCTCTTTTGAGGATGCTATGTTTGAAGCTGTCTCTGCTATCTCTACAACGGGTCTGACTGCTGGAATAACGTCAGTGAATTTGGATGTGTTTTCAAAACTGTTGCTCACTACCAACATGATCGTTGGTAGGTTTGAAATCATTGCAATATTGTATATCTTCTTTGCCTATTTCAGAAGATGAAGAAGAGAACCCTGTGCGATGGTAGATTACGAGTGGGCCTTCTTCAAGCAATACTTTTTTATTTCGATATTATGAAACGTCTATTAGGAGACTCAACATTGAGGTGCTGTATGAGTAGTGTCTAGGTCACAGAAGCCCGACCTGAAGACTATTGAACCCTATGATGTCTCTATCGCCGAAATTCGATCCGGCGAGAAATGGCTAGAGACAGTTCAAAAGGTTGCAACGGCTATTAATGTTCAGTTTACTGAAGAATCTTCTAACCAACTTCCATTTGTTTCCTTCAAGGAATTTGAAAACCTGCTCAGAGAGGAGAAGATCTTCCTCTTTGGCCCAAGTGGGTGTGGAAAATCTAGGACGATAATTGAGCTTCTTCGGAGTAACA
>Ga0081538_10001892_pt1 | contig 21022 bp, 18 predicted proteins | sample TabmetS5T2R1_FD_71022 | JGI IMG/M metagenome (GOLD analysis project Ga0081538, IMG submission 71022) | Tabebuia heterophylla rhizosphere microbial communities from the University of Puerto Rico - S5T2R1 | ecosystem: Host-associated > Plants > Roots > Rhizosphere ...
CGCGTCCATCGCCTCGAGGGCCTGCTCATCGCGCTCGACAACCTGGACGCTGTGATCGCGCTGATCCGCGCGTCGCGCGACCGCGACGTGGCCCGCGCCGGCCTGATGGAGCAGTTCGAGCTCACGCAGATCCAGGCCCAGGCGATCCTCGACCTCCGCCTCCAGCAGCTGACCGCCCTCGAGGCCGACTCGATCAAGCGCGAGCACGCCGACCTCGTGGAGCGCATCAAGGAGCTGCGCGAGCTGCTCGGCGACGAGGACAAGGTGTTCGGCCTCATCAAGGAGGAGCTGCAGGAGATCGCCGACCGCTACGGCGACGAGCGGCGCACGATGATCGCCCCGAGCGAGGACGACCTCGACATCGAGGACCTGATCGCCGACCAGCAGATGGTCATCGCGATCTCGCACTCGGGCTACATCAAGTCGCTCCCGCTGGCCACCTACCGCCAGCAGCGCCGCGGCGGGGTCGGGATCACCGGCATGGACCTCAAGGAGGACGATTACATCGAGCACCTCTTCGTGTGCTCGACGCACGACTACCTGCTCTTCTTCACCAACCGCGGCAAGGTCTACCGCTCGAAGGTCTACGACCTGCCGGAGGCCGGCCGCACCTCCAAGGGCCGGCACCTGAGCAACATCCTGCCGCTGCGCGAGGCCGAGCGCGTGCAGTCCGTGCTCGCGACGCGCGACTTCTCGGAGACCGAGTACCTCATGTTCGCGACGCGTCAGGGCGTCGTGAAGAAGACCGAGTTCGCGAAGTACAACACGCCGATCAAGGCCGACGGCATCATCGCCATCAACATCCGCGACGACGACGAGCTCGTCGCCGTGCGGCGGGTCGACCCGGGCGACGAGATCCTCATCGTCTCCCACGAGGGGCTCACCGTCCGCTTCCGCGAGGAGGACGCCCGCGCCATGGGGCGCGACACCAGCGGCGTGCGCGGCATGGACGTCTCCGGCAAGGACAACTACGTCCTGGCCATGGACGTCGCACGGCCTGGACAGGACCTGCTGGTCGTCACCGAGGCCGGCTACGGCAAGCGCACGGGAGTCGACGAGTACCGGCTCACCTCGCGCGGCGCCAAGGGCGTGAAGACGATCTCGTTCACCGAGGCCAAGGGCCTCCTGGCGGCCGCCCTGGTGGTCCGTGACCACGAGGACCTCGTCTTCATCTCGCAGAACGGCATGGTCCAGCGGACCGGCGTGCGCGGGATCAACCGCTACGGCCGCGCCTCGCAGGGCGTGCGGGTGATGAACCTGCGCGAGGGCGACGAGGTGTCCGCGGTGGCGCTGGTGGTCGAGACCGAGGCGCCCACCGAGGGCGCGCCGGTCGGGCAGCCCGCGTCGCTCGACGCCTCCGGGATGGCCGACGACGCGGTCGTCCAGGGCGACGTCGAGGGCGTGATCTCGACCGACCCCGCGGACGATCCCGACGTCGTCCCGGACGAGGCCGAGCCGCACGAGGACGACATCGGCCCGGCCGACACCGAGCCCTGATCCGCGGTCGCGTCGTGAACCACCCGGCCGGACAGTCGTGCCCGTCCGCGCAGTTCGCTACTCTGCGCTGACCAGAGAAAGGGGGTGGTCCGAAGTTGAGTGACAGTTCTTGTGGGACCCTGGAGGTGTCCGGCCGCTAGCAGCCGGTGCTGGACCCCGCTGGAGCGGAATCCACACCGTGACACCGTCGTCAGGGGCGCCGGAGTTGGTCCCCCCGGCCTAGTCAGCCCTTGGCGGCTCTGAGATCCAGCGAGTTATGCGAAGGCCCGGCGTGTCGACGCCGGGCCTTCGTCCTTTTTCAGGGCCACGGGACAACGGCCGCTGGCGGCGTCCTCGGGGGTGGTCCGTGCTAGCGCACTGTCCCACCCCGCTGCGTCCTTGCCAGCGACCGTTCCCGTGGCCCTGCGAAAAGGCCGATCCCCGTGATTTCACGCCGCGGCGGGCTCGGTCGGGGTCGGGTGCTCGGACTCCGCCGGCGGGCGGAGTCGGAGGTCCGAGATACCGAGGACCCGTGCCCGCGCGGGCCAGTCGGCGGCCTGCTGCTCGCTGCGCAGCTCCTCGACGAGCCCGTAGGGCTCGAGGCGCTCGTCGCCGCGGCAGGCGCGCACCGGCTCGCCGAGCTCCGCCTCGACCTGCCAGCCCCCGCGCTCGAGCGTCACGAGCAGGGCCTCCGCGAGCAGCGTCGCGGCGAACGGTGCGGCGGCCTCGGTCGGCAGCTCGGGCTCGCGCTGCTGGAGCCGGCCGGCGATCCGGCCGAGCGCCTGGACCTGCGCGCCGAGGTCGGACACCGTCGCCTCGCCGAGGAGGTCGCCGTGCTCGGCGCACAGCGCCCGGGCGCGCTCGAGGTAGACCGCGCGGCCGACGTCGTCCCAGGCGAGGACCGGCAGCTCCGCCGCCTCGGGCGCCACGAGCGCCGCCAGCAGCTCGCGCTCGAGCGCCTCGGCGTCGCGCAGCAGCGACAGCGCCGGCGGCGAGTCGTCGACCTCGCCGGCCGGCCGCCCTTCGAGCGCGGCGATCCGCTCGCTGAGCGAGGGATGCGAGTCGTACCGGTCGGTCGTCTCGTCGAGCTGGTGCTCGAGGAACTCGCGCGAGGCCTTCTCGATCGCGTCGCTGCGCAGGTAGGTGCCGAACCCGGCGACGACCGGCGGCCGGCGCCCGGCCTGGAGGACGGCGGCGACCTCGTGCTCCCAGTAGGCGTCGAACGCCGGCGCGTAGGCGTGGACCCGGCGCAGCGCGTCGATGTACGCGTCGCGGCCGGCGCGGTCGGCGGCCATCCCGTCGGCCGCGAACTCCTGGCGGCGCTTGATCGCCGCCGTGATCCGCATGAACGCGTTGCCGTACCAGACGAACGGCTGCCGGACGGCACGCTGCGTCCAGCTCTCGTCGCCCTCCTCGTCGCTGAGCTGATCGATCGTCCGCGCCACGCCGTCGTACGTGCGGTAGATCCACGGCCCCAGCCGCGTGTCGCCGCCGGCGTAGTGGCCGAACTCGTGCGCGATCACGCCCCGGATCCCGCACTCGGAGAGCAGGTGCAGCAGCGGGACGCCGAGATGCATGACGCGGCGGCCGCGGGCCTGCATCACGGACGCGTTGGCCTCGAGCGTGGCGTACACGTCGTCCGGGGCGCGGGCGCCCGTGGCCCGGGCCTCCTCCTCGACCATGGCCAGCAGCCGCGGCTGCGAGGAGGCCGTGAGCCGGACCCCGTACTCGCGCACCTTCTGTCGCCGCGGGAAGATCGCGAAGAGGATCGTCACGCCGAGGACGAAGCCGGTGAGCGTCACCCACAGGTTGTTGCTCCCGCCCAGGACCCACGGCAGGATCGCCGCCGCCAGCAACGCTCCCGCGATGGCCAGCGCCAGCACGTAGAACGCCACCGTCAGCGCGATCGCCGCCGTCAACCGCCAGGTGAGCGAGGGCCCGGCTCCAGACCGACTCATGCGTCCTCCCATATCCCTTTCGCCGGCTTCCCCGTCCGGCGCCCGGCAGGTGGGTACCCGCCCGGACCGCGCGACACTCCGGAAGTCAGGCGGCTTCGGGCAGCGGGAGGTACTGCTTCCAGGTCGCCGGGATCGTCGGCGACGCGAGCTGGATGAAGATGTGCGCCGCCGGCGTCCGCGGCTTCACGCGCGGATGCATGTTGACCTGGTGCGGCAGCCGGTCGCCCTTGCGGCGGTTGCACGGCGCGCACGAGGCGACGATGTTGTCCCAGCCCGAGCCGCCGCCCTTCGAGCGCGGGATCACGTGGTCGACGGTCAGCGACGTCTTGGCCCCGCAGTACATGCACTGCCAGCCGTCACGGGCGAAGACGGCGCGGCGAGTGATCTTGCGCTTGTGGCTGTCACGCGGGACGCGCACGTAGGTCACGAGCCGGATCACGACCGGCTTGGGCAGCGACCCGGTCGCCCAGTGCAGGTCGGTGGCGCCGATCTCGATGACCTCGGCCTTCTCCTTCAGGAGCAGCACCGTGGCGCGGCGCACCGTGCAGACGTTGATGGGCTCGTACGTCGCGTTGAGGACCAGCACACGACCACCGGACCAACGGCCAGTGCCGTCGGTATTCGGCCCGTGCCGCTGGTGATCGTCGCGCGGCACGGACCCCAGTGGTGGTACCGGGGTACGTGAACCCATGTCTGAATCCGGAGTGTAGCCGCAGTCCCCGGCGGTTCACGCCGCCGGAAACGACCCGAGAACGCGGACCACGTCGGCGTGGTCGCGCAGGCCGGCGATGGCGGCGGCCACCGCCGGGTCGTCGGACCCGCCCTCGAGGTCGAGGAAGAACATGTACTCGCCGAGCCGCTGGCGGCGGGGGCGGGACTCGATCCGCGTCAGGTTGACCTGCCGCTCGGCGAACTCCGCCAGGCAGCGCACGAGCCAGCCCGGCCCCGCCGAGCCGGCGCCCCAGAACACGAGCGCGGTCTTGGAGGCCGCGCGATCGGGCTCCGTGCCCGCGCGGGCGATCCACACGAAGCGGGTCTCGCTCCCCGGGTCGTCCTCGACGTCCTCGCGCAGCACGACGCAGCCGTAGCGGTCGGCGGCGCCGCGGGTGCCGATCGCCGCGGCGCCGGACTCGAACCCGCCGGCCACCTGGCGGACGGCGTCGGCCGTCGAGCGCGCGGCCACGACCGGCACGCCGGGCAGCGTGTCGCGCAGGAAGCGGGCGCACTGGCCGCTGGCCTGGGGGTGCGAGACGACGGCGCGGACCTCCTCCAGCGCGAGCGGCCCACCGGCCACCAGGTGCAGGTGGACCGGCCAGCGGAGCTCGCCGACGATGATCACGTCGTCGGTCTCGAACGCGATCGCGTCGAGCGTCGGCGTCACCGAGCCCTCGAGCGAGTTCTCGATCGGCACCAGCGCCCGTTCGACGGTGCCGTCGTGGACGGCGATCACAGCCTCGTGGAGGGTCGGGAGCGGCGCCAGCTCGAAGGCCTCGGCGCCGGGCGCCGACAGCAGCGCCTCGTGGCTGACGGTCCCGTCCGGCCCGAGGTAGCCGACCCGCATCAGTCGAGCGTCACGGTGCGCGGCGCCTCGCCGGTGAGCGCGAGCCGGATCGCCTCGTCCTCCTCCGGCGAGAGCTCGTGCTCGCCGCGGCCGTCGTGCACCTGCTTGCAGTACAGGCGCGCGGTGTCGCGGTGGGCGATGCAGCTCAGGACGACGCCGTTGCGATCGGCGTCGAGCAGCGCCAGCGACGTCGACTGGTGTCCGGACAGCTCGCCGTACGCGTCGTAGCGCACGAGCGCGCGGTGGGCGATCGATCCGTCGAGTCGCCGCTCGGCGGCGGCCATGCGCGCGTCGAGCCGCTCGGCGACCTCCTCGACGCGGCCGTGGAGCGCCTCGAAGGCGGTCTGGAGCGAGCTCGCGTGGGCGACGAGGTCGTCACGGCCGGAGGCGCCGAGGACCACTTCCTGGGCGACCCGCACCCGGCGCAGCTTGACGGCGAGCGCGATCACCCAGATCAGCGCCACGAGGGCGATCGCGCCGGCCGCGAGCGCCGCGATGCCCGCCGGTTCCGTCAGGTCGTTCACTGGCCGGGGAAGTGTACGAGCGGGGGTCGATCAGCCGCGCGAGAAGATCGCCGGGTACTCGGACCGGTTGTTGTCGACCTTCTCCTCGCCCGGGACCTTGGCGACGTTGACGCGGATCGTCACCGCGGTGTCGAGCGGGGGCTGGTCCTCGAGCGGCAGCTCGGCGGTCGCGCTGGCGCCGGTCGCCACCTTCGGGATCGTGGTCGACGTCGTGATCGGGTCCTCGCCCTCGGCCTGGATCCGGAGCGTGACCTTGATGTCGAACTCGTCGTTCTCGCCCTGGTTCGTGAAGTTGACCGTGAAGCCGGTGCTCGGCTCGTAGGTGAGCCGGTTGCTCACGCCCGGCTGGAGCGTCGTGTCGCCGTAGTTCGTCGAGTCCAGGCCGGAGCCGTGCAGGCCCGGCCCGGTCGGCTCGCCACCGCCACCGTCGCCGCCGCTCGTGAGCTGCTGGTCGAGCACGGTGGCGATCGTCTCCGGCTGCAGCCACTCGAGGTCGGCCAGGAACGGCGAGCGGCTGATCTCCTGGCCGCCGATCTCGGCCTCGTCGAGCGCGTGCCGGACGAACGGGATCACGCGCGTCTCCCACGCGACGTCGGAGGCCAGGAAGACCTCCATCTGCGCCGCGATCTGGTTGATCGCCTCGTCGGCCTGCTCGGACTCGTCGCCGAGGGCGGGGCGGATCTCCTGCGCTATCCGGTCGAGCCCGTCGCGCCGCCACTCGAGCGCCATCAGCGCCGCCTCCTGCGCGCCCCGCATGTCGCTCGGGACGTCGAGCTGGCGCGCCTGCTCGTACTGCTGCTCGGCCTGGACGCGATAGCCGCTGATCTGGGTCTGGAGGTCCTGCGGCGAGCTGCCGGCTCCCTCGGTCAACAGCGCGAAGAACGGGGCGCTGACCTGACGGGTGGACTCCGTGGCGATCGTCGAGAGCTGCCGGTTGTAGTCCTTGAGCGCGTTCTCGTGCTGGCTGTTGCGGCAGGAGTTGACGAAGAAGACCAGCAACAGGAGCACGAGCACGATGCCGATGCCGGCGACCGCACGGCGGATCAGCAGCGTCTGGGAATCGGTTGTGGCGACACCTCCGCCGGCCGGTCGCGCGCGTCGCGGCCGAGGGGTCCGGCGGGGCTCGTCGTCCTCGTCGAAGAAGGACAAGGCTGGAAGTTCGTCTCCTCTAGGTGCGGCTCCATCTCACCGCACCGGGTTCGACCCGTTACAGGGAGTCCAGTAATACCAACCCCTGCGGCGGACACGTGCGGAGGGGCACGAGCGGACGCGCGCGGAGGGGTCGCGGGGGTGGCGTCGAAGGAGGTTCGGATGGACGCCACGGAGGTCGCGCCGAGTCACGTCGTTGCGGGGCGCTACCGGCTGGGGCGGCGGCTGGGCTCGGGCGGGTTCGGGACCGTCTACGCGGCGCACGACGAGCGGCTCGACCGCTCGGTGGCGCTGAAGCTGATCCCGGCCCACGGTCCGGCGCCCGAGCGCGCGCAGCGCGAGGCGCTCGCCGCGGCGCGGCTGCACCACCCAGGGATCGTCGCGGTCTTCGACGCCGGAGACGACCCGGAGGGTCGGTACCTGGTGTCCGAGTTGGTCCACGGCCGCACGCTGGACGCCCTCGAGCGCGACGGGGCGCTGAGCGACCGCGACGTCCTGCGCGTCGGGCTCGCCCTGGCCGACGCGCTCGACCACGCCCACGAGCGCGGCGTGATCCACCGCGACGTCAAGCCGCAGAACGTGATCGTCCCCGACGAGCCCGACGGGGCGGCGGCCAAGCTGACCGACTTCGGCGTCGCCCACCTGGCCGGCGACGAGCCGCTCACCCGCACCGGCGACGTGGTCGGCACGCTCGCCTATATGGCGCCCGAGCAGGCGGCCGGCGAGCGGGTCGACGAGCGCGCCGACCTCTACTCGCTCGCGCTGGTCCTGTACGAGGCGCTCGCCGGCTCGAACCCCGTGCGCGGCGCGAGCCCGGCCGCGACGGCGCGGCTCGTCGGCACCGTGCTGCCCGCCCTGCGCTCCCGCCGCCGCGACCTCCCGCCGGAGCTGTGCGCGGCGCTCGATCGCGCGCTCGCCCCCGCCGCCGACGACCGCGGGACGCTCGACGAGCTGGCCGGGGCGCTGGCCGACGCGCTGCCCGAGGTCTCCGACGACGGCGGCACGATCGCGCCGCACCCGCTCGAGCGCGCGCGGCCGCTCCCGCGCCTCGGCCGGCTGCTCGCGGGCCTCGCCGCGGGCGGGCTGACGGCCGTCGCCCTGGCGGCCGCGAACGATCCCCCGTCGTGGGCGGCGGGCGCCGGCGACCCGTCGGGCGCCGGCGACGTGCTCGTCACGCCGCTCGCCGGCGCGCTCGTCGCGTGCGCCCTCGTGGCGATCTTCCCGCGCGCCGGCTGGCTGGTCGCGGCCGCCGGCTGCGTTGCCGCCCTCGCGGACCCGTGGCCGGATGCCGCCGCGCTCGTCGCCGCAGCCGCGGTCGTCACGCCGCTGCTGCTGCGCAGCCGCGGCCTGACCTGGTCGCTGCCCGCCGCGGCCCCGGCGCTCGGCCTCGCCACGCTGGCCGGTGCGTACCCCGCCCTCGCGGGGCGCGTCCGCGGGGCGTTCGCGCGCGCGGCTCTCGGCGTCGCCGGCGTGTGGTGGCTGCTGCTCGCCGAGTCGCTGCTGGACACGAACCTGGCCTTCGGCACGCCCCCGCAGGCGGCCGGCGACGCGCTGGCCGAGGTCGTCACCGGAGGGGCGCTGCTCCTCGCCCCGGTGTGGGCGGCGGCCGCGCTGATCCTGCCCTGGCTCGTGCCCGGCCGCTCAGTGGCCCTCGACGTCGCCGGCGCCGCGGCGTGGGCGGCGGCGCTGACCGCCGCCACCGGCGCGGTCACGGCCTATGCCGGCCTTCCCGAGCCCCGCGGCCTGGCCGCGGGCGCCGTCGCCGCCGGGGTGATCGCCGTGATCGGCGGACGGGCGCGGAATACTCTGGACACGGACGATGAACGCCCATGACCGGGTATCCATCCGCTCCAGCGGCCCATGAGTGTGCTCAAGAGCCTCGAATCCAAGCTCGCCGGCCTCGTCGAGGGCACGTTCTCGCGCGCCTTCAAGTCCGAGGTGCGGCCGGTCGAGATCGCCCGCAAGCTCGCCCGTGAGATGGACGAGCACCGCGTGCAGTCGCTGTCGCGCACGTACGCGCCCAACGAGTACGCGGTCTGGCTCTCGCCCGACGACCGCAAGCAGTTCGAGGGCTACGAGGACGAGCTCAAGCGCGAGCTGTCCGGCTACCTGCTCGAGCACGCCCGGCGGGAGAAGATCTCGCTCGTCACCCGTCCGTCGATCGAGTTCCGCACCGACGACCGCTTGCGGCTCGGCGAGTTCGGCATCCAGGCCCGGCTCGTCCGCCCGCCGGAGCGCGCCGAGGAGCCGCCGAGCCAGGGCGACCACGGCCACACGATGGTCTACACGGTCTCCGACCGCCTGGCCGAGCCGCTGCGCGAGCCCGACCATCGCCGCGGCACGGCGCGCCTGCGGGTGGACGGCCGGACCGAGCTGATCGGCGCCGCCGGCGCGGTCATCGGCCGCTCGCGCGACGCCGACGTGGTGGTCGACGATCCCAACGTCTCGCGCCGCCACGCCGAGGTGCGGCCGTCAGGCGGCTCCTGGATCGTCCGCGACCTCGGCTCCACCAACGGCGTCAAGGTCAACGGGCGCCGCATCCAAGGCCCGCAGTCGCTGCGTCCCGGGGACACGATCGAGCTCGGCACGGCCCGCGTCACCTTCGAGCTGGAGTAGCGCATGGCCCTCGACCCGGTCGCCGTGGCGCTCAAGTTCGGCTTTCTCATCGTGCTCTACCTGTTCCTCATCTGGATGGCCCGCTCGGCGCTCAAGGACCTGCGGCGCGGGACCGCGGCGACCACGGGCCCCGCGTACGAGGACGCGACCGGCCTGCACCGCGCGACGGCGGGGATCAACGACAGCTCCGCCGGCACGCCCAAGCTGCGCGTGGGGAACGCCGCCGGCCTGCGCGCCGGCTCGGCGTACGACCTCTCCGAGGGCGCGGTGCTGGGCCGCGGCGACAGCGCCGACATCCGGCTCGAGGACACGTTCGCGTCCTCCTCCCACGCCCGCCTCGTGGCGGAGGGCGACGTGATCGTGCTCGAGGATCTGGGCTCGACCAACGGCACGTACCTGAACGGCGAGCCGCTCAGGGGGCCGCAACCGCTCCACGTTGGTGACAGCATCCGCATCGGCGATTCAGAGTTCACGTTCGAGCGCTAGTGCTCCGCATCTCCGAAAGCTTCCACGCCTCCGACCTCGGCAGGCAGCGACAGGGCAACGAGGACAGCTACTTCGTCCGCGCGCCGCTGTTCGTGGTCGCCGACGGCATGGGCGGCGCCCAGGCCGGTGAGGTGGCGTCGGAGATGGCGGTCGAGTCGTTCGACCGCGGGCTGCCCGACGGCGAGCCGGCGGCGGGCCTGGTCAAGGTGATCGAGGACGCCAACCGGCGGATCCACGACCGCTCGCGCGCCGAGGCGCAGCGCGCGGGGATGGGGACGACCGTCACCGCCGCCTACGTCGGCGAGCAGGAGGTGACGATCGCCCACGTCGGCGACTCGCGCGCCTACCTGCTGCGCGACGGCGACCTCATCCGCCTCACCCACGACCACTCGCTGGTCGGCGAGCTGGTGGCGCGCGGCAAGCTGACCGAGGAGCAGGCGGAGACCCATCCGCAGCGGTCGGTCATCACCCGCGCGCTCGGCCCGGAGCCGGACGTGCAGGTCGACGTCCAGGCCTACCAGGCACGCGCCGGCGACGTGTTCATGGTCTGCTCGGACGGGCTGACGTCGATGGTCCCCGAGGCCCGCGTGAAGCCGATCCTCGAGGGCGCCGGCTCGCTCGAGCAGGCGGGCCGGGAGCTGATCGCCGCCGCCAACGACGCCGGTGGGCGGGACAACATCACGGTGATCCTCTTCCGCCTCGAGGACGTCGAGGGCGGCGAGGAGACCGCGGCGGTCGCGCGCGACGAGCCCGCCCGCACGTCCGACGAGGGCGGTCGCACGGCGACGATGGCGGTGGCCCGGCCGCGGGCCCAGCTGATCGAGGAGGCGCCTCCCCGCACCGCGCCGCTGCCGAAGGCGGGGCGCCGTCGCCGTCGCCGCCTCCCCGGCGCGCTGATCGCCGTGATCGCCGTGCTGCTCGTCGTCGGGGGCGGGCTGTGGGCCGCCTCGCGCGCCGTCTACTTCATCGGCGCCGACGAGCGGACCGGCGCGGTGACGATCTACCAGGGCCTGCCGTACGAGCTCCCGTTCGGGATCGACCTCTACGACCCGTACTACACGTCGGGCGTGCGGCTCGCGCAGGTCCCCGAGCGCCGCCGGACCACGTTCACCGACCACAAGCTGCGCCCGAAGGACGACGCCGAGAACCTCGTGACCGAGCTCGAGCGGGGCCGGATTCAGTGAGCGCTCGCAATCGCGAGCTCCTGGCCCTCGTCCCCGCGTCGCTGCTGCTGACCGCGGGCTTCGCGGCGATCTTCATCCAGGAGTCCGAGGTCGTCTCCGACGTCTCGCTCACCTACGGCGCCTGGTTCCTCGGCCTCTGCTTCGCCGGCCACCTGTTCCTGCGCTTCACGCTGCCGCACGCCGACCCGTACATGTTCCCGCTCGTCGCCGTGCTCGCCTGCTTCGGCCTCGTGGTCATCTACCGCATCGACGAGGACCTCGCCCGCCAGCAGGCGACGTGGTTCGTCGTCGGGCTGCTGCTGTTCGCGCTGACCATCCTGCTCCTGCGCGACCTGCGAGTGCTCGAGCGCTACCGCTACACGATCGCGCTGGCCGGCCTCGTGCTGCTCTTCCTGCCGCGCGTGCCGGGCATCGGGCAGCAGGTCAACGGCGCCTACCTCGGCGTTGGGATCGGGCCGATCTCCTTCCAGCCGGCCGAGTTCGGGAAGATCGCGATCATCATCTTCCTCGCTGCGTACCTGCGCGAGACGCGGCAGGTGCTGGTGCAGGGCTCGCGGCGGTTCCTGGGCATCACGATCCCGCCGCTCAAGCACTTCGGGCCCCTGCTCGTGGTCTGGGGCGCGGCGATGGTGATGCTCGTCTTCATCCGCGACCTCGGCTCGTCGCTGATGTACTTCGGCGGCTTCCTGGCGCTGCTCTACGTGGCCACCAACCGGCTGTCGTTCGTGACCATCGGGCTGGCGCTGTTCGCCGTCGGGGCGTGGTTCTTCGCGTCGACGGTCACCCACGTGCAGGACCGCGTCGACATCTGGCTCGACCCGTTCAAGCCCGAATGGGTCGAGCGCCAGGGCTACCAGATCGCGCAGTCGCTGTTCGCGCAGGCCGACGGCGGCCTGTTCGGGACCGGGCTCGGCGCCTCGCTGCTGGACGCGCCCGACGGCAACTCGCTGATCCCGGCGCCGCACACCGACCTCATCTACGCGGTCATCACCTCCGAGCTCGGGCTGGTCGGGGCGTGCGGGCTGCTGCTCGTCTACATGCTGCTCGTCGAGCGCGGCTTCCGCACCGCGATGCTCGCCTCGGACTCGTTCTCCAAGCTGCTCGCCGCCGGCCTCACGGCGGTCCTGGCGCTGCAGGTGTTCGTCATCGTCGGCGGCGTCACGAAGGCGATCCCGCTCACCGGCGTGACGCTCCCGTTCGTCTCCTACGGCGGCTCGTCGATCCTCGCCAACTTCGTGCTGCTGGCGCTGCTGCTGCTCGTCTCCGACCGCGCGCGGCGCCCGGCCGAGGGCGCCGGCGGCCGTAGGGGGCTGCGGTGAACGCGCCGATCATCCGCCTCTTCGGCCTCGTGCTCGTGCTCTTCGGCGCGCTCGTGTTCGCCAGCTCGTGGTGGACGGTGTTCGGCGCCGAGGGGCTGCGCGACAACCCGGCCAACCGCCGGATCCTGTTCGAGGAGCAGATGATCAAGCGCGGGATCATCCGGGCCGACGACGGGACGGTGCTGGCCGCCAACCGCGCGCTGCCCGGCGACCGCTACGAGCGCCGCTACCCGACGGGCGAGCTGTTCGCGCAGCCGGTCGGCTTCACGTCGCTCGACCGCGGGCGGATCGGCCTCGAGGAGTACTACAACGACGAGCTGACCGGGCGCCGCAGCGACCCGATCGGCGCCCTCGAGCGCCTGCTCGGGCCGAGCGACGTCGGCGACGACCTGCGCACCACGCTCGTGCCCGACGCCCAGGAGGCCGCCTACGACGGGCTGGCCGACCGCAACGGCGCGGTCGTCGCGCTCGACGTGAAGACGGGAGCGGTGCTCACGCTCGCCGCCACGCCCTCGTTCGACCCCACCGACCCGGCGCGGGCCGAGACCTTCAACCGCGCCACCCAGGGCCGCTTCCCGCCGGGCTCGACGTTCAAGACGGTCACCGCGTCGGCGGCCATCGACAGCGGGCGCTACCAGCCCGACTCGCTCGTCAACGGCGAGAACGGCAAGGTGATCTCCGGCACCCCGCTCGACAACTTCGCCGGCGAGGACTTCGGCGAGATCACGCTCACCGACGCGCTCACCAACTCGGTCAACACGGTCTGGGCCGAGGTGGCGGAGAAGCTCGGCAAGGAGACGATGGGCGAGTACATGCGCAAGTTCGGGTTCTACGAGGATCCGCCCATGGACTACCCCGACGAGCAGATGGTGCCGAGCGGGGAGTACTCGCCGCGCGGCCGCGTGCTGGCGCCGACCTCCGGCCAGATCGACGTCGGCCGCATGGGGATCGGGCAGGACAAGCTGCTGGCGACGCCGCTGCAGATGGCGACCGTCGCGCAGACGATCGCCAACGGCGGGCTGCGGATGGAGCCGCGGCTGGTGCAGAAGGTCGTCGACCCCGACGGCCGCACGATCGACGAGCCCCTGCCCGAGGAGGCCGAGCGCGTGATGTCGGAGGAGTCGGCGGACCAGGTGGCGGGGATGATGCGCAACGTCGTCGAGCAGGGCACCGGCACCGCCGCGCAGCTCGAGGGCGTCGACGTGTCGGGCAAGACCGGCACCGCCGAGGTCGGTGACGGGACCGACGACCTGTGGTTCATCGGCTTCACCGACCGGTTCGCGGTCTGCGCCATGCTCGAGCGCCAGACCGGGGGCACCGGCGGCGCCGACGCGGCGCCGATCGCGGCCGAGGTCCTGAAGGCGCTGGGTGAGTGATGCAGCGTCTCGAGCCCGACATGGTGGTCGACAGCCGCTACCGGATCGTCAAGAAGCTCGGTTCCGGCGGCATGGCCGACGTCTACTGCGCCGAGGACTCGCAGCTCGGCCGCCGCGTGGCGCTGAAGGTGCTGCACCGGCGCTTCGCGGAGGACGCGCAGTTCGTGGAGCGCTTCCGCCGCGAGGCCTCGAGCGCGGCCGGGCTCCAACACCCGAACATCGTCGCCATCTACGACCGCGGCGAGTGGGACGGCACCTACTACATCGCGATGGAGTTCGTCGAAGGGCGGACGCTCAAGGACATCATCCGCGAGAAGGGCCCGGCGCCGCCCGAGGCGGCGGCCGACATCACGCTCCAGATCCTGCGCGCCGCCCGCTTCGCGCACAGGCGCGGGATCGTGCACCGCGACATCAAGCCCCACAACGTCCTGATCGACAACGACGGCCGCGTGCGGGTGACCGACTTCGGGATCGCCCGCGCCGGGACCTCGGACATGACCGAGACCGGCTCGATCATGGGCACGGCGCAGTACCTCTCGCCCGAGCAGGCCCAGGGCCGGCCGGTCGACGCGCGCTCGGACCTCTACTCGGTCGGCATCGTCCTCTACGAGCTGCTGACCGGCAGGGTGCCGTTCGACGCCGAGTCGCCGGTCACGGTGGCGCTCAAGCAGGTGAACGAGGTCCCGGTGCCGCCGCGCCAGATCGTGCCGGACATCCCGCCGGGCCTGGAGGCGATCGTCCTGCGCGCGCTGGAGAAGGACCCGGCGCGGCGGTTCGCCAACGCCGACGAGTTCATCGCGGCGCTCGAGGCGGGGCGCACGACGCCCCCGCCCCCGCCCGCGGTGGTCGAGGAGGTCGTCGAGGAGGAAGAGGAGCCGGAGGGCCGCCGCTGGTGGCTGTGGCTGCTCGTCCTCCTCGCCCTGGCCGCGATCGCGCTCGGGCTCTACCTCGTCCTGCGGCCCGAGCAGCTCACCGTGCCGAACGTGGTCGGCCGCCAGTCCGCCACCGCGACGCAGATCCTCCAGAACCGCGGCTTCGAGGTCGACATCGAGAACGTCGTCAACCCGGACGTCGAGCGCGACACGGTCGCCTCGCAGGACCCGCGGCCGAACACGACCGCGCGCGAGGGGTCGACGGTCACGATCACGGTCTCCACCGGGCCGGGCGAGGCGTCGGTGCCGACCGTGGCGGGGATGCCGCGCGACGAGGCCGAGGCGGCGCTCGAGGACGCGGGCTTCGAGGTGCGCGTCCAGCGCGAGTACTCCGACGAGGTCGACCGCAACGTCGCGATCGGCACCGAGCCCGGGCCGGGGAGCGTGATCGAGCGCGGCACCGAGGTCACGCTGCAGGTCTCGCGCGGTCCTGAGCAGGTCGAGGTCCCGGACCTGGTCGGCGAGAGCGAGGACAACGCCCGCGACGCGCTGCAGGACGCCGGGCTCACCGCCGGCGAGGTGACCGAGGAGGAGAGCACCGACGAGGAGCCGGGCACCGTGCTCGAGCAGGACCCGGCCGCCGGCGCGTCGGTCGACCGGGGGGCGCCCGTGAACCTCGTGGTGGCGGCCGCACCGCCCGACGTGGCGGTGCCCGAGGTGCTCGGCCTCACCGAGGAGGAGGCGACGACGACGCTCGAGGACGCCGGCTTCGAGGTGCGGGTGCGCGACCAGGAGACGACCGACCCGACCCAGGAGGGCGTCGTGCTCGACCAGGCGCCCGACCCCGACGAGGAGCGCCCCGAGGGGTCGACGGTCCGGATCGCGGTCGGGCGGCTCGCCGAGCCGACGGCCACGCCGTCACCGACGACGGAGCCCTAACGCGCCGGCGCGCGCTGGAGCAGCGCGATCTCGCCGATCTCGACCCGCTGCGCGCTCTCGGGCAGGCCGGTGATCCAGACCAGGTAGTAGCGGTGGCGCTCGCCGGAGGCGGCGAGCTTGAAGCGCTGATGGTCGCTCTTGACCTCGCCGCCGCCGAGCCGCGTCCACCCGTCGTCGATCGTCGCCGGCACGCGCCCGCCGCTGGCTCCGAAGATCTCGGCGCGCCAGCCGGTGTCGGGGCTCTGGATCTCCATCCGCACGGCCTCGACGCCGGGCTTGGCGTCGACGTAGATGCCCACGCCGGCCTTGTTGGCGCCCTCGAGGCCGCTGCTGTAGCTCTCGGTCACCCACGTGGTGTCGGGATCGCGGTCGACCACGAGGCTCGCGCGCTCGGGGTGCTCCTCGTCGTCGCCGAGCGGGTCGTAGTCCTTGGCCGAAGCGGCGGACACCGAGACCACCTGCTCGCCCGCCGGCGCCTCGATGTTGCCGGCGCCGGTGCCGCGCGTGGTGCGGTCGACGCCCTCCTTGAGCAGCAGCACGACGATGACGACGCCGACGGCCAGCAGCAGCACCGTGCCCAGCACGGGCAGCGGATGGCGCATCCGGAACGGGAGCCGCCGGCGGGTCGAGGCGGGCAGCGTGCGCAGGACGGCGGTCGCCTCGCCGGTTGAGCGGCCCGAGCGGGCGGCCTCGATGGCGAGCGCCTCCTCGAGGTCCGCGACCAGGCTCGGGATGTCCGGGTAGCGGCGCCGCAGGTCCTTGTCGGTCATGCGGTCGAGCACCGAGGCGAGCGTGGCCGACGCCTCCGGCCGGCGCGACTGCAGGTCGGGCATGTCCTCGCGGACATGCTTCATCGCCACCGAGACCTGGTTCTCGCCGTGGAACGGGACGTCCCCCGTGAGCATCTCGAAGAGGACGACGCCGAGCGAGTAGATGTCCGACTGGCCGTTGACGTCGTGGCCGAGGGCCTGCTCGGGCGAGACGTAGTCGGTGGTGCCGAGCACGCGCCCGTCGGCGGTCAGCCCGTCCTGGTCGAGCGTGCGGGCGATGCCGAAGTCGGTCACCTTGGCCGAGCCCTCGGCGTCGATGAGCACGTTCTGGGGCTTGACGTCGCGGTGGACGATGTGGTGCGAGTGGGCGCAGCCGAGCGCGCGCGAGATCTCGATCGCGTAGGCGAGCGCCTCGTCCATCGGCAGCCGGCCCATGCGCCGGATCCGCTCCTTGAGCGTCTCGCCCTCGACGTACTCGAAGACGATGTAGGGGCGGCCCTCGTCCTCGCCGGCGTCGATGACGCCGACGATGTGCGGGTGGGAGAGCTGGGCGACGGCGCGGGCCTCGCGGCGGAAGCGCTCGAGCTGATCGGAGTCCGACGCGATCTCGCGGTGCATGAGCTTGATCGCCACCTGCCGCTCGAGCGTCTGGTCGAACGCCCGGTAGACGGTCGACATCCCGCCGGCGCCGATCTGGGCGTCCAGCCGGTACCGGCCGCTGAGCTGCATTCCGACGAGCGTGCTCATCTACGCGGTCCTATTGTGGCCGATATGCCCGCGGTTCCGGCGACGGTCTTAACGGATCCCTATTGCCCATGGTCATGGGCGGCCGAGCCGCAACTCCGCCGCCTGCAGGTCGAGTTCGGCGCCTCGGTGGCGTTCACCTTCGTGATCGTCGGCCTGCGGCGGACGATCGAGCCCGCCGACGCGGGCGCGCTGGCACTCGACCTGATCGACGCCGCAGCGGAGAGCGGGATGCCCGCCGACCCGCGCGTGTTCCTGCGCGATCCGCCGAGCTCGACCCACCCCGCGGGCCTCGCGGTGGCGGCGGTCTCCGAGCAGGGCGACCCCGGGCCGTTCATCCGGCGGCTGCGCGAGGCGATCATGCTCGAGCGGCGGCGGATGGACACCGCGCCGGCGCTGCTCGACGCCGCGCGGGAGACCGGCGGGCTCGACCTCGACCGCCTGCGGGTCGACTTCGGCTCGAACGCGATCGTCGAGCGTTTCGGGGCGGACATCGAGCAGGGACGAGGCGTGAAGACGCCGGCGTTCCGGTTCGGCGACGGGCCGCTGGTCGAGGGGTACGGGCCGTACGAACGAGTGCGCGAGGCGGCGCTGGCGGCCGGCGCCGAGCCCTCCGCGGACGGGCGGCCGGGCGTGGAGGAGGCGCTGCGCCGCTTCGGCGCACTGGCCACGCCCGAGGTCGCCGCAGCCTGTGACCTCCCGGGCCCGCGCGCTCCCGCCGAGCTCTGGCGGCTCGCGCTGGAGTGGCGCGTGCGGCCCCGGCGGGTGACCGGCGGCGAGCTGTGGGAGGTCGCGTAGGGCGCCATCGAACGGCGGCTGGGTAGGGAGGCTGGGGGACCGGCGCGGCCGGTCTGCCGTCAAGCGTCCTGCCCAAGGGTCGTCTGACGACCCCAAACCAGGACGCTGTCCTGCCTGATGGTCGCCAGACGACCAATAGTCAGGACAGCGCCTCGAATTCACGCGCGCGGCCGGCTCCCCGCCTCCCTACCCAGCCGCAGTTGACGTTCGTCGACCTAGGGGTTGATCGAGCGGCCCGACCAGGTGCGCCAGTCCGTCCCGCCCTCGTCCTTCTTCTCCTCGTCCTTGTCCGCCTTCGGCGGCTCGAACTCGGTCGTCTTCTCCTCGTCAGCGGGCTCGAACGGGGCGGGCTCGTCCGACGGCTCCGGCACCGGCGGGCTCCAGTCGGTGCCCGACGACTCGCCGGTCGCGCCGGACGACGACTCGCCGGTGGCGGGCGACTCGCCGGTCGCGCCGGACGACGACTCGCCGGCGGCGGGCGACTCGCCGGAGGCCGGGGACGACTCGCCGGCGTCCGGCGGCTCGGCGGGCGCGGCCGGGGACTCGATCGCCTCGACGTCACCGCTCGGCTCGTCGGCCGGGCGGACGGCCTCGACGGTCTCGCCCGAGCGCGGGTTGCCCGCCTCGTCGATCGCCTCGTCGATCTGCCGCTCGGCGTCGGAGATGCCGGGCGCCGTCGGCTCGGCGGCCTGCTCGAGCTCGAACTCGGCCTGCTCCTGGCCCTCGGACTCGCCTTCCCCGGCCTCGGCCAGCGGGCGATGTGCCTCGTCGGCGATCTCGTCGGGGGACGAGCCGGCGTACGCGCTGACGACGCCGCCGATGTTCGCGGCCTCGGCCGCGGCGGCGGCCTCCTCGGCGTCCTCGTCGATCGCGCCCGGCTCCTGCGGATCGGGCGCGGGCACCGGGGTCGCCGTGTTGGCGACCGGTCCCGGCGCGTCGTAGTTCGACGGTCCCGGCGGATGCGGAGACGGCGGGGTGTAGGTCTCGCCGCGGCCGGGGAGCAGCCCCGCGACCTTGTCGCGCTTGAGGAAGACGCCTGCGGCGATGGCGGCAACTCCCAGAAGGAGCAGCTTGCGGGCCATGGTCAGCTCCTGGTCTCGAGTCGAAGTCTCAACCCTGGACCGTACCCGCCCACGACACCACCGCGAACTTCGACCCCCGAAGGCGCCGCCGACGAGGCGCGTCGGGGTGCGGCGGCTCGATCGAGCGGGGCCGCCGGGGCGGCCCCGCCGGGGGCTAGGCGTCTTGCTCGGTGGGGACCGGCAGGTCGGCCGGGGCGTCGGCCGCGGCGCGGTTCTCCTCGCGCACGGCGTTCCAGATCTCCTCGCGGTAGACCGGGATCGAGCGCGGGGCCTGGATGCCGACGCGGACGGAGTTGCCGACGATCTCCATCACGTGGACGACGATCTCGTCGCCGAGCATGATCTTCTCGCCGGGACGGCGGGTGATGATGAGCATGAAGATTCCTCCTTGGAATGCTTCGCGTGAGCGGGTTCTGGATGCGGCGCGAGGCGCCGCGGCGACCGCCTAAGCGGCCGCCGACTCGGTCGCGACCTCGGGGAACAGCGCGGCGCGCACGGGGGCGTGCGACGTCTCGTTGATCACCTGATGGCCACGGCCGCCTGAGACGACGATCGGCGCGCGGAGGTTCGCGCTGAAGTCCGAGAGCTCGGCGCCGGCGCGGACGGTCACGTAGACGGCGGTGTCGTCACCGGCGTCCACGCGCTCGGTGTCCTCGTCGGACAGCTCGACCTCGTAGTCGGCGAAGAACGCCCACGGGGTCGTGACGGGCAGGGCGAGCGACGGGTCGTCGATCGAGTGCAGCCACTGGAACGGGCCGTCGGTGATCTCGCCGACGATGGTCCAGCGACGGCTCTCGAGGCCGATCAGCCCCGTGGGGAACTCGATGATCGCGCCGGCCTCGATCTCGAGGGTGCCGAAGCGCGAGCTCTCGACGATCAGGGTGGACATTGCGGGGTGCTCCTTGGACAGAGTGGGACGGGACGGATGGGTGCGCCGGATCAGCGCAGGAAGTCCATGAGGGAGGACTGGACGATGCTCGCCCCCGCGCGGAGGGCGGCCTGGTAGGCGGCGGTCTGGGAGTTGAGCTCGATCAGGGTCTCGGCGATGTCGGCGTCCTCGACGTTCGAGAGCTGCTTGACCGTCGACTCCTCGACCTCGTCGAGCCGGGTCAGCGCCGCCTCGAGCCGGTTGGTGCGGGCGCCGTTGGCGGCGCGCACCTCGAGCAGCGAGTCGAGGTTGGCGTCGAGGCGGTCGAGGTCGACGGTCCGCACCGAGGTGCCGTCGCCCGCCCGCAGGTGGTCGACGGTGTCGCGCAGGACGTCGAGCAGCTTGTCGTCGTTCGCGGTCTGGCCGCCCCCGAGCACCTCGCTGCCGACCGTGTTGATCGTCATCGTCACGCCGGGGCCGATCTCGCGGACGATCCCGGGCACGCTCGGGTCGACCCCGCCCTGGTCGCCGTGGTAGCCGTCGTCGGCGCCCGGCTGGTAGGGCCGCACGCCGGTCTCGCCACCCGAGAAGAGGTAGCTGCCGCGGTACGTGGCGCTCGCGTTCTGCTTGATCGCCTCGATGAGCTGCTCGAGCTCGACGGCGATCGACTCGCGCGACGTCTGGTCGGTCGAGTCGGTGCCGGCCTGCACGAGCAGGTCGCGCGCGTCGCGCACGGACTCGGTGATGCGGTCGAGCGCCTGCTCGGTCGCGTCCTGCCAGCCCATCGCGTCCTCGACGTTGCGCTGGTACTGCTTCGTCGCGTTGACGTTCTGGCGCAGCGCCATCGCACGCGAGGCGTTGAACGGGTCGTCCGACGGGCGGGCGATCTCCTTGTTGGACGACGCCTTCATCTGCGTCTTGGTCAGCTTCGCGGTGATCGCGTTGAGGTCCGCGAGCACGTTGCGCTGGACCATCGAGGTGGTGATCCGCGTGGCCATCTAGAGACCCACCCTTCCGGTCCGGTTGATGAGGACGTCGAGCATCTCGTCCATCGTGCTCATGGCACGCGACGAGGCCTGATAGGCGCGCTGGAAGCGCACGAGGTTGGACATCTCCTCGTCCATCGAGACGCCGGAGACGCTCTGGCGCCGGTTCTCGACCGCGTTGGTGAGGACCTGGGCGTTGGCCTCCTGGCGGGTCGCCTCGCGCACGTCGGAGCCGATCTCGGCCACCAAGGCGCGGGAGGGGGCGGCGGCGGCGCCGCGGGCGCGCCGGCGCGGGGAGGGGGGGGCGGCGTCGC
>Ga0081538_10001662_pt2 | contig 21019 bp, 8 predicted proteins | sample TabmetS5T2R1_FD_71022 | JGI IMG/M metagenome (GOLD analysis project Ga0081538, IMG submission 71022) | Tabebuia heterophylla rhizosphere microbial communities from the University of Puerto Rico - S5T2R1 | ecosystem: Host-associated > Plants > Roots > Rhizosphere ...
GGCCCCTACGCTACCAGGGTCTCTCACGGAGTCAGCTCTGCAGGGCTCTTCCGCCAGAAGACCAGGCCAAAAGTTTCCACCGTGCTTTCAGGAGCCTTTAAGTCACTCTTTGATCTTGCAGAAAGCCCCTGATATGCCGAACAAACGTCTCCGGATGTACGAGCGGATAGAAGTGTCCTCCATCCGCAATGATCGCTGTCCCGCAATGTGGGAGATTGTCGCGGAGCGCTTGGAAACTTGCCAGCAGTGGCGAGCGATCGCCGTAGATGAGCAAGGCTGGGGTGTGAATCTGGCGGATCATCTCTAGTGTAAGACCTAGATTCTCTCGATACTCCTTGCCAAAAGATGTGGTGGCGGAAAGGCGTGACAGTCTAGCCAGGGCGCGTTGTACTCCCATGCCTCGCCAGTTGCGCCCTCGGAGCTTGAGTGTTTGGCCGATCAGGTACACCAAGTCATCCGCCTTCTCGTCAGGTACTTCGATACCTTGTCGGCGCAAGGCCTCCCTCCATCCAGCCAAGAGGGCATCTCGCCCCTCCCGTGGCTCGAGACAGGGGACTCCTGTGTCTGCGATGATGAGCTTATCCACTCGCTCAGGGCGAAGCACCGCATAGTGCAGGGCCACCAAGCCTCCATAGCTATGTCCAAGGATGGATGCCCGTTCAATGCCGAGGTAGTCCATGAGGCCGGTGAAGTCGCCCACCATATGGTTCGCGGTATAGCCACTCGGGGGCATATCGCTGTACCCGTGCCCCCGCAGGTCATACATGGTGACGCGAAAATCCTCCGCTAAGGGCGGAAGGATGTTCAGTTGCCACTGGCCGAGATTGCTGGCGATGCCGTGAATCAGCACGAGGTCAGACCCCCGCCCCGTCTGGACGTAGTGGATGTTGATCCCATTGACGAAGGCTTTTGGCATCCTGCTAACCTTCCCCCACCATTACTCGACATAGCCCAGATTCTTGAGCCGCTCCAAGACTTGCGCCTCACCTTCCTGGTCCTGTGGCTGGTGCCGCCATGGAGGGAAAGCTTCGGGCGCGCGTGTGCGGTCACCGACACGAATCGGGCGCTCTTGCCGCAAAGCGGACGCAAAGATCTGTTCGGCGACACGTCCTTCCAGATCGCTAGGGACCGGCAGGCCTAGGCTGTACAGGAGTGTGGGCGCCACGTCGAGAATCGAGAGGGCCGGCAGAGAGAGCCCCCGGCGGATTCTAGGGCCTTTAGCCATGAAGACTCCCGCAGGCTGGTGAGTGCCCACCACTTCCGGCCGGGGCTTCAGGATCACATCCGACTTGAGGATAGACACAAACCCACAATCTCTGAGGGCTAGAGTCAGGTCAGGCGCCATCTCCATCAGGGCTCCTGCGAACGCCTCCTCCCGCGTCCAGACCTGGGTGACGACGCGCCTCCCCGTCGCGGGGTCGGTAACCTGGCACAGCTGATCCAGGAGCCTAGACCGGACGCGCTCATACTCGGCCGGATCGATGCCATATTGGCCTCTCCGACCGGCAACGGCGATGTGAACGCCGTTACTGCTAGGGGTAAGTCCATAGACGGTCGTTCGCCTCCAGTCGACCATGAAGGCCCATCCGCTGGCCCTGTTCAGGCCTAAATTGCCCCCCTCACTGGTCTCCGCTGAGGCATTGGGAGCCCATTCCAAATATCCTTGCTGATGTAGCCAGGAATTGAGATAGAAGATCTCTGTACTGGGGCCAAAACCATGATCAGATGCGAGGAAGATGGAAGCCTCCGGGCCGGCCATGGCAACCGTTTCAGCGATGAATCCGTCGAGTTGTCGGAAGTAATCAAGGCAGAGATCGTGTACGCGCTGTTCCCAGGCTGAGGGGCGCCTAGGCATGTATGCCGGATCGATGAACCGCCACAAGAGGTGTTGGAGTTTATCAACGCCATCGAAGAGCACGGCCGTCAGCGCACAGGGATCTTCCCGCATGAGGTAACGCAGAATCTCGAACCACTGCCGTTCTCTGCGAATGTGAAAACGGATCCAGTCTTCGTACTCGTCCTTGGAACCGCCTTCGATGGCCTTGCCCTCAAGCTTGAGGTCCATCGCTAGTTCGCGCACGTTGAAGCCGGGGACGGTCTTGATCTTGTCGTAGAGGTCCCGCGGGGAACACAGGCGTTGGAGATACCTCCATGGCGCCCACCCGGGAACTGCATAACCTGCAATCGGTCGGGGAGGCGTCATCAGCGGAAAATTCAACACCGTGACTTTCAACCCCTGCCGGTTGACAATCGACCAGATCGTCTCCGACTTGACGTCACGGGAGTTCACCAGTCGGAGGTAATGGTTCTCCGGGGACTCGAACCGAAAAAAGTCAAGAATCCCATGATTTCCCGGGGTTCGGCCGGTAACCAGAGAAGTCCATCCGGGGGGCGTGAGCGGCGGGATGACGGACATCAACTGGCTGCGGACCCCGGATGCGAGGAATTCCCTGAGGAAGGGCATGACCCCCTCCTCCATCAGGGGGTCGAGCGTCGAAAAGGTGCCGCCATCTAGGCCGATCAAGACGGTACGCTCTGTCATGCGCCTTCTCCAACCACGGAACTCATCAAGTTGTCGCGGAGAAACTCGACGACATCCTTGATGCGGATGTCATCGACTTGTTGGTCGCGCATCTGGCCCAACCACTGGGCATAGGGAAAGTGCCGTTGATAATGCTCCTCAATTGCCCCCCCGAGCGCAACGATGTCGATGGATTCCAGTCCTAAATCGGCGAAGAGGCGTGTCTCAGGGGTGATCGCCCCTGAATACTCCCAGTCCCCCATGGTTTCATTGAAGATCTTTTCCAGATCGGCGCCGATCTGTTCGCGCGTGACTTCCGCCATGTTAAACCCTTTCACACAGGGTGCTGGCGATGATAAAATCTTGGTGAGAGGTGGTATAGACGGCGATGAACACCCCTGCCAGTTCCGGGAACTCGCCGGCAAACCTCTCTCCAAGGGCCACATTGACTACCCCACTGGCTTCATCCCACGCCTTCACGACCACGCCCTGGGGGGCCTGTAGCCGACCGAGGCCTAGGGCCTTCGCAACGGCCTCTTTCGCGCACCAGAACCGCGTCAGCCACTCTTGCTGGGCCGGCCTCTCGAGGCTATCCAGCAAGCTTCGCTCCTGCGGTGTGAAAGCTATCCCGTCAAAATCCTGGCTTCTGAGCTCAACCCGCTGCACGTCGACCCCCAGGCGTTGATGTGCAGCGCATCGCCCGGCAATGCCGATAGCCAGCTGGCCGCTTTGCGAGACGGATAAGGCAGGCATATAGCCGATTTTTTGCGCCCAGTAGCCCTGAGGTGCAGGCCGGCCGTTCTCGTCCGTGACGATGTCGATATCCGCGGGGTGAAGGGAGATCCCGTGGAGCCTTTTGAGCAGGATGCGGATGGCATCTTTCGCCGCTATCCGAGCAAGAAGCCATTCCGCTCGCCTATGTGCGGGTTCTTCTAGGCTGTAGAACTCGCGCCGCTCCTGGTGGCTGAGTATCAAACGTGCCCACACCTTTAGCCAGAATGCTGCGGCCTCCCGGGAATAGAACGTCTCAGCAAGGTCAGGCGTGCAGCATTCGAACTCGCCAAGCGCGGGGAACCGGGAGATAGGGGCTGGCATCGGTTTACTCACCGCGGTTTCGCCGGGAAACCGGAAAAAGTCGTACGCCGCGGCCGGCCCGTAGAAGCGCCAGTCACACCACCCCTCCAGACGCATCCACAGCCGGCCACCGGGGAGGATAATATCGACGTCCGCGCGCATATATTTCTCGTGCACCTCACGCATCTGCACCTGACAGAGCACTTTCTTCCCTTCGGCGGGCAAGGGCGCGTAAATATGCAAGGCATCTACTCTGATGGGAAACATGTTGTAACCAGTTTCCACGCGCTCCAACGGCCAGTAGCCCACCAATTGCCCGGCCGCATCGAGGAGAGCAAAATCGGTGAGCAGGCGCGGCCGCGAAGTCGAACGGAACAGATTCGTGGTCGGCAGACATTGGAGTTGACCCAGGAGTCCTTCCTCTGCTATCGCATCCAGAGACACGACCCCGTGGAAACGAGGGCCGTGAAACATCAGGTGCTCCTTGTAAAGCTCTGCGGCGGTGAACTCGGGTGGCTTTGGCAAAGTCAGGGACAAGGGCTTGACCTGAGGTGCCTCTGGATACGCATCTCCAAATACCATGACGCCCTGCATGGCGAGGGCGCCGTCACCAGAACTGTCTTCGCTGTTCTCCCCGAGGTTGTGAACCCGAACCTCGACCTCATGTTGACCCGCAGCTCGCCTGCGAGCGCTGATCCGCAGGGTAGTTCGTTCCCCTTCCACATCGATCCATTGATAGGTCTGGATAGTCCTCATCCCGATCAGCCGTTTCCCCGGCACCAACAACGCGGCTGCCTCGGCCATTATCTCCATGGCCACTGTCATGGGAATGACGGGCAGGGGTTCCAGGGTGTCATCGATGGCCGAAACCTGGCCGCCAAAGGTATGATCATGGAGGAAAAGGTCTTCAGAGAGGTGAATAGTCCGCTGCGTCACCACCTCTTGAGAGGTGACGAATGAGATGATCTTTCCTACAAACGGCAGAGGCGGCGTTGCCGCGTCGATTGTTTCACCCGGGCGCTCATCTAACCGCATAGGATGCTGGGTCGGCGGCGCTGCACCCCGCGTCCTGGCGATGAAGGAGTGCATGACCTGCTCTTGGGTCTCCAAGAACGAGTCCATCGTCTGCAGGTAGCTCTGCATGGCGTTTCCTAGGACGCCGGGGAGGGGAGACTGCGCTAGGCCATAGTGATCCGGCTCATGCATGGGCTGGTCGTGTTCTGGCACCGTGCGTGGCGACGGCTGCGAGGCTTGAACTCCTTCACGAGTTCCGTTCTCTCTGTTCGATGGCACGCGTCCCCCGTTTTTTGGCCTCCCGTCCATCTGCGACGGAGGTTGGGCAGTCGCAAAGCGGTCGGGGGGGGAAGAGGCCTGCGGTTGAACGTCTCCGTCTGCGAAGCGCCGCTGAGAGAGCTGCATTGTGGGAGTCCCCAGCTGAGTCAGGTCTACGATGATAGGGCTCTCACGCCCGTCGGTCGGGCTGTCCGCAGCGCCATCGAGCGAGAGCCGTCGCGGCACCCGGCGCTTATATAGGTATTCGAGGTTGAGGGGAACTCTTTGGCTGGCGAGCATTCCCACCAGGTGGTTCAGTTGCGTGGTGCCTGAACGGCGGGGCACATCGGCGGCGACTGCTAGGTACGGGCGGCCTCGCAGAATGTCGTCTACGAATGCCGTCAGGATGCCACCCGGCCCTACCTCGACAAAGATACGAGCCCCTGCTTCGTACATCGCCTCAATGGTCTTTCGGAACTCCACCCGCCGCCACCAGTGCTCGATGGCGAGCTGCCGGATGGCGTCCTTATCTTCGGGATAAGGACGCGCCGTCGTGCACGAGTAAACCTCGACCCTATGAGTTGGCGGCGTCCACTGCGACCGGGACTCCTCCAGGAACGTCCGGGCGCTCTCGAATATCGGCGTGTGATAGGCCGCCTGATCCAGGGGGAGCTCTTCGTAAAAGATCCCCTGGCTCTTTAACCGCTCGATCAACTGTCGTGCGGCGCCCCTGGCGCCAACAGTCACGATCTGATGGGGGCAGTTGTCCATGGAAATGTATAGCGGACCGTCAATCCCGTGGAACAGGCGTGATACAGTGTCGGAGTCAGCGCCCACGTTGAGCAACACGAGATCCTGCGGGAGCTTCCCCTCCGACCGGAGTCGATCGTAGGTGCATAGCGTGCGGTTGGCCTCTTCGGCAAAGGCGCGCATCGCCTCGACGAGGGCTGCGTGGGAGCCTTCGATGACCCCAGCGAAAAACATCGGGAAAAAGTCGCCGAAGCTGTGGCCCACCATCATGTCAGGCCGAATGCTGAGGCGGTTCAAGACCGTATAAAGTGCCCCATCGGCGGCGTAGAGGGCCTGTAATACCGCATCCTCTTGCCAGAGGCGTTGCTGAAGCTGTGCACTCTTCGGTCCAGACGGATGAGGAGGTGGGTAGATGATTTGACTGGGCAACAGAGATGGCTGTTTGCGGGGGGTGAAGAGCTGGTCCGCCAGGTCGAAGCAGCTCCTGACCTCCGGGAAATGCAAGCACAGATCCGACAGCATATGCACATACGCCGCGCCCACTCCGGGGAATAGGAAGGCAAGCTTGCCTTCTTGGCTCAACGGTGCCGCAAAATAGTAGATGCCCTCACGATCCTTAATCTGCTGACGCTGAGGTTCCGACAAGCGCTGGAGCGCGCGCTCGAGCTTCTTTTCAAGATCAGCCAAAGAGGACGCCACAATGGCCAGTCGGTAGGGCTGCTTCAGCTCCACGTTCAAGGTATAAGCCAGATCCTTCAGGGAAACCTGAGGGGCGCTTGCGAGGTATTGCAGGATGCGACGCATCTGCGTGGTGAGCTGCTGGTGGCTGTCACCCTGAAAGATGCAGACTTCTGTATCCCAGTGCAGAAGATGGCTGGGATGTTCGGCCTCCGCGGTATGCCGGTACTCCTCTAAGATGACATGGGCGTTGATGCCGCCAAATCCGAACGCATTCACACCGGCCCGCCGTGGCGTATCCTCCGAGCCGTGGATCCACGGGCGCGTGGCGGTATTGATGTAGAAGGGGGTCTTCTCCAGCTCCAACTTGGGATGAGGATTTTCACAGTTCAGGGTAGGGGGCAGCGTCTTATGATAGAGTGCCAGAGCCGCTTTGATTAACCCGGCGATCCCAGCCGCCGGCATGAGATGACCTATCATGGACTTGATGGACCCTAGTCCACACCACGGCAGCAGATCATCGCGGTGGCCAAACACCCGGGTCATGGCCTGAACTTCGGCAAAATCTCCTGCGAGCGTTGCCGTCCCGTGCGCCTCGATGAGTTGCACGGTCTTCGGCGAAACCGCCGCCATCTCGTAGGCTCGCCGCAGGGCCAGCTCCTCCCCTTCCACTCGCGGCGCGAGAACACCCAAGGCTCGACCATCACTGGAAGTTCCCACGCCCTTGATCACGGCATAGATTCGGTCGCCATCGCGTTCGGCGTCCTCCAGACGTTTCAGCACCATACATCCTGCACCTTCCCCGATGAGCAGCCCGTCAGCGTCCTTGTCAAAAGGTCTGATCTGTGAGCGGTGTGACAGGGCATGAAGCTGGCAGAAGATGGATAGAAACCCCACATCGCTGGAGAGGTAGATGCCGCCGACCAGGACTAGGTCGCACTTTCGCGTCAACAGATCCCGCACGCCAATCTCGGCGGCCACCAACGAGGAGGCACACGCCGCGTCCACCGTGAAATTGGCCCCCATCAAATCCATGCGGTTAGCGATGCGTCCGGTGGTCAGATTAGGGATGAGCGTCGCTGCCGTATCGGCATTATGGAGGGGGAGAGTGGATTTGAGTTCCTGTTTAATCTCCTGTAGCTCCCCGTCTGTCATCTCCGGGCGGCAGCTCTTCAGTATTCGCAACGCATGCTCGACCCCCCAGATGTGCTGCCACGTGGTGAAAATCCCACGGTTGAGATAATTGCCTCGGCCCATGATGATCTCGGTACGGTCCCGATTCACAGGGCGATCGAGATATCCCGCATCGGCCATGGCCTGCTGAGCAACCATCAGCGCCAAGAACTGCTCTGGTTCTCCGTGGATGACGGCGATGGGTATGACTCCGGACTCGGAGGGGTTAAACCGGATGGGATACCGAAGATAGCCCCCGCGCCTGGCGTACACCCGATCATTAGCGTTGGAGTGGGGGTCGAAAAACACCTCAGGGTCCCACCGCGCAGGAGGAACATCGCTGATGGCATCGACTTTGTTGACGATGTTGTGCCAAAAGGTGTTCACATCTGGCGCAGCTGGGAAGGCACATGATATCCCGATGATGGCTACATCGCCTCGCAGCACCACGCCGTTCGAGTGTGCTGTCGCGTCAGGGTCGCTCATGCCCATACCTCTATTCGGGTTGACCTTTCATTTGTGCTAGGCGGTTCAGAGCCTTACTGCACGCACCTTCCGCATTGATTAGCGCCCGCAACTGTCCATCGTCTCCAGAGAGCGCGAAGTGACAGTGCACCACGTGACCTGAGGCATCAGGTCTGATCTTTATCTGACAGTTGATCTTGCCGCCAGACAGGGCCCCAAATCGCCTATAGGTGTGTAGACGGGCCGGCAGAGGCGTCATGTCCCACTGCACCCTGGACCATACGATCACCAGCTGAAGTGCGCTGTCCAGAACGATCGGATCGATAATCCACGGCGTCTGAGGCGCTCCCAGCAGACACCTCTCCGGAACAGAGGGGATCAAATCGCCGGTTATGCCGTTGGCCCCAATCCCGGTGATCGCAGCCACCCCCGCCATGAGGGGACCGTGGAAAAGCCACTGACGGTAGACGGCTTCCAGGGAGAATGGTAGGGACACTTCTTCAACCAGGGAGAGGGGTTCAGTGGGAGGAGGTGGGGGAAGCTCTGCCTCCAAACGTACGACTGCCCTGTAATGGAGGGGCGCACGCGCCGTCGTCCCCGCGATGCTCACCTCCACCTCTAGGCCGTCTCCGGAAGGCGGAGTCAAGGGTTTGGCGAGAACGCGGATGGGCTCGGGACCGTTCGTCAGGACAAGCCCTTTCAAAAGCTGAAGGTCTTTTATTTCCACGACTTGCAGGTTGGACCAGCCTGCAGACGCAGCCTCTGTCATCAGCTCCAAGGCCATCGCCATGGGCAAAACAGGCTTTCCATCAAGTCGATGGTCGTTCAGGTAAAGGTCGTGCGCTGGGTCCAGAGTCCGAAGCAACTCGACCGAGCCGTCTGTCAGTCGCGACAGGCTAGCACCGGTGCTGATGAGCGGGAATCCCTCGTTCACATCCGAAGGCGTGGCCTCAGGCATCGGCGGCGTCGGCGGTTTTTCCGCTTCGATACCCCCGAGCAGGATTTCGACCTCCCCTTTTCGCCCCCAACACAGTTCCTGGTCCATGCTCTTTCGCCCCACGGATCGTGGGACGATGACCACACCCCGTTGGGCGAACTGCTTCCGGAGTTCTGGCGACACCATGCCACTCTCCCACGGGCCCCAGTTGATGGAGACCACTCGGCCGGGGCAATGACGATCCAGGGAAAGGGCCAGCTTATTCAGGGCTTCATTGGCGGCAGCGTAGTCGCACTGGCCACGATTCCCGAACCGTCCGGATATCGAAGAGAAGAAGACCAGGAACGACAATTCCTCCAGCCTGAGCTTACGGCTCAGGAGCAAGGCGCTGCGCACCTTGGTGTCGAACACCCGGTCGAAAGAGTCCGGCGTCTTATCTTCGATGAACTTGTCCTCGATGATCCCAGCGCCGTGGATGACACCATCGAGCCGACCATAGTCGCGATAGATCGCATCGATGAGGTCACCGAAGGCTTGTTCATCGCACACATCGACCTGGTAATAGCTCACTTTGGCGCCTGCGCTCTGCATCGCACGCAGATTCTCGCGCAGCTCACGCTCTTTGAGCAGTTGATTGTAGGCCGCCTCTACCCTGGCCGGAGTAATGGCCTCGCCCGTGTCACGCATCTCCTGCATGATGGCTGCCTTCAGGTCCCGTGGCGCCTCGAGCCCTTGAGTGGCGGCGGCTTCTTCTGCCGGCGGCAGAGGCGTACGGCCGACGAGCAGGAGCGTCGGCTGGTATCTCTCTGCAAGCTCACGGGCGACATCAGCGGTGATCCCACGCGCTCCACCGGTGACCAGAATCACCCACGCGGGGTCTATCCCGATCGTCGGGGCCTCCTCCCGCTCCAACAGGCTCAACGTCGGTCGCAGCACGAGGCGCCGTGCGCCTTGATAGCCGACCTCGACCTCCCCATCTCCAGCACGCATCTCCCGCAGGACCTTCGTCGCGACCTCGCTAGGTGACTCCAGGGGGTCGGTATCGATGACCTTGGCCCGTACCGCTGGCCATTCCCGCGCCACCGTCTTGACTAATCCCGCTACACCGCCGTGGCCGGGGGAAAATGTCGGCCCATCGCCTGAGCTCACGCTGCCAAACGCCCCTCCCATGGCGGTGGCAGCCAGCACGCATGCGCCCCCCTGCTGCGCTGCTTCTTTGAGGTCTTTACTGGCCTCCTTAGTTAAAGTGAACAGACCCTTGACGTCCGTCTGGGCACAGTCGTATGCGTCGGTGTGCTCAAGGGGATCGAAACTGTGGCCATCTCGCAGTGGAAGAAGATGGATAAGGCCGGCCACAGGCCCTTGCTGCTGGCGGATCAGATCGAGTAGCTCTCGAACCGTCGCATGTGAGGTGAGGTCGGTGCGATACAGACCCGGAGCGAGGGCCTCAGTATGTTCACCCATCCGTACCAGCGCGACATCCTGACCTTGGCTCTGAAGCGCTTCAGTTACATGCAGTGCGACACCCCGTTCGTCGTCGGTCAAGACCACCACCCGTCCCGCGGCGAGCCCCTTCAAGTCGCTCCCCTCTGGTAAGCGTTGCTCAGCCGCCGTGAGCGTAAACCGCTGCACCACCTCAGCGGCGTTCGCTGGGGCGGAGGCTGCCGGCTCAGCGGCGGCTTCCGGCAGCATGAGAGGCTCGATCTCACCCCAGACTTCGGCGTCGAGATGTTCAGGACGCTCGGCCCGGATCCCCACGTCCCCTGGCTGGCCTGCCACCACGCCGCGTAGGCGCGTGTCTACCCACTCGATGACGCCTCGCAGTGTCTTGATCTTGGCCAGCTCCTCCATGATGGCCGCGATGTCCTCGTCGGCCGTGAAGTCAAAGGATTTCTGATAGTTCCCCAGAATTTCGATGCGCTTAATGGAATCGATCCCTAGGTCTGCCTCCAGATCCAGGTCCAAATCGAGCATTTCGGGCGGGTAACCCGTCCGTTCACTGACAATGGCCACGAGGCGTTCCGTCAATTCCTCCCTGTCGGGGATGTCTGACCCCATCGGCAGGGAGGCCCCAGTTGCCGGCACGAGGGCAGAGGTGATGGACTCTTCGCGCGCAGACGGTTCGGTTCGTGACTCCTGCTCCTGTGGAATAAGCTCAGAGAGCACTGCCTGAGGCGAGGTCAGGCGGTCATGAGGGCCTGGAACGCTCTGGAACGGGGCAAAACTTGTTACCTGAGCGCTGGCGGGAACAACCCCCTCAGGTAGCGGCGGACTCGGCAGAGGCGTATCCGGGGCGCTGGCTTGTGATCGCAGCGGGAAGCTCGGTTGCTGCGTTGCGATCGGCGCCGTGGCGCTTGCAGAGCCCTGCAAGAAGGCCTGCATGACACTTTTTTGGGTATCCAAGAACTGCCGCATGAGATCTTGGAACCCATTCATCACCTGAACCATGTCGTTTGGGGATGCAGCCAGGCTTGCGAGTGGGGGTTGTCCTCGCCCGGCCGGTGGTTGAACAAGGGGGAGCCCCGGAGGGGACGAGATCGGTGCCGAGGACATGGCCATGCGTTCGGAATCAAGCCTCGATTCCCCGCCTGTCTGATCCATGGCTGGCGCAACCCTCTCCGGGGTCGGCGCCGGAGCTTCCATCTTCGTGGATGCAACCGGAGCCACAGATGCCCCCAGGATGCGCCTTGGGGCGATGCGCTTGGGATGAGCGTTGGCGGCCGAAATGCTGGGCTGAGAATCGACCGGCTCCTCTGATGAGGCGGATTTGCGTATGGCCATGGGAGCCGTCGTCTCAGTCAGGGGTTTCGCTCGCGTGCCGTTCACCACCCAGGTGGTGGGCGAGTGGATTTTCCCGTTAGTTATTGTGGGCAATGCCATAAGGTCGACCTGCGCCACTGCCCTGCCGCAAAACAGGGGGTCTAGCTGCACCGGAACGCCGTGCGCTGCCAGCTGCCCCAACAGGTGCTGGAGCTGAAGCAGGCTTGATCGGCCGGGTTGATCCGACGCCACCCGCAGATGAGGCCGATCGGCCAGTATTTCGCCGATGCGATTGGTCAGCACAGCCCCAGGCCCCACTTCGATAAAGATGCGAGCTCCCGCCTCATAGAGCGCCTCTACCTGTGGCACGAACTTCACTGGCTGCACCAAGTGTTCGACCAACAGATGGGCCATGGCCTTCGGCGTCTTGGGATACGGCGCAGCGGTAGTGTTGGAGAAGATCGGGATCTGCGGCGTGCTCAGCTTCAGAGACGAGAGAAACTCCGCCAGAGGCTGCTGTGCCGGCACCATCAGCGGTGAGTGGAATGCGCATGCGACAGGGATCTGCCTGGCGCGCTTTCCCTGGGCGCTGAGCTTTGCCACGGCCGCGTCGACCGCGGCCCGTGCCCCCGAGATGATGGTCTGGCTGGGTGAGTTGAGGTTGGCGACCCCCACGCCTGCGATCTCGCTGATGAGTTCCTCAACCGTTGACGCGTCGCATTCGACCGCCGCCATAGCGCCGGGGTCGTCGCCAACCCCCTCCACGATGAAGCGGCCTCGGGCCTCGGAGAGGCGCATGAAATCCTCGACGTTCAGCACACCGGCGGCATACAGGGCGACATATTCACCGTAGCTGTGGCCCGCCACGAAATCTGGCCGCACCCCAAGCGAGCTTAATAAGTGGAAGAGGCCGCCTTCAATCGCCCCGAGCGCCGGCTGAGCGATCCGTGTGTCGGTCAGCGCCGCTTTCGCCGCGCTCTCTTCTTCCTCGGTGAAGGTGGGAGGCGGGAAGATGTAGCTGCTCAAAGGGCGATCAAGGACATCCTGTAAAGCACTATTGGCCTGCTCAAGGCTGGCGTGTATGCAGGGGAATTGGATCGACAGGTCCTTCAACATGTTGAGTTGTTGTGAACCCTGGCCGGGAAAGAGGAAGGCCACCTTGCCCTCCCGAGCCGTCGGCTGTTCCGTGAAGTACACGCCCCGCGGGTCGACGATTTGTGGGCTGTCCGTGTTGCTCAACACCTCGCGCGCGCGGACCAGCTTTTCCTGCAGGTCTTGCACAGACGTGGCTACGATGGCGAGGTGGAGTGGCGGTTCTTCGCCTGGGGGTTGTTGTCTGTACGACCCATACGCTGTATAGGCCAGGTGAGACAACTCAACTTCAGCGGTTGCACCGGCGAGGGCCTTTTCAAGGGGAGCGATGGCGTCCACAAGTGCCTGGCGAGACCCTGCCCGCCATAGGAAAAGCTCGCTCGGCCAGCGATCAGAGGCATGCCTTGTCGAGTGCTCCTGGTAATCACCGGTATACTCTTCAAGCACCGCGTGGAAGTTGGTGCCGCCGAAGCCAAAGGCGCTGACCCCCGCCCTACGGGGGATATCCACCTGCCGTTTGATCCAAGGGCGAGTTTCGGTGTTGACATAGAAAGGGGTGGCAGGGAAGTTCGCCCGCGTGTTGGGCTTCTCGACGTTGATGGTGGGGGGAAGTACCTTATGGTGCAGCGCCAGGGCTATTTTGATCACGCTGGCGACGCCAGCGGTGCACTTAGTATGCCCGATCATCGACTTGACGGACCCGATCCCACAGCTCTGGCGTGCCGCCCCAGCTGCGCTGAACACTCGGCTCAAGGAAGCGACCTCCGCCTGATCTCCAACCGCGGTCCCCGTGCCATGCGCTTCGATGAGCTCCACGGTGGCCGGCGACACGTGCGCCTTGGCGTAGGCCCGCGTCAAGGCCCGCATCTGCCCTTCCGGGTGTGGCGCTGTCAAGCCCTTATCCTTGCCATCGCTAGAGCCGCCGACGCCTTTGATCACGGCATAGATACGGTCACCATCTCGCTCGGCGTCAGCCAGGCGCTTGAGAATGATCACGGCAATGCCCTCGCTGATGGCGATGCCGTCGGAGCTATCATCGAATGTGTGGCAGTGTCCTCGGGGAGATAGGGCATGGGTTTTACTGAAGCAGAGGTAAGCGAAGGGGTTCTGCATGGTATCGGCGCCGCCAACCACGACCATATCGCTGCTGCCTTCTTCCAGTTCCCTCACCGCCAGATCGACAGCAGCCAACGAGGCAGCACACGCCGCATCCACTGTGAAGTTGCGACCACCGAGGTCAAAGCGATTGGCCACCCGCCCGGCCGCGACATTCGTCAGGATGCCTGCGAACGAGTCCTCCGTCCATTCTGGAAGCACCTCGCTTAGCTCCTGGACGATCTTCTCCCGCTCTCCAGAACCGTTCGCTGTGTTATGGAGAAAGTACGGCAGCATCGAGCGAAACCCGTAGCGCCCGCCTAAGTCGGCGCCGCCACCGGCGCCGAGAATCACTGACGTCCGCTCTCTGGGGAAGGGACGGTCCAGGTAACCGGCGTCTTTAAGGGCTGACCGCACCACTTCAAGGGTGAGCAGATGCAACGGCTCAATGGAGCGGAGGGAGTTCGGAGGGATGCCATATTGCAGGGGGTCGAAGTACACCTCGTCAAGAAATCCCCCCCACTTCGAATAGATTTTGTCTCTGGCAAGCCTGTTGGCGTCATAGTAGCATTCCCAATCCCAGCGATCCTTGGGGATTTCGGTAATGGCGTCGACTTTATTCAGGATATTTTCCCAGTAAGTTTGGAGATCGGGAGCCTTGGGCAGCAGGCAAGCCATGCCAATAATGGCGATGTCCGAGGGCCGACGCGTTTCTTCAGCGCACAGTTCGGGAGCTTGCAGGGCGTCTAGCGTTTCAGCGCGCTTGGTGGCCTCGATCGTCACGCTGCGATGCAGCTCTTCAATGGTGCAGACTTCGTGGCGTAGGCTTGCGACCTGGCCGATCATGTACATGCCTTGGCGCTTCTGTTCCTCTTCGTTGACGCTGACGAATCGTGGCGCCTGGGGATTTTGACGGTATTCAGGGTTTTGGGCAATGCCCTTGGAAGCAATGCGTAGACGGCCTAAGTTCATAAACTCCAGCGCCACCCGGACTTCCTCAAAAGGCTTGCCCTCAGCGTATAAACGCCGTTTCTCCTGGCTGAATAGCTCTTTATATGGCGTATCGGCACAACGGATAGCATGGCCAGGACCTGTTTCGAACAGTACCGTCGCCTGGGACTTGAGGGCTTCTGCCTGGAACGCCGGGACAATCGCCCCTGTAGACACCGCCTCTTTGGTGAAGAGATAGCCGGTGCCCATGGAGATCCCAATGCGAACTCCGATCTCCGCCAAAGGTGCGGCAATGGCCGCGACCATAGAGGCTGAGAGCGGATCGTGAATACCCCCGGCGAAGAGCACATGGTATGCGGTCGCCTCTGCCCCGTTTTTCGAGGAGAGGAATGTTAAGATCTCCTCGGTCATTTGCTCCCACAACACAAAGCTGGTGCGCGGCCCCACGTGTCCACCGCATTCTCTCCCCTCAAAGACGAACCGGGTCGCTCCATCCTGCAGGAACATCTCCAAGAGTTTCGGCGAGGGTACGTGCAGATACGTGGCAATCCCGTCCTTCTCGAGCGCCCGCGCCTGGTCTGGGCGCCCTCCTGCGATCAAGGCAAACGGCGGGCGGTAGGCGCGAATCGCTGCCATCTGTTCCTGACGCAGCTCCAGCGGAACAAAGCCTAGGATACCAACGCCCCAGGGCTTGTCGCCGAGGACTGCCTTCGTCTCCGCCAGGAGGGGCTCGACGTCTGCCTGGCGCATCAGCGCCAGGGCAAGAAAGGGCAAGGCCCCCCCATCGGCCACCGCATGGGCAAATGCGGTGTTATCGCTGACTCGGGTCATGGCCCCCTGGACGATCGGGTATCTGGTGCCGTGGGACTGGGCTAAGGGGGAGGCTTCGTCTAACGGGCGCAACCGTTGGGCAGCCTGGCAGTGGGAATCGATCGCTCGCCGAATCCCCTGTAGAATGCCTCCGGTGGTCACAAATTTCCTCGCCAGCGGCGCCGCAAAGGCAGCATCCTGGCTCATCGGTAGCAGGTGCGCATCGACGGAATCGCACCCAACGTCCCGGCGAATCCTCTGACGCCAGCGGACGAGCCCATCCTGCAACTGTCGACTTTGCTCGGCTGCCAGTTCGCACTCAGCTTGCTGCGCTTGCGTTACCATGGGAAGGCCGGGGCGCGCGTATACTCTGTAGCTGTCGCCGAGCGCGTTCCCTAAACAGACAGTCTCGCTGCCATCCACGTGGGCAAGCCTGGCTTTTACGGCTTCGGGTAGCGGGGACTCCTTGCTCAGCGCCAGTTGCCAGTCCAGGACCACGCCTGCCGCCCCCGCAGCGTAACACGCCCCCGCGGTATGCAGTCCTACCCCTCCATGGGCATAGACTGGTAAGGGGATGTATACAAGGAGATTCTGAAGCAAGATGAAGGTCGTTTCCTCTCCTACGCGTCCTCCCGCTTCATGCCCCTTGGCGATGATGCCGTCTACCTTGATCGACTGTCCCACCTCGGCCTGCTCTCGACAGGTGGTTTCCAACAGGACCTTGAGCTTGCGACGATGCAGAGCCGCTACCTGCCTCCGCAGCTTCCGCGCATCGCTGAACGTTAAGATGACGACCTGAATCCCGCCAGGCGCCTCTGCGATGACGTCGCGGCAGAACTTGCTCTCGGCGCTGTCTAGTTTGATCCCACACTCACCCTTAGCATAGCGAGAGAGTTGCTTCATCGAGTCGATGGCCAAATCCTTGTCCGTGGTGTATTCCAGGTCTAGCACTCCCAATCCACCGGCTCGGGTGGCAGCGATGGCGACCGCTGGGTCCCGTTGGCCTGGGAGCGTGAGAGCGATAACGTGAAAACTTGGCATCGAGTGACTCCTCGCTTGTTTAACGCTCGACCATTCAGACATCGTGTTTCTGAGTGATGAGTGGTGAGTATTCAAGACGGCACATCCCCTTACGCAGCGTCGTTCGCCTGACCATTGCGCGGAAGCTTCACCCAGCCCTCGCGCCAGCCACCACGCTGATGGGATTCACTGCGGTCGCTAGCCCGCGGTCACCCTGCGTTCTCGTCAACGCCCAGCCGTCCAGGTCACTGGCAGCGGTAAGGACACGAAGAGTGGCCTTAGGCTCCGCAGCGCATAGGCGGGGCTGGACATGCAACGGCATACTTCCGGTCGACTTTCACCCGACATCCGAAACAGAACTCGGTGTCGGACCTCTACCGCCGAGCCTAGGCAGTATGGTACGCACGCTGAGCTGTCCTAAATTGATCGCGGAAAAGATGAGACCTCGTCCTCGTACGCCTGGCAACACTTTTGGTCTTCGACGCGCTTTGAGCAGTATGCAAGCTATCACCAGTGCGACGAACCGATCTTTGGCAGAAAGACCTGAAGAGGGACGCTTACAGCAGACGCAACCGATGTAACCCAAAAAAGATCAACAGATTAATTACAAGGTTGATAATTTAATTGATAAGAAAATATTTGTCAATAAAGATCAATGTTCCGATTCAGCTCACAACTTCCGGACCGACAATGCGCTTGCCATCACGCCGTCACGAGTCTGACCAACCAACGCGGGTTGGTGGACCGGATCGAACAAACTTCACCCCCCGATAGTCTATGGCACGTGGCTGCGTGAGTCGTTCGTACCTATGACTGACGACGTGGGGGGTGACCATGTGGAAAACCACCGGCATGTCCAGGTCGCGTGGGGTCATTGTTTTCCTCGCGGCAAGCGCGGTCTTGTATCCATGGATCGCGGCGCTCACACCTGTCGATACCGCGTCGGCCAGCACCAGTCCCGAGGCCCCGGCCGGCGTGTTGCCCATCTCCCTCAGGCAGAGTGTCCTCTTGGCACTGCAGAACAATACGGACATCAGCATCGAACGCCTCGGCCCGCCGATCCGGGAGGAAGAGGTGAGGAGGGAAGCCGGAGCCTTTTTCTCCCCGAGGCTGGGCTTTGAGGCCAGCGCCGATCGGTCCCTGCGGGTTGCAGGCTCCGTGTTGGCTGGGGCTCAAGTGCTCGAAACCGAGAATCTTGACCTCAATACCGGGGTATCGATGCGCAGCATCACCGGTGGCGTGGTTTCGCTCGACTTCAGGAACAAGCGGTTTGAGAGCAACTCGGTGTTCCAACTCTTCGACCCGCAGTACACCGCGGAGCTCGCCCTGACCTTGACTCACCCCTTGCTGAAAAACTTTGGCGTCAGTTTTAACGGGGTACGAATCAAGGTGGCCAAGAACAATACGGCGATCTCAAAATACCAACTCAAGGCGATGGTCATGAACCTTGTCGTCGACGTGCAGCAGACTTACTGGGATCTCGTATTGGCGGCGGACGACTTAGCGACCAGACGTCACTCTCTGGAGGTAGCTCAGCATCTCCAAAGGCGGACCGCCGAGATGGTGTCCAAAGGGCGCTTACCGGCCATAGCTCTCCTGCAGGCCAAGACAGCTGTGATCGAGCGCGAAATCGACCTGGTCGCTGGAGAGAACGCCTCCAAGGACGCCCAAGCACGTCTCAAGGCTCTCCTCAATCTCGATAGGGTCGTGGCCCCCGCCACATATACGCTTGTGCCCGCCGAGATCCCACGGATAGAGCCCGCGATGGTCTCCATCGAAGTGGGCTTGAAGAGCGCCCTGGCGAAGCGTCCAGAGCTCTTTCAGGCGAGGCTTGATCAAGAAAACAAGGTGTTGGGGGAACAGTTTGCCAGAAATCAGCAGCTGCCAGAACTCAACTTCATCGGCAGTATCGGCCTGAGCGGCTTGAGCGGAAATCCCACGTCCAATCTTTTCACGACGACAATAGCTGGTGTTCCAGTGTCGACTCCCCTGCCGGGTGGGCAGGGCACCAGCTCCTATGCAGGAGGGTATGGCGATGCCCTGGGGAAATTAGTCTCAGGGGACTTCCCTTCCTACAAAGTGGGGCTGAGCGTGCAGATCCCCCTTGGCAATCAAGCAGCGAGAAGCGAGGTAGCAAAATCCAGGCTGGAAGTGGAAAAGTCGAAGATGCTCATCCAGTCGCTAGAGCAAAAGATCGCGCTGGAGGTCGAGAGGGTGGCTATCGGCCTCAACAGCAGCTTGAGGGCGATCGAAGGCGCGCGAGCGCTGCGAGACTTGACGGAGCGCAAACTCGCCATGGCCCAAGAAGGACTTGAATTAGGGGTCGCCTCCGTAACGGACGTGATAGAAGCCCAGAAAAATTTGCATGTGGCGCAGCGCGATGAGCTGAGAACCATCATCGAGTACGAGAAAACGCTCATCTTATGGGAGAAATCGACAGGCGTAGTGCTAGAGCCCTTTCATATCGAGTTGTAGGACGCAGAGCAGCGGCTGGCTCGACAGGGCGGTCCTCCCCAGCAGAGGGGGCGAGTAGCCTGCTAGATTTCTCAGGGAACGCCGACATCCTGTGCAAAGGGAGTAGCGTCCTCGTTTGGCACCTGAGATCCTTGCCGCCCTTCACGCCGCGGTCCACATTAAGATATTCCCTCAAGGGGGGACAAGCGCATCTTGCGCTGCGACATGCTACAATAACATCGGAATCGACAGGGCTATCCACTCACGAACCCAAGACGAGGCGGTGTTGGTTTTGGCGGGCGCGCCAGTGTCGGGCATTCTATGAGCAGAATGTAGGAGTGTGAAAGATGACGCACCTTATGGGCTATATGCTCGTGTTTGGGCTGCTTGCCCTGTCGCCCATGGCTGCAGCTGGTAGGGGCGGAGAGAAGCCTGGGGAACTCATCGTCCGCGCGGAGGGAGGCATGTTGACGCTGAAGGCGAGCGACGTCTCACACCGGCGGATCCTCGAGGGGTTGGCAAAACAGCTCAACTTCGAACTCATTGTCGCTGGTCCGTTGGAAGAGCGGCGCTCTTTGGAAATCGATGGCAGACCCTGGGAAGAAGCCCTGAAAAAAGCGCTTTCCCCAGCCAGTTGGGCCTTTGTCTACAACTCGTCTGGAGGAGAACCCCAATTGGCCAAGGTTTTTGTCTTCCCCTCGAAAAACGACGGCGCCAGCCCCGCACGGCCATCCTCCAGCCCTGGCCGTGTCGCGGCCCAGCCCCCGGCGCCCAGGCCGACACCTGTTCCCCGAGGCAGCCGAGCCTCTCAACGGGCGGAGCAGGGCTCTGATACCCCGGTGGGTGAGCTGCTCGAAGCTGAAGATGATGAGACGCGCGCGCTGGCGCTGGTTGGCCTGGCGACGACGGGGGGAGAGGAGGCCATCGCGGGGCTGAGGCGGGCCCTGCAAGATAAGGAGCCGTGGATCCGCGAGACCGCCGTTGAGGCCTTAGCGGAGATTGGTAGCGAGCAGGCCATCCAAGGGCTGCAACAGGCCTTGCGTGATGAAAGCGAAGACGTGAGAAAAGCGGCGCAAGAGGCGCTGATCAGGTTGCAGCCAAACCCGCAGTAGCGTCGCCGCCAACCGTCAGAGACCCCTCGTTAACCGCCCTCATCCATCGCCGGTTCGTTGCCGCCATCTGTATCGCGATATCGACTCGTTCCGCTACCCCTCGTCACGTCAGAGACCTTCGCCCCACGCTGACATTCGGGGAATGCCATGGCTGTCTGTCGACAGACTCCGCACGTGGTTCCACATGATGTAGCTAGCGAAACGGAGGCAGGTACTAAGGCATCCAGCGCGGGGTTTGAGTGACCTTGCCGGCCCTCTTCAGCGCATTCCCTTAGCCTATATGGGTGAGAATGAAGACGCGACGCAGGTCTCGATAACAGTCAGAGCACTCGTAGTAGGTGGTCGTCTCCACCCCATACGGCCCCAAGTCTCGTACTGTTTCCTCCACAGTTTGCAGTGGGAGCAAGCATGTTGGGCACTGAGGCGGGCGTAGAGAGATGATGACCGCCCCGACGCAGATGAGCATAGCACCCATGCCAACGACGATGGATTCGATAAGCATAGTCCGTCTCCTCGCTATTCCCCTTAGTCGGGCATCCGAGTCATCCAGACGGCATCATAGGGTTGGCGCCGGGCTTTCCCTTACCAAGGCTGGGTTCATCTGCTTAGAGGGATAGTTGTGCACAGTAGATGCCAAGCCGCCATGAGGGAGGGTGAAACGGCCAGCAGTGTGTCACCACCTGTCATCTACGCTTGGGCTATGAGGGATCTTTTGCCCTACAAGTTGCTATCTGAGCAACAGCCCCGCAACAATGTGCGCACCTGTCAACAGTGCGTGGAGGATTCTGGGCGAGTCCTAACCGGCTGGCCGCATATAGAGGCGAGCCTGCCAGGTGGTCATGCAGGTACAATCGG
>Ga0081538_10001893_pt1 | contig 21009 bp, 21 predicted proteins | sample TabmetS5T2R1_FD_71022 | JGI IMG/M metagenome (GOLD analysis project Ga0081538, IMG submission 71022) | Tabebuia heterophylla rhizosphere microbial communities from the University of Puerto Rico - S5T2R1 | ecosystem: Host-associated > Plants > Roots > Rhizosphere ...
GTCAGGGGTCCGCTCGTGAACGTGTCGTCACCGGAGAACACCACTGGGTGTCGATACCCCGGGATCGCGACGCTGTTCTCGTGGTTGTGCCTGCCCATCCCGTAGATCGGGTGGTGCTTGCCGGACTTGACGTCGAGCGCAACGACGAGGCCGGCCTCCTCCTCTGCGGGGCTGCCCGGCGTGGGCGGCCAGGAATCCTCCTGGCGGTAGACGTAGTCGGGCGTTTCCTCGTTCGTGAAGAGGATGTCTCTCTTGAACCCCTCCTTCTTCGTCGCGAGGTAGTTGGAGCAGAAGCGCTGGTAGCCGGACCTGCTCGAGATGGCGAACGAGCCGGCCAGCACCCCGGCCGACTGCCGGTCGAGGGTCAGCTGGCTCACCTGCGCGTTGTCGAAGTCGTTCTCTCCGTTGGCCGCCGTGGGCGCGGCCGCGTTGTACGGGAACGGCACCTTGCTGGTCTCGTGGTTCACGAACAAGTCGACCTTCGCCCGGCCGCGGGTGCGCACGGAGATCCCGTCCGGGATGGACTCGAAGCGGTAGCCGCTGGGTAGCACGTCCCCGACAGTCAGGAGCGGGGTGATCTCCACTCCAGGCTTGACGGCGGTCAGCATCGAGGGCTGCCCCGTCTTGAACCCACTCGTGCTATCGCTCGCGAGCGCGGCGGCCGTCACCGAAGCGGCGAGAGCCGCCGCGAGGCCCGCACCGGTAAAGAATGCGCGTCTTCTCATCTCTTCTCCCCTACTCGTAGCCGAGGAGGGTCTAACAGATGCCTCGGCCCGGGTCTAGGTCCGGCTCCTCCCGCGGTCAGGAAGCTCTAGGAGGCGTTGCGGCCGCGGCCGGGGCTTCCACCTCGGTCGCGGTCACCTCGAGCCTGTGCGGGTCGCGCATAATCTCGGCGAGCCGCGCCACGACCTCGACCGTCTCGCCCGCCTCGACGAGGCGCTCGAGCTCTGCCACCTCGCCGTCCAGCCAGGCCGGATCCACGGGTCGGCTGGCGGCACGCAGGATCTTCGGATGAGCGGTCGCGACCGACTCCTCACCGTCGCCCCAGAGCTCCTCGTGGAGCTTCTCGCCGGCCCGGACGCCGATGAACTCGATGGCTACGTCGCGCTCCGGCTCCTTCCCCGAGAGGCGGATCATGTTGTGCGCGAGGTCGACGATCTTCACGGGCTGACCCATGTCGAGGACGAAGATGTCACCGCTCTCGCCCATGGCGCCCGCCTGGACGATCAGCTGGACGGCCTCCGGGATGGTCATGAAGTACCGCTCCATGTCGGGATGGGTGATCGTCACCGGACCGCCCTGGGCGATCTGGCGCCGGAAGAGCGGGATCACGCTTCCGGACGAGCCGAGCACGTTCCCGAAGCGGACGGAGATGAAGCTCGTCCCGTTTCCCTCGCGCGCCGCGGCCGCCTGGATGATCCACTCGCAGATCGCCTTCGTCTGGCCGAGGACGTTCTTTGGCCGGACGGCCTTGTCCGTCGATACGAGCACGAACCGCTTCGCACCGTACTCGGCGGCGATCGCCGCGACCACCTTCGTCCCGAGCACGTTGTTGCGCACCGACTCGAGCGGGTTCGCTTCCATCAGCGGCACGTGCTTATAGGCGGCGGCGTGGAAGACGACGGCCGGACGGTGACGCTCGAACAGCCGCCGAACCTTCGCCGCGTCCTTCACGTCGGCCAGGGCGGGGACCGTCGAGCCGTAGTGCCGCTCGTGCTGGAGCTCGTGCTCGATCTGCACGAGGGCGTTCTCCGAGTGATCGACGAGGACGATCTGGTCGGCGCCGAGGGCGGCCACCTGGCGGCAGAGCTCCGAGCCGATCGAGCCGCCCGCTCCCGTCACGAGCACGGTGGACCCGGTGACGTAGGAGGCGATCGAAGGGATGTCCAGCTCCACGGCCTCGCGCCCGAGGACGTCCTCCACCTGCACGAGCCGGAGCTGCCGTGCCAGGTTGAGGTCTCCGCTGATCAGCTCGTGGACGCCGGGGAGCGTCTTCACCGGGACGCCGGCATCACGGCAGGCGTTGACGATCTTCTGCCGCACTTCGCCGGCCCCCGACGGGATGGCGATGATGACCTCGTCCGGGCGGTTGTCGCCGAGCAGCCGAGGTAGGTCGTCGGTCGAGCCGAGGACGCGCACGCCGTGGAGGCGCATGTTCTTCTTGCGCGGCTCGTCGTCGATGAGGCCGATCGGCGTGTAGCCCAGCTTGGGGCTCTTCTGCATCTCGCGGATGACGAGCTGGCCTGCGTCTCCGGCGCCGACGATGAGCGCCTCCCGCCCGCGCGCGATCAGGCTCCGCCCGCCGGGGCGCTCGATGACCGTGCGCGCGAGGAGCCTCACGCCCGTGACGAGGGCGAGGGCGAACACCCAGTCGATGGCGACGATGCCCCGGGGCAGCCGCCAGCCCGGAACCGGGTTCCAGACGAAGATGACGACGATCGCCGCCGCCGAGGCGACCGAGACCGCCAGGATGGCGCGCCACATGTCGCGGATCGACACGTACCGCCACCAGTGGTCGTAGAGGCCGAAGACCCAGAACACGGCGAGGTTGACGGCGACGACCGCGATGAAGACTTCCACGCTGAGAAACTCGTCGTAGCGCGAGGGGATGCCCCTGTCGAAGCGCACCTGGAAGGCGAGATACCACGCGATCGCAACGAGGATGCCGTCGGCGACCATCTGCCAGATCCGCTGCGGGCTGAGCGGCCGCAGGCGGCCCACGTTCGAGAGGAGCCTCACGCGGACGCCCCCACCGCGAGCGCGGCCCGGACGGCCGCCACGACCTGCTCCTGCTGCTCGACCTCGATCGAGGGCCAGAGCGGCAGCGCGATCGTCTCCCGCGCGGCCCGCTCGGTCTCGGGGAGGCTCCCCGGCTCGTACCCGAGAGCCGCGTACACCGGCTGCAGGTGGAGCGGGGTGGTGTAGTACGTCGCGCAGCCGATCTCTCGCGCCCGCAGCTCCTCGGCGATCCGGTCGCGCTCGGGAGAGCGGACGACGTACATGTGGTACACGTGGCCGGGCTCGTCCTCGGGCAGCTCCACCAGCTCGCCGAGACCGAGGTCTGCGTAGCGAGTGGCGGCGTGGCGCCGGCCGCGGTTCCACTCGTCCACGTAACCGAGGAACAGGCGGAGCGCGGCCGCCTGCAGCTCGTCCAGGCGCGAGTTGTAGCCGACGGCCTCGAAGCTCTCCTTGTCGCGCGAGCCGTGGAAGCGGAGGAGGCGCACGCGCTCGGCGAGCCGGTCGTCGTCCGTGACCACGAGCCCTCCGTCCCCGAGCCCGAAGAGGTTCTTGGTCGGGAAGAAGCTGAAGGTGCCCGCCGCGCCGAGCGTGCCAGCACGCCGGTCGCCGATCCGTGCGCCGAACGCCTGCGCCGCGTCCTCGACGACCGGCAGGCTGGCAGGCGCCTCGAGCAGGGCAGGCCGGCCGAAGAGGTGGACCGCGACGACGGCCCTCGTCCGCGGGGTGACCCGTTCGGCCACGTCTGCCGGGTCGGCGTTCAGGGTGGCGGGGTCGATCTCGCAGAAGACGGGCGTCGCCCCGACCCGCGAGATCGCCTCCGCGGTCGCGTAGAACGTGAAGGCGGGGCACACGACCTCGTCCCCGGGCCCGACGCCGAGGGCGTCGAGGACGAGGACGAGCGCGTCGGTGCCGTTGGCGACGCCCACCCCCTCACGGACGCCGAGGAAGGAGGCGGCCTCCTGCTCGAATGCCCGCACCTCGGGGCCGAGGATGAAGCGGCCCGAGTCGAGCACGGTTGCGAGGCGGTCCTTCAGCTCGTCGAGGAGAGGCGCGTACTGCGCCTTGACGTCGACGTGAGGAATAGACACGGCGGGCCAGTCTACCGGCCGGTTCCCTCGGCAGAACGCTCCTCCATGGCGCGCCGGCGGGTTCTGCGCCGGTGCGTTCGGTAGAGGAGCGCGGCGACGCCGGCGACCACGAGCGCGACGATCGCGTAGTCCGCGTAGCGGAAACTCGAGTGGAACTCCTCCCACTGACTCCCCAGGGCAAGCCCGACCCCGGCGAGGCCGAAGCACCACGGGATCGTCCCGGCGAAGGTGAACACCGTGTAGCGGCCGAGCGGCATCTCGCCGATGCCGGCGGGGATGGAGACGAACGAACGGACGACCGGGAGCATGCGCGAGACGAACACGGTCGCGTCCCCATAGCGCTCGAACCACGCATCCGCCTTGTCCAGCTTCTCCGGGGTCACGTGCAGCCAGCGCCCGTGTCTCTCGAGGTACGGCCTCCCGCCGTAGAGGCCGATCGCCCAACCGAGGATCGAGCCGAGCGTGTAGCCGATCGCGCCTGCGAGCGCGATGACCACGTAGGCCCAAGCCGTGGACTCGATCTCCTCCCCGAAGAGGGTCACCTCCGAGCCGGGGAACGCGCCGACCGCGACCGCGCCGGCGTAGACCATGACGAGCTCGCTCGCCGCGGGCAGGATCGCGTCGACGAACATGAGCAGGAAGACGGCGTAGAGGCCGTAGTCCCCGATGACGCCGGTAACGGCCTCGGTGATCGCGTGCACCTGTCGAGTGTAATGACGCCGTCAGCGACGGGTACGCACGACGCGCACCTTCTCCCGGAGGCGCACGCTGCCGAGCTCGTTCGTCGCCCGCACGCCGATCGTGTAGACGCCGCGGCGCACGACCTTCCCCCGCGTCCCACGGCCGTCCCACCGCCACCCGTGCGCGCCGCGGGGGGCCGGACCGCTGTAGAGCACCCTCCGGACCGTGCCGGCCGACGAGCGGACCGTGACCGCGAGCCTCGCCCGCCGCGTCAGCCGGGCCGAGACCCAGAGCCGGCCGCCCCTGCGCGCCACCACGCGCATCCGTTCCTTCGAGAGACGCAGGAAGCCCAGCGTCTTGTTCACGGAGAAGTGGCGAACCATCTTGCTCCGGCGGCCGCTCCGGGAGTCGGTCGCCCTGACGACCCAGCGCCAGGGGCCGTTCCTCATGCCCGGCGTTCCGACCGTGCGCGTGATCGTCCCTCTGCCGACCCCTTTCCGCAGGCGCCAGGCAATCGATCCGTTCGGTCGCACGAGCCGAAGGTCCACCGCCGAGCGGCGGACGACCTTGGCGGTCACCCTCGTCCGGTCGCCGACGCCGTCGCCGTTAGGGGTGATGACCCCGCGGGACCGCGGCGGCGCGTAGATCCCGTAGTAGTGGACGAACAGGCCTTCCGCGACCCTGCGCGGAGCTCCGTCGGACGGCCTGTTGAGCACGCGTCCGTCGACGGCGAGCGTCGAGGAGCCGCCGCCGTCCAGCCCTATCGCCGTCTGCGCCCCGAGGCCGGCCATCGTCTGCGCAAGCTGCCAGTTCGTAAGCCCGCGGCTGTACCGGCTCCTGCCCTCGACGACCACGAAGAGCATCCGGCCGTTGCCGAGCTGGCCCACGGCCGTGCGGGGATGACGCAACATCAGCTGGTCGAAGGAGAACCACTCGTCGGCATCGCGCACGGGCACGCCGTCCCGCACGAGCAGGGGCCCCCCACCGATCCCGTCCGGTGCGTCCGCAGGGAACCCGGTCATCTGCAGCTGGAAGCTGACCGAGGACCCGCGAGCCGCCTCCGCGAGCAGCGTGCTCCGCCAGGAGCCTCGCGCCTGCAGCACCGCTCCGTCCGGCGGCACCCGGCCGCCGCCGTCCCGCCGCACTCTGGTGACGGTGGCGGTCAGCGTCCTGTCGAGTCGCGCCCGCGGAAAGCGCTCGAAGACGACCTCCACCACGCCTTGCCGCCGAGGGGTCCGCGCGGCCCACGGGGGCGTGTAGAGCGCGACGCCCGGGACGGTGAGCGGGCGGTTGAACTCCTTGAGCGGGTGCGCGTCGTAGGAGCCTGCCCGCCACCACGCGTCGAGCGTGAACCGGTTCGCGACCACTGTGCCCGTCGAGCCCACGGCCAGGGAGGACCTGTAGGCGTTCGGCCGCGCCCGCAGGATCCGGCCTCGCAGGAAGAGCCCGTTGGGGCGGCCGGTGGCCAGGTTGAAGAAGTCGCCGTTGACGCCCACGGTCGTCGCCCGGCCTGCAAGGGCGCGCTGCATCGAGGGAACCGTCCGGCGGCCGGGTACCGTCCCGTCCGAGAGGACCGGGCGAAGCCGGTACAGCCCGCCGCTGGAGGGAGCGCGGACGACGTGCAGCACGACGGGCGCGCCGCCGATGATCCGCTTCTGCCGTTCGTACGTGACCCCGGGCATGAGCGTCGCGGCCGCTCCGGCGACCGCGGGGAAGGCCAGCGACGCTGCAAGCGCAACGGGGAGAAGACCCCTCTTCGTCACCCCGTCAACACGAAATCACACCCGCCGCCGGCTGACAAGCCGCGCGGGACGGCCCGCTACGACCCTTCTAAGCCCAGACCTTGACGTCTCGGTAGAGCGTGTCCCGCTGTACGGGCACCTTGCCGAGCGCCTTGATCGCGCGCACGAAGTCGTCAGTGTCGGCGCGGTGGGTGGTCCCGGCCGCCGAGACGACGTTCTCCTCGATCATCACCGAGCCCATGTCGTCGGCCCCGAAGCCGAGCGCGACCTGGCCGACCTTCATCCCCTGCGTCACCCAGCTCGACTGAATGTGGTCGACGTTGTCGAGGTAGATCCGGCTGACGGCCTGCGTGAGCAGGTAGTCGAACGAGGTCGGGTAGTGGGTCACGTGCTCGGCAAGACGGGTGCCGCTCGGCTGGAACGTCCACGAGATGAACGCGCGGAAGCCGTGCGTCTCGTCCTGCAGCTCGCGGATGCGGCGCATGTGCTCGACCCGCTCCTCGAGCGTCTCCACGTGGCCGTACATCATCGTCGCGGTGGACGAGACGCCCAGGCGATGCGCCTCCCGCATCACGCCGAGCCACTCGGCCGTCTTCGTCTTCTTGGGCGCGATCAAGTCCCGGACCCGGTCGACGAGGATCTCCGCCCCGCCGCCGGGAAGGGAGTCGAGACCCGCGTCGCGTAGGCGGGTGAGCGTCTCCGGGATCGTCAGCTTGGAGCGCCGCGCGATGTGCTGGATCTCGGGCGGCGAGAGCGCGTGCAGGTGGATCCGGTAGCGCGCCTTGATCGAGCTGAAGAGGTCCTCGTAGAACTCGACTCCCAGGTCGGGATGGTGGCCGCCCTGCATGAGCAGGGCGGTGCCGCCGATCGCGAGCGTCTCCTCGATCTTCTTGAAGATGACGGGCTTCGGGAGGAGATAGCCCTCCTTGCGGTCGCCCGGGCGGCGGTAGAAGGCGCAGAAATCGCAGTCCGTGTGGCAGATGTTCGTGTAGTTGACGTTGCGGTCGATGATGAACGTCACCCGCTTGGGGTCGACCTTGCGGTTGCGCAGCTCGTCGGCCGCGCGACCGACGCGGACGAGGTCGCGGCTGCGGAGGAGGACGAGCGCGTCCCGGTCGCTCAGGCGCTCGCCGGCGAGGACCCTGTCGAGCACCTCGGCCACGCGCCCGTTGCCGTTGCGGCCGTTCCCGCTTGGGCTCATGCGGACACCACCTCGGGGAGGACGAAGCGCAGCTCGGGGACGCGCTCCAGCTCGCCGACGTCGCGGGCGAGCTCGAAGAACGTGATCAAGCCGGCCCGCTCGCGCGGGCCGAAGCTGTAGCGGAGCTTCTCGAAGTAGCGCGCGAGGAAGCCTGCGGGGTAGCCGTAACTCCGGCTCGCCTCGTGGGCCAGGCGCTCCGGCTCGGCGCGGGCGAGCCGGACGGAGGAGACGAGCGCCTCCTCGAGCTCGAGCACCCCCGGCGGCGGCGGGTCCGGACAGGCCCAGACCGCGAACACCATGGGCAGGCCGGTGCGATCGAGCCAGAGCCTCCCGAGATCGTAGTGCGGCGTCGGATCCTCGAAGGCGCTCCGAAGCGCCGCGTCGCCTATCAGGAGCTTGGCGTCGGCCTTCTTGCCCAGGGGCACGAGCACCGCGTCCGGAAGGAGCACCTTCGTCAGCACGACCGAGGTGGCGCTCTCGGGCGTCACGGCGACCGAGTCGACGTGCTCGAGCGGCGTTCGCGAGACGAGCTGGATGGAGTCGACCGCGCCCTCGGAGGAGACGCAGAGCCGCGGGAGGATCCGCAGCCGGTCCGCGTGGCGCGCGTATTCGATCGAGGAGATGGGCGCGAGGTCGATCTCCCCGGCGAGCAGTCGTGCGTTCAGGTCGGTGGGAACACCGGGCACCTCGTCGACGACCGCCCCGAGCCGGTAGAAGACCGGGGCCATGTTGACGTAGGAGATGCGGCCGAGGCGGATCATGGGAGCTGCGCCTCGTGCCGCTGCGGGCGTTCAGTTAGACGCGAGAAACTGCGGGTCCCGACCCGCCCCCTACTCGGCTTCAGCCTATCGCCGCTGGACGCGCGGGTGTGTAAACGGATGCGACGGCTCTGTGTCAACTCGAGTCCTGCCACTTGAAGAAGGTGATGAGGTTTCCGTCGAGGTCGAGCGTCGCGAACTCGCGGCTTCCGAAGTCGGTGTCCTCGACCCCTCCCTTCGAGACCGGGTGGAGCACGTCGGCCTGCGCCAGCTCGGCGTAGAGGTCGTCGACCTCGGCGACGGCGATCCGGCAGCTCGCGGTGCCGGCGAGGAACGACTCGGCGCCGGAGCGCACTGGCTTCTCCGGCGACTCCCGCCGCTGCCAGCTCTCGTCCCCCGCCTCCCAGAGGTGGACGACCGCCTCGTCGCGCGCCAGGACCGCGAAGCCACCGTCGTGGTGCAGCACCTCGAAACCAAGCCGATCGCGGTAGAAGTCGACGGCGGCAGCGGCGTCCCGCACGGGGAGCGCCGGAATCGTCTGGCCGAGCTTCGCGTCCGCGCGCTCGACCGCCTCGCGCTCCGTGCCGGCCCGCGGTTCCTCGACGATGCCCGCCTCCCGCATCGCGCTCGCGCGATCGGGGAAGTCCTGGATGCGCACGACTCGGTCGTTGCGAACGCTGAGGACCTGGTGCAGGTCCTCGCCCGGCGCGTCCTGCAGGTTCATCTCCACGACGATCCGCTCAGGGGTCTCTGCGACGATCCTGGGCAGCGCTCGGTGGCCTTGCTTGATGTGCCACTCGAACCACGCGCGAACCTCGTCGCGGCTCTTGCACATCGGCGTCTCCTCGCCAGGCCGGTCGTAACCCGACCAGACGACCTCGGAGTCGAGGACCGCGATCATCCCCTCGAAGTCGTCGCGGCCGAAGGCCTCGCTCAGGCGGTCGGCCACGGTCACGGAGCCCACCTCCGCAGCTCGTTGTAGAGCGTGTCGCGCTGCACCGGGATGCGTCCGGCCTCCCGCACGAAGCGGACGAGCTCCTCGATCTTCTGCTCGGTCTCCGTCCTCGCTCCGGCGGCATGGAAGATCTCCTCGCGAACCACGGTGCCCTGGACATCGTTCGCACCGAAGTGGAGCGCGACGGCTGCGAGCGGCATGCCCATCATGATCCAGTAGGCCTTCACGTTCTCGACGTTGTCGAGGAGGAGCCGCGAGACGGCGATCATCTTCAGGTCGTCCGAGCCGGCGGTGTGCGTCCAGCCACGACGCTCGAAGACCGTGTTCTCGGGGTGGAAGGCCAGCGGGATGAAGGCGAGGAAGCCGCCGGTCTCGTCCTGAAGCTCGCGCAGGCGCAGGAGGTGGTCGACCCGCTCCTCGTACGTCTCCACGTGACCGTAGAGCATCGTGCAGTGGGTCGGGATGCCCAGGCCGTGCGCCGTTCTGTGCGTGTGGAACCAGAAGTCCGGATGCTCCTTCCCGGGCGCGATCAGCCGGCGCACGCGGTCGGCGAAGACCTCGGCGCCGCCCCCGGGGAGCGAGCCGAGCCCAGCGGCCTTGAGCTCGACGAGCACCTGTTCGTGCGTGAGGCCGGACAGCTTCGTCATGTGGTGGATCTCGCTCGCCGTGTAGCACTTGAGGTGCACGTCCGGCATCGCCTCGTGCAGCGCGCGGATCGTGTCCACGTAGAAGCCGAAGTCGACGTGCGGGTTCTCGCCGTTGACCATGTGGATCTCGGTGAACCCGGTCAGCTCGCGCTGGCGCAGGGCGTCCTCGACCAGCTCCTGCGGCGTGATCGTGTACGCCTCGGCCTGCTTCTGCGTGACGGCGAAGGCGCAGAACTTGCACTTCACGCGGCAGACGTTCGTCTGGTTCAAGTAGAGGTTCTGGACGAAGAAGACCTCGTCGGTGCCGCCGCGGACGCGCCGCGCCGTGTCGGCCAGCTCGCCGAGCTGGAGGAGGTCGTCGGACTCCATCAGCGTGAGTCCGTCCTCGAAGTCGAGGCGCTCGTTCGCCTCGACCTTCTCCCTGATCTCGTCGAGCGCGGACTGCTGGGTGACGATCGCCATCAGCGCATCTATCCGTCCCGGTCGACGACGAGGTGGGTGAGAGCCTCTAGCGAAGCTCGATCGGGCTCCCCGTCGAGGGCGGCACGGGCCCGCGCCGCGTACTCGAGGGCGAACCCCCGCGCCGTCTCGATCGCCCCCGTGGCGGCCACCCGCTCGAGCGCGCCCTCGTCGGGCTCCCCGGCGAGAGCGCGGCGGATCCGCTCGTCCTCCCGCGCGGCGAGGATCAACGGCAGGGTCGGCGTCCCGTCGCGCAGGTCGACGCCCGGCGCCTTGCCGGTGGTGTCAAAGTCGCCGGTGCAGTCCAGGATGTCGTCCGCGATCTGGAAGGCGATCCCGAGCGCGAGCCCGAACCCGCCCAGCTCGGGACGGCCGCCGCCGAGGACGCAGGCCGCCTCGAAGAGCTTCCCGGTCTTGAGCGAGCAGCGGGCGAGGTACTCCTCGACCGTCGTGTCGGGCCGGAAGGCCTGCCGCCGTTGCAGCGCCTCGCCGCGCGCCAGGGCGAGCGCGGCCTCGGCGAGCACCGCCACGCCGCGCGGGTCGCCCGTTCCGGCTAGCTCGGCGAAGGCTCGGGCGAACAGGTAGTCGCCGGTCGCCTTGGCGGCGGTCTCGCCGTGCTCCGCCCACGCGGTCGGACGCCCTCTGCGGAGATCGGCGCCGTCGAGGAGATCGTCGTGCACGAGCGTCGCCATGTGCACGAGCTCGACGGCGGCGCCGCCGGCGACGGCGCGCTCCCCGGTGCGCTCGGCGTACGGGGTGCAGAGGAAGACCAGCACGGGACGAAGCCGCTTCCCCCCGGCCGCGAGCGTCTCCGTGCCGATCTCGCCGACTCGGCCCGGATGGGAGGCGACCGAGCGACCGAGCCGCTCCTCCAGCAGCTCGAGGTAGACGTCGAGGCCCGGCGCTGCCCGGACGGTGGCGAGCGCGCTCATCCGGCCGTCCTCGTCGCGGTGTGCAGGGCGACGATGCCGCCTCCGAGCAGGCGCCAGCGAATCTCCTCGAAACCGGCGCGGTGCATCGCCGCCGCGAGATCCTCGGGCCCCGGGAAGCGGCGCACGCTCGCGGGGAGATAGGAGTACGCGGCGCCGCCCGGAAGCAGCTTTCCCGCGAGCGGGACGAGCCCGTCGAACCAGAGCCGGAAGAAGGGCTTGAGCGCCCCGCGCGGCCGCGTGATCTCGAGGCACCCGAGCCGGCCTCCCGGTCCGAGCACGCGGGCGAGCTCGCGCAGGCCGCTCTCCAGGTCCTCGACGTTGCGGATGCCGAAGCCGACCGTAGCCGCCTCGAAGCTCCCGTCCTCGAACGGGAGCGCGAGGAGGTCGCCGCGCACCCACTCGACGCTCTCGGACTTGCGGGCCGCGCGCGCGAGCATGCGCTCGGAGAAGTCGAGCCCCGTGACGCGGCCGCCCGCCTCTGCGGCGGCCAGCGCCAGATCGCCGGTGCCGCAGCACGCGTCGAGCACCCGGTCTCCGGGGCGCACGACCGCCTGGGCCGTGAGGCGGCGCCAGCGGCGGTCGAGCCCCGCCGTCATCAGCCGGTTCATCGTGTCGTAGACCGGCGAGATCCGGTCGAACATCTCCTCGACGGCGGCTGGGGCCAGCGTCCCGGTGCTCATTGCCCCCACCGGCCGACGAGCGACTGGTCGATTCCCAGCTGGTCGAGACATCGCGCGACTACGAAGTTGACCAGATCGTCGATGGTCTGGGGGGCATGGTAGAAGCCCGGAGCCGCGAAGACGACCGTGGCGCCTGCGCGGCGCAGCCGCAGGAGGTTCTCCAGGTGGATCGTCGAGAGCGGCGTCTCGCGCGGGACGAGCAGGAGTTTTCGTTCTTCCTTCAGCGCCACGGAGGCCGCGCGGTGGACGAGGTTCGCCATCGCCCCGGCGGCGATGCTCGCGGCCGTGGACATGGAGCACGGGCAGACGACGTACCCGTCGACCTTCGCCGAGCCGCTCGCGTACGGGGTCGAGTAGTCGCGCAGGCCCACCGCGGTGACGCCGTCGAGACCGTCCAGGAGCCGCGCCGTCACCTCCTCGCGCGAAAGAGCGATGTCGCCGTAGAGCTCCTGCGCGCACACCTGGACGCCCGCGTCGGAGACGCAGACGCCGACCTCGGTCCGGGCGGCCGAGAGCGCCTGCAGAAGGCGTGCCGCATACGGGGCGCCCGATGCGCCGGTGATGCCCACGAAGACGTTCACAGGCCCCGGCGGGGGAGCTACTCGCCGCCGCCCTCGCCCTTCGACTCTTCGAGGAAGGTGCCGAGCAGCATGAGGACCTCCTCGCCCTGGCTCTCGTAGGCGGGCATGACGTTGTTGCCGAACTCCGCCGGGTTGGCGATGTACGTCGCGAACTCCTCTGCGGAGCGGCCGTCGGCGCCGATCTCCGACAGGTCCGGCGCCCCGAGCTGGGACGAGCCGGCGCCCAGGTAGGTGTGGCAGGTCATGCAGCCGATCTCGGCGAACAGCTCGGCGCCTTGCGCCCCTTGCTCCGAGAGCCCCTGCACCTCCACCCACTCGCCGACGAGCTCGACGTTCTCCGAGGCGAGCGACTCCTCGGCGGTCGCGCCCTTGTACGTGAGGACGCCCATCGAGGCGATGACGAGGAGCGCCCCGACGACGGCCACCGGCCGGCGCACGAGGCGCCGCTCGCGGCGGCGGTCGATGAAGGGCAGCACGAGCAGCAGGATCAGCGCGATCGTCGGGATGCCCACGGTGCCGAGGACGACCGACTCCGGCCACTTGAAGATCCGGAGGAGATAGAAGAGGAAGTAGAAGTACCAGTCGGGCCGAGGCACGAACGACGTCGTCCCCGGGTCGGCCTCCTCCGTGTAGCGCGGGCCGAGGATGCCGGCGTCGCCCGGCTCCTCGCCGGAGGTGAAGTACCAGACGCAGGCGAGTGAGATGATGACGCACACGACCACGAACGACATGACCGTGTCGTGGAAAATCGCCCACGGGTAGAAGGCCTTTCCCTCTCGCTGGACGTCCTCCTTGTAGCGCTTGAAGTACGCGCGCTCTTGCTCGTTGCTCATGCCTCGGGCTGCTTTCTCACGAGCTCTTCGGGAGCGGCTCCGTTACCGCGTGGACGCGGCTCCACGAGCCCGCGCTTCGCGGTGACGACCTCGGTGCGCTCCATGCCGGCCGGGTCGTGCGACCAGGGCGGCGAGGTGACGCCGAGGCGGATGACGAGGTAGATGTGCAGCGTGATCAGCAGGATGAGGCCGCCCGGGATGAGCAGCATGTGCATGGAGTAGAAGATCGAGAGCGTGTTGGTGCCGATCTCCTGGCCTCCGCGCAGGAAGTCGGAGATGAACGGCCCGAGGAACGGCGCCGTCGCGTTCAGGTTGATCCCCACGACGGTGGCCCAGTACGCGGTCTGGTCCCACGGAAGCAGGTAGCCGGTGAAGCCCTCCAGCATCGCCAGCACGAGGAGGAGCACGCCGAGGAGCCAGTTGAGCTCGCGCGGGTACTTGTAGGCGCCGAAGAGGAACACCCGCCCCATGTGCAGGAAGAGCAGGATGATGAAGACGCTCGCGCCCCAGCGGTGCATCCCGCGCACGAGCCAGCCGAGCGTGAGGTCGTTCGTGATGAACTGGATCGACTGGTAGGCCTCGTTGGGCGAGGGCTTGTAGTAGAAGGCGAGGACGACGCCGGTGACGGCCTGGACGATGAACGCGGTCAGCGTCGCCGAGCCGAGCGTGTGGAACCAGTTCGTGTCGTGCGGGACCTTGCGGAAGAGGAAGTAATGGATCGCGCCGACGAAGCCCGATCGCTCCTCGAGCCAGTCGAGCGGGACCGTGACCAGGTGCGTGAGCCGCTGGTGGGGCTTCGTCTTCGCCTGGGCCATCAGCCGATCCTCACGGCACGATCGGGTAGAAGATCTGCTCGGGTCCGTCCACGTGGACGCCCGGGTCGGAGGGGTTGTACTTGACGATGACAGCATCCGCGCCCTCGCCCTGGACCTCGCTGACGCTGTACGGGCTGCCGAGCACCAGGCTGCCGCCGATGATCGAGTACTCGTAGCGGTCGAGCGCGCGCACCGGCGGCCCCGCCGTCCGGTTGCCCTCGACGTCGTAGGCGCCGCCGTGGCAGGGGCAGCCGTAGCCGGACGGGTTGGTGGGCGTCAGCGAGACCGGATGGGCGGAGGTCTCGACCTCCTTCGGCTCGCCCGGCGGGCCCTGAGGCTGCGTGGGGCAGCCGAGATGGACGCAGCGGTTGGAGAGGATCGAGAAGCTCGGGACGTTGTCCTTGAGCCCGTTGTAGCGGACGAAGGCCGTGCGCCTCGACACGTCCCCGTCCGCCGGCTGCGAGACGAACGTGGCGATCTGCCACTCGCCCTCGGGATAGTTGTCGAGCGGGCCGAGGTCGACGTTCGGGTAGTCCTGGTCGACAAAGGCGGGCGCGACCGCGAAGCCGAGCACCGGGATGGTGACGAGCCCGCCGATGGCGGCGCCGAGGCCCAGCGTGACGCCCTCCAGGAACTTCGAGCGCTCGTAGCGCGCCGGGCCTCCCTCTTCCTCCTCGGCCTCGACCGTCGGCGGCGGCGGCGCCTCCACCGGCTCGGGCGCGCCCCGCACCTCGCGGGTGACCTGGCGGATCCAGAGGAAGCCGAAGACGACGGCGAGGACGATGCCGATCACCGTCGCCCACATGTTGACGATCAGCCCCAGGAGGATGAGCGCGACGGCTCCGGCGAAGGCGAAGGGCCAGATCGTCGGCGACGGGAGGTGAGCCTCGGCGTCCTCGTGCTCGGGGGTCTCCCCCGGCCGCTCTAGCTCGTCGGCCACACGGCTCCCTTCTCCCGACCCTCGCTGTTACAAGCGTCGGCATTCTTTCGCTGGTCGCTCGTTCCTGTCAACGACGTACCTTTTGCCTCAAGAGCTGGGAAATCCGGCCGTTTCCGGCCGCCGGAGGCTCGAGTCCGTACTCCTCCCAGCGCCGGTCGACCGTGTCACGAACCTCGGCCGTCATCTCGATGCGCTCGGGCCACTCGCGCGCGCCCTCCTCCGGCAGCTTGTGCGTCGCGTCGATGCCGAGCTTACCGCCGTAGCAGGGCAGCACGGCCGCATGGTCGAGCTGGTCGAGCGGGCCTTCGCTCTGGAGCACGTCGCGCTTCGGGTCGACGTTGGCGCACACGTGGAAGAAGACCTGCTCGTAGTCGTGCACGTTCACGTGCTCGTCCACGACCACGACGGACTTGGAGAGGCTGAGCATCCCGAGGCCCCAGATCGCGTGCATCACCTTCTTCGCGTGACCGGGGAACGCCTTGCGGATCGAGACGATCACGCAGTTGTGGAACGCCCCGGCGACCGGGAGGTCGTAGTCGACGATCTCCGGGACGGTCATGCGGATGGCCGGCAGGAAGATGCGCTCCGTGGCCTTGCCGAGCCAGGCGTCTTCCGCGGGCGGGACGCCGACGACGATCGACGGGTAGATCGCGTCGCGTCGCATCGTCATCGCCGTGAGCCTGAACACCGGGAACGGCTCGGGCGGGGAGTAGTAGCCGGTGTGGTCGCCGAAGGGACCCTCGGTGCCCATGTCGCCCGCCTCGATCGTCCCCTCGAGCACGATCTCGGCGTTGGCGGGCACCTCGAGGTCGATCGTCCTGCACTTGACCGTCTCGACCGCTTCGCCGCGCAGGAAGCCCGCGAGCATGAACTCGTCGATGTGCTTCGGCAGCGGCGCGCTCGCCGAGTAGGCGGTCACCGGGTCGAGGCCGAGCGCGACGGCGACAGGGATCGAGCCCTCCGCCGCGAGCCAGTCGGCGCGCCCGTCCTTGTGAATCTGCCAGTGCATGAAGGTCGACCGCGCGTCGATCTTCTGCATGCGGTACATGCCCACGTTGCGGACGCCGGTGCGCGGGTCTCTCGTGATCACCGCCGGGAGGGTGATGAACGGCGCGGGGTCGCCGGGCCAGCAGTGCTGGATCGGGAGCGCGTCCAGATCGGGCTCGAGCACGAGCTCCTGGCAGGCGCCGCGCGAGACGGTCTTCGGCATCGAGTCGGCGAGGCGCTTCAGCTTCCCGAGCCCCTTCACCTTCTCGACGAGCCCTTGCGGCGGCTGCATCTCGAGCACGTCCTCGAGCTTGCGGGCGACGTCGTCGAGCGTCGGTTCTCCGAACGCCAGGCACATGCGCCGTTCCGTCCCGAACTGGTTGATGAGGAGCGGCCGCTCCGAGCCCTTGACGTTCCTGAAGAGGAGCGCGGGCCCACCGCTCTTGACCACGCGGTCGGTGATCTCCGTGATCTCGAGGTAGGGGTCGACCTCCGCCTCGACCTCCACCAGCTCGCCCTCCCGCCTGAGCAGGTCGATCCAGGAGCGAAGATCGGCGGCAGCCACCGCCTCGAGTCTAACCCTCTAGTGGCCGCGGCCGCGACGATGGCCCAGCCAGCGTCCTAGCTGCCCGAGCGCGATCACGCTCAAGAAGATCAGGCCGACGACCAGCATGGAGACGATGATGTCGCGGCCCTCCTCCGCCGTCGACTTCTCGGCGGCGAGGACGAGAGCGGTCAGCACGGCTTCCATCGGAGCTGATCTTAGAGCACGCGCTCGGCGTGGAGGGTGAGGGCGCGCTCGACCGCGGCGGTCCCCGCCTCCAGCTCGGCCGCCGCGAGGAGCGGCGCCGGGTCGCCGCCCAGGCGGAGGGCGGCGCGGGCGGTTTCGAGGCGGCCGTCGTCCGCTCCGAGCAGGGCCACGGTGCCGGCCCAGGCGGCGCCGTCTCCCTCGCGCTCCTCGGCGCGCAGCTGCGCGCAGAGAGACACGAGCTCGGCTAGATCGGCGACGACGGCCACCTCACCGTGCGAGGCGACGCGCACGAGCCCATGCGCGTAGAGGTAGTCGCCGAGGAGCACGGCGGTGTCGGAGTCGGCGGGCGCGAAGAGCCGCGGCCGTCCGTAGTGGAGGAGGTAGCCCTCGTAGATGGACTCGAGCCCGAGCGCGTAGCGCCCCGGGGCGAGCGCAGAGAAGACCGCCGTCTCGGAGCGCTCGCCGGTCGGGCGAAGCGCCGCGGCCCAGAGCGCGCTCTCTCGGCCGGCCTCGCCGGCGATCGTCGCCCAGATGCCGACTTCAGCGGCGGAAGAACTCACGCGCCGCCTCCACGGTCGCGTCGATCTCGGCCTCGCCGTGCGCCGTCGAGACGAAGAGCGCCTCGAACTGCGACGGCGCGACGTAGATACCCCGCGCGAGCAGGTGGCGGAACCAGGCCGCGTAGCGCTCGGTGTCGCTCGCGGCGGCGTCCTCGAAGCTCCTGACCGGTCCCTCCCGGAAGAAGACGGTCGCCATTGCACCGACGCGCTGAACGCACACGGCTTCGCCGCCGGCCGCATCCCGGAGGCCGGTCTCGAGGCGGGCGCCGGCGACCTCCAGCCGCTCGTAGACGGCCGGGTCGCGCAGCCGCCCGAGGACGACCAGGGCAGCGGCGGTCGCGAGCGGGTTCCCGGAGAGCGTGCCGGCCTGGTAGACCGGGCCCGCGGGCGCGAGCGCGTCCATAGCGTCCGCGCGGCCACCGAACGCCGCGAGCGGCAGCCCCCCGCCGGCGATCTTGCCCAGGACGGTCAGGTCGGGCGTCACGCCGTAGAGCTCCTGGGCGCCGCCGCGGGCGACGCGGAAGCCGGTGATCACCTCGTCGAAGACGAGGAGCGCGCCCGACGCGTCACAGAGGGCGCGCAGCGCCTCGAGGAACCCGGGCGCGGGCGGGACGACACCCATGTTCCCGGCCACGGGCTCGACGACGATCGCGGCCAGGTCGTCGCCGTGGCGCTCGACGGCGGCCCGGACGCCCTCGACGTCGTTGTATGCGCAGACGATCGTGTCGGCCGCGGCGCCGGCGGGCACGCCCGGCGACGACGGAATCCCCAGCGTGGCGAGGCCGGAGCCGGCGGCGACGAGGAGCGCATCGGCGTGGCCGTGGTAGCAGCCCGCGAACTTGAGGATGCGGTCGCGGCCGGTCACTCCGCGCGCCAGCCGGAGCGCGCTCATGGCGGCCTCCGTCCCCGAGGAGACGAGACGCACCTTCTCCAGCGACGGCACCGCGTCGACCAGCTCCTCGGCGAGCGCGACCTCGCGCTCCGTCGGGGCGCCGAACGACGTCCCCTCCGCGACGGCCTCCTGGACCGCCTCGACGACCTCCTCGTCGGCATGTCCGAGGATCAAGGGCCCCCACGACATGACCCAGTCGACGTAGCGCTTCCCCTCCGCGTCCCAGAGGTAGGCGCCCTCGCCCCGGGCGGCGAAGAACGGCTCCCCGGCCCCGACGGCGCCCCAGGCCCGCACCGGCGAGTTCACCCCGCCCGGAATCACGGCCGTCGCGCGCCCGAAGAGCCCAGCGGCGGTCAGAGCCACGCCGCGAGCTCCCGCGTCCAGTAGGAGACGATCACGTCCGCACCGGCGCGCTTGATCGCCGTCAAGCCCTCGAGCGCAGCCGCGCGCTCGTCCAGCCAGCCCCTGGCGGCCGCGGCCTTCACCATCGCGTACTCGCCGCTGACGTTGTAGGCGAAGAGAGGCGCGTCGAAGCGCTCGCGCGCCGCCCGGAGGACATCGAGGTAGGGGAGCGCCGGCTTGACCATGATCGCGTCGGCGCCCTCGGCGAGGTCGAGCTCGCACTCGCGCAGCGCCTCGCGGACGTTGGGCGGGTCCATCTGGTAGCTCCGGCGGTCGCCGAAGGCCGGCGCCGACTCGGCCGCCTCCCGGAAGGGGCCGTAGAAGGCGGACGCGTACTTGGCCGAGTAGGCGACGATGGGCAGCTGCTCGAAGCCCTCGGCGTCGAGCGCGCCGCGGATGGCCCCGACCCGTCCGTCGAGCATGTCGCTCGGACAGACGGCGTCGGCCCCCGCCTCGGCGTGGCTCACGGCCGTCTTCGCGAGGAGCTCGAGCGAGACGTCGTTCAGCACCTCGTCCCCTTCGACGAGCCCGCAGTGGCCGTGCGACGTGTACTCGCACAAGCACACGTCGGTGAGGAGCACGAGCCCTGGCGCCTCCTCGCGCAGGGCCCGCAGGGCGCGCTGGACGATGCCGTCGTCGTCGTAGGCGCCCGAGGCGGCGTCGTCCTTCTCCGCCGGGATACCGAACAGGAGCACCGCTCGTACGCCGGCCTGGTGGGCTTCTCGGGCCTCCCGGGAGAGCTCGTCGACCGAGCGCTGCGCAATGCCCGGCAACCCCTCGAGGGGCCGCTCGACGCCCTCGCCGGGGCAGACGAAGAGCGGGTAGACGAAATCCTCGAGGTCGAGTCGCGTCTCGCGGACGAGCGAGCGGAGCGCCGCCGTGCGCCGGAAGCGGCGCAGGCGCGTGACCGGGAAGGTCGCCATCGCCGGAATCTTCGCAAACCGGCCACGTCCGCCGCCCCTGGCAAGGTGGATCGACGGCGAGCACGCCGCGAGGCTCAGTGATGCCGGTCGGTCTTCAGCTGTACGACCAGGAGCACGACGCCCCTGCGACCCGCGGGAACGTCGTCGACCTCTGGGACGTCGACGAGGACTGGGAGTTTCCGACCTACGGCGCGCTCGCACTCCAGCCCGAGCCGCTGGAGCTCGAGGAGGAGCCGCAAACCTCCCGGAAAGAGCGTCGGTTCGGTTTGCTAGCCCTAGTGACCTCCGTTACCGTGCCGCGGATGGCTACGACGGAGGCTCCAGGCTTCGCCCCGCGCGTGAGGCAGCGCCAGCGTGAGGAAGCCCGGGCGAAAGCCCGTCGTGCGCGGCGCACCGCGGCGCTCGTGGTCGTCGCGTGCGGTTGCCTCGTGGCGCTCCTCCTGACGGCGTTCGGCCGCGGCGGTGAGACCGCCGTGACCGTCACCGGCCCGGCGCCGGCCTCCCGCCTGCTGCCCGCCGGGCCGCCCAGGCCGGAGATCGTCGCCATGCAGGACAGCCTGCGGATTCAGCTTCCGGTCAACCAGAACCGGGTGACCGCGCTCGGGTACCACGCCAGCGGCACGCTGGCGCTGCCGCTCGAGCCCGTGGGCACCCAGGCGAACGCCGGGCTGGCCGAGCGGCTCTTCCGCCGGCTGTTCGGCTCGAGCGGCTCCGAGCTGCGCTACTACATGCTCGAGGGCGGGGCCGGAGCGGAGACCGGCGGCCTCGACGTGGGCGCTCCGGTCGACACCGACGTCTACTCCCCGGTGGACGGCAGCGTCATCTCCATCACCGACAACGTCGTCAACGGGCAGGCCTACGGTGTCCGCATCGACATCCAGCCGTCGGGCTCGCCCGGCGTCGTCGTCTCGCTCTGGAACCTGCGGCCCGACCCCGCGCTGACGGTCGGCTCGACGGTCTCCTCTGCGAAGACGAAGGTCGGGCGCGTGATCGATCTCTCCGAGGTGGAGCGGGCCGGGCTCGCCCGTTACACGCAGGACAACGGCCAGCACGTGCACATCGAGGTGCATCCTGCGACGGCCCTGACGGGTCCATGATGCTCGCCCGGCGGTCAGCGCACTCGCGGATGACGACTGCGACGCTGCGCCGGATCGTCGCGCTCGCCCTTCCACGTAGTAACTACTACGCGCCGCGGGCGATCGCGGCGCCCGGCTTGGTCGCAGCCGCCCCCGGCGAGCACGCCGACCACCGGACGAGCATCTAGATCGGCACGACCTCCTGAAGCTTCTCTTCATAGGCGACGTCTTCGGACCACCGGGCCGCCGGGCGGTGACGGACCGCCTGCCGGAGCTCAAGCACGAGCTCGAGGCCGACTTCTGCGTCGTGAACGGCGAGAACGCGGCTGACGGGGTGGGCCTGACCGCCAAGCTCGCCGATCGCCTC
>Ga0081538_10001894_pt1 | contig 21007 bp, 19 predicted proteins | sample TabmetS5T2R1_FD_71022 | JGI IMG/M metagenome (GOLD analysis project Ga0081538, IMG submission 71022) | Tabebuia heterophylla rhizosphere microbial communities from the University of Puerto Rico - S5T2R1 | ecosystem: Host-associated > Plants > Roots > Rhizosphere ...
CCCGGCTACGACGCCCGGATCGTCGACGAGACGGGCGTTGAACTCGCCGCGCCCGACACGCCCGGGCACCTTCAGGTGCGGGGGCCGTCGCTCGCCACCGGGTACTGGTGCCGCGACGCCGCCACCCGGGCTGCGTTCGTGGGGGAGTGGCTGGTCACCGGCGACGTCTACCGCCGCTCGGCCGACGGCTACTGGACGTTCCTCGGCCGCAACAACGACATGATCAAGGCGGGCGGCATCTGGGTTTCGCCCGCCGAGGTCGAGGCCGTGCTCGTCGAGCACACCGACGTGTTGGAGGCCGCCGTGGTGGGCGGTCGCGACGCCGATGGGCTCGAGGTCACCGTCGCCTTCCTCGTCCCTCGAGCGGGCCACGAGATCCAGCCCGCCGACATCGACGCCCACTGCCGGGGCCGGATGGCGGCCTTCAAGCGCCCCCGCCGCATCGAAGTGGTCGAACAGCTCCCCAAGACGCCGACCGGCAAGGTCCGGCGCTTCGCCCTGCGCGAACGGCTCGAGGACGTGCGGCCCGGCGGGGCGCACGTCGGGGCCGGCGGGGGCGGGTGAGCGCCGTGCTCGAACCTGTGGGCGGCATCGACCTCGACGCCCTCGTCGCCATCGACGTTCACACCCACGCGGAGGTGTCGGCCGTGACCGGCCGGGGGTCGTTGGCTCCCGAGCTGGAGCGGGCGGTCGACGAGTACTTCGGGATCCGTGACCGCCAGCGGCCGACCGTCGAGCAGATGGCCGCCTACTACCGCGACCGCAGGATGATGGCCGTGGTGTTCGCCGTCGACGCCACGACGGCGATGGGCGTGCCCCCCGTGCCCAGCGACGAGATCGCCGAGGCCGCGCATGCGCATCCCGACGTGCTCATCCCGTTCGGCAGCGTCGACCCCCACCTAGGGCGGGCCGCGGTCCGGGAGGTCCACCGCCTGGTCGACGAGCAGCGGGTCCGGGGATTCAAGTTCCACCCCACCGTCCAGGCGTTCCACCCCAACGACCGCATGGCGTACCCGGTGTACGAGGCCATCGCCGCGCACGGGCTGATCGCCCTGTTCCACACCGGCCAGACCGGCATCGGCGTCGGGCTGCCCGGCGGCGCCGGCCTGCGCCTGAAGTACTCCAACCCGCTGGCCGTCGACGACGTGGCCGCCGACTTCCCCGACATGCCCATCGTGCTGGCTCACCCATCGTTCCCGTGGCAGGACGAGGCGCTCGCGGTCGCGACCCACAAGCCGCAGGTTCACATCGACCTGTCGGGCTGGTCGCCCCGGTACTTCCCGCCCCAGCTGGTCCAGTACGCCAACACGCTCCTCTCCGACAAGGTCATGTTCGGGTCGGACTTCCCCATGATCACGCCCGACCGCTGGCTGGCCGATTTCGAGACGCTCGACATCAAACCCGAGGTGAGGCCGAAGATCCTGAAGCACAACGCCGCCCGGCTCCTGGGCTTGACATAGGGGTAACCGAGCGATGCGCGATCAGGGGCTGGGCTCGTGGCCAGTTCGTCGGCGCCGCCTGTCACCGGCCCACGTCGCCTTCGTGCACGGGACCACCCGCCGCACGTACGCGGGGCTCGACGATCGCACCCGCCACCTGGCTGCCGCACTGCGCGACCTGGGCGTGGGGCGCGGCGACCGCGTCGCCTACCTGGGGCCCAACGATCCCACGCTGCTGGAGACGCTGTTCGCAACCACCGCGCTGGGCGGCGTGTTCGTGCCGCTCAACTGGCGGCTCACCGCGTCCGAGCTGACGTACATCGCCGCCGACTGCGGGGCCACGCTCCTCGTGCACGCCGCGGCGATGGCCGGCGCGGCGACGGCCGTCGCCGCAGACGACTCGACGGCGCTGCGCCATCTGGTCGAGCTGGGCCCGCCGTTCGAGGGCTTGGCGACCGGTGGGGGCCAGGCCGGCGCCACCGCTCCGGCACCGATCGACGCCGCCGTCGGGCTCGACGATCCCGCCGTGATCATCTACACGTCCGGCACCACCGGCCGGCCCAAGGGCGCGACGCTCGGCCACGGCAACATCACCTGGAACTGCGTGAACGTCCTCGTCGACACCGACCTGGCTTCGGACGAGGTGGCCCTCGTGTGCGCGCCGCTGTTCCACGTGGCGGCGCTCAACATGGTCTCCCTGCCCGTCATCATGAAAGGCGGCACGACCGTCCTCACCGGTGGCTTCGACCCCGGCGTCGCGCTGGAGCTCATCGCCCGGCACCGCGTGACCGTCATGTTCGGCGTGCCGGCGATGTTCAACGCCATGGCCCAGCTGCCGGCCTTTGCGTCCGCCGACCTGTCCAGCCTGCGGCGGCTGCTGTGCGGTGGGGCGCCGGTGCCGCTGCCCACCATCCGGACCTACCTCGATCGAGGCATCCCCTTCCTCCAGGGGTACGGGATGACCGAGACATCGCCCGGTGCCCTGTTCCTCGGCGCCGAACGCGCCGCCGACAAGGCCGGCAGCGCGGGGGTGCCGTCGTTCTTCACCGATGTGCGCGTGGTACGCCCCGACGGCAGCGAGGTTGAGCCGGGCGAGAAGGGCGAGGTAGTGGTTGCCGGTCCCAACGTGATGCAGGGCTACTGGAACCGCCCCGACGCCACCGCCGAGGTGATGGACGGCGACTGGTTCCACTCGGGCGACGTGGCCACCGTCGACGACAACGGCTACGTCACGATCGTGGACCGGATGAAGGACGTGATCATCTCCGGCGGCGAGAACATCTACCCGGCCGAGGTGGAGGACGTGATCTACGGCCATCCCGGCGTGGCGGAGTGCGCGGTCATCGGCGTCCCCCACGAGCGTTGGGGCGAGGTGGGTCGGGCCATCGTCGTGCTGCGTGGCGGCGCCACCCTCGACGAGGAGGCGCTGCTGGAGCACCTCGACGGACGGTTGGCGCGCTTCAAGCTGCCGCGGTCGGTCGTCTTCACCGACCGCCTGCCCCGCAGCGGCGCCGGCAAGGTGCTCAAGGCCGAGCTGCGTGAGATGTTCGGTACCGGGTGACCCTCGGCGGTCACCGCCGGCCCGACGGGACGGCTGGCGGGGGCTCAGACCTCCACGTCGGTGCGGCTGCGGCCCGAGAGGATGATCAGCTCCTCGTGCAGCTCGAACCACACGGTGTGGTAGCTGTCCTTGAGCGGCGCCGCCAACATCGAATGGTCCCCCTCGCCGATGAGCGTCAGCGCCCGTCGAAGCCGGCGAGGGTACAGGTCGAAGCGGCTCAGGGCGTCCGAGAGGGGAGCGAGGGCGGTCGATACCTTCGCATCGGTGCGGCGCAGCCGGGCGATGACCCGCTCGTCGTGGCGGCTGTCGCTGTGGTCGTTGACCGTAAGTTCGCCGCCGATCTGGCGCATCTGCCAGTCGGTGACGATCTGCTTGATGTCGTCGTTGATCGGCACGAACGACTCGTAGACGTCGTCGATCACCGCGCCCGCCTGCTCGCGCTCGAAGGCGTAGAGCTCATCGACGCGACTGCGGCCGAGGTCGGTCACCCGGTACCCGAGCTTCGTGCTCTCGACGAGCCCGGCGGCCTCGAGCTCGGCGATCGCGGCCGTCGGGTCGGCGTCGACCGCCGACCCGAGCGCCTCGTGCGTCGCCCGCCCCTTGAGGCAAAGCACCTGGAGAAGGTGATCCACTACCCGTCCTCCCGAGCCGCTCCGCGCCCGGGTGGTTGGATGTCGCCGCCTGTCCCGAGCCCGCCCTGCAGGGAACGGATGCCACCCAACAGTGCCCGCCGCAGCGCGGTGCGGTCCTCGTCACGCATGCCGCTCACCATGCGCGCCTCGACGTCGTGCACGTCTGCGTCACTGCGGGCCAGCAGCGACCGACCCCGCGCCGTGAGCCGGGCCTGGAGGATGCGACCGTGGTCGGGGTGGGCCTGACGCCGAACGAGGCCCCGTTCCTCCAGTGTGAGGAGCACCTCGTTCATCGACTGTGGGGACACCAGGGCGCGACGGGCGAGCTGGGCGTTGGAAAGCCCGCTGCGACGGGCGAGCACGCTCAACGTCGTGTACTGGTTGACCGACAGTCCCTGCGCCTTCAGCACCGAGCCGATCGCACGCCGGACGACGCGATCCATCCGCCCGACGAGGTACAGCAACGTCGGCTCGTTGCCGTCGTCGGTGAGCTCCGCCGCGGCGGGGACTCCCTTGGCCGTCACCGTGCCCGTTGGTCGCTTCGCCATCGCCTCGGCCCGTGCGCCGCGCCCTCAGGCGCGATCGAGCACGATGTCGAAGGTCGTCGCCAGCTCACCGGCGGTGTCCGGCTCGAAGCGGCGGATGAGGCTGTCCCGCACGCCGAACACGGCGTCGTCACGCAGGTAGTCGGTCTCCTCGTCGAACACGTGGGTGATCAGCTCCTTGTAGCCATCCGCCCGGATCCACATGTGGGTGTGGCCCGCGCGCATCCAGTTCCGGCGGTGCGCCTTGAGCAGGTCACCGGCCGGGCCGTCCGACGGGATGGGATAGGGCACCGGGCGCACGGTACGGATCTCGTAGCTGCCGTCCGCGTCGCTGGTGTAGATGCCCCGTAGGTTCTCGGGCGTCTGCTCATCGGGTTGCTGGACCGCGTAGAACCCGGAGGTCGTGTTCTGCCAGCAATCCAGCGTGGCCCCCGCGATCGGCTCGCCATCGATGTCGGTGACCGTGCCCCGGATCACGACCCGGTCGCCGTCGTCGGGATCGACGAGCATCGACTCGCCCTTGGCGCGTTGGGGGGATCCCGGCACGTAGAACGGGCCGAGCACCGTGTTCTCGGTGCTGCCCTCGATCCCGTCGTGCGTCAGCATCTCCACCAGGCTCGACACGCCCAGCGTGTCGGACAGGAGGATGAACTCCTGGCGGTTCTCGTCGCAGCGCTGGCCGGTGGCCGTCAGGAAGTCGATGCCGGCGAACCACTCGTCGCGCTGCAGGTTGACCTCCTGGGCGAACGCGTGCAGGTGACGGATGGCCGCCTCGGTGATCTCGCGCAGGCGGGGGTTCGGCGAGTCCTCGTAGCGCGACAGCACGTCGGCCAGGAGCTCGGCGCGCGCTTTTTCGGTCATGATGCGCCCTCCTTCGACAGGTCCGTGTGCAGGACCATCACTTGCTCGGTCATTCTGGCGGTTCCAGCGGGTCGTCCCCGGCGACGATGCGGCGTGCCCGGGCGTCGAAGATGTCCAGGCTGGCGGGGTGGGTGAGGATGTAGAAGCGATCGTGCTTGACGGCCGCACACACCTGGTCGGCGACGTCGGCGGGGTCGGCGGCGAGTTGTGCCAACCGGCGGCGCCTGGCCTTGTACTCGGTGACCTGCGCCATCTGGTCGGTGTCGAGGCTGTAGGCGAAGCGCTCGGGCCGGTTGCGGTCGGCGGTGGAGATGTTGGTGCGAACCCAGCTCGGGCACAGCACCGACACCCCGACCTTGCTGCCCTCGGCGGCGAGCTCGAAGCGCAGCGTCTCGCTCAGGGCGACGACGGCCGCCTTCGACGCGTTGTACGGGCCCATCCGGGGCAGGTGGTAGAGCCCGGACGTCGACGCCGTGTTGACGATGTGTCCGACGTCGTTGGCCCGCAGGTGAGGCAGGAACACCCGCAGCCCGTGGATGACGCCGAAGAGGTTCACGGCGAGAACCCATTCGAAGTCCTCGAGCGGCAGCTCGGCGATGGGCAGGCCCCGGCTGCCGACACCGGCGTTGTTGCAGACCAGGTGGACGTCGCCGAAGTGCTCGAACGCCGTCGCCGCCAGCGCCGCGACATCGGCCTCGATGCTCACGTCGGTTGGCACCGTGAGCACCTCGGCGCCGCCGCGGCGCAGAGCCTCGCCGGCCCGCTGCAGGACCGGTCGCTCGATGTCCGCCAGTACCAGCCTCATGCCCTCGCCGGCGAAGCGCTCCGCCATGGCCAGCCCGATGCCCGACGCCCCGCCGGTGATGACCGCAACCCTGCCCTCGAGGTCCTCCATGGTCACCGCCCGGGCACCACTAGACGCGCAGGAGGTACGCCGAATGGAGGAGGTCGGGGTTCGCCTTCAGCTCGCCGGCCGACCCGTGATAGCGGATGCGGCCACCCTGGAGCACATAGGCGCTCTCGGCGAGCCCGAGCGCCACGTGGGCGAACTGCTCGATGAGCAGCACGCCAACCCCCGCTGCCGCCACGGCGGCCAGCGTCGGCACCAGGCGCTTGACGACCAGGGGGGCGAGGCCGAGCGACAGCTCGTCCACGATGAGAACCGCGGGTCGGGACACGAGCGCCTGTGCGAGCACAACCATCTGCTGCTCGCCGCCGGACAGCAACAGGGCGCTGGTGTTCCAGCGCCGCGTGAGCTCCGGGAACAGCTCGAGGGCGTAGTTGATCCCCTGTTCGGCCTGGTCGCCGTCGAGCCCGTAGGTGGCGACCCGCAGGTTGTCGGCGATGCTGAGGTCGTTCAGCACCCGCCGGCCCTCCGCCACCACCGCCACCCCGGCCCGGCGGATCCGCTCGGGCGGGCGCCGGGTCAGGTCGCGGTCGCCGAGGAGCACCCGGCCCGAACTGGGCCGGAGCACACCCGCGACTGCGAGGACGAGCGTCGACTTGCCGGCGCCGTTCGGGCCCAGCAGCGCGGTCACCTCGCCGGGGGGCACGTCGAGCGAGACCCCGCGCAACACCGGACGGCCGCCGCGTTCCACCGACAACGCGTCGAGCCGCAAGGTGGCGGTGGGAGTCACAACTCATCCTCCGTGCCGAGATAGGCGCGGACGACGTGGGGGTTGTGGAGAACCTCGGCCGTGGGGCCCGAGGCGATCAGCTTGCCGAAGTCCAGGACGGCGGTCGTCGCGCAGCACGCCGACACCAGGCTCATGTCGTGATCGACGAGGACGACCAGGGCGCCCGTCTCCTCGGGGATCCGCCGAATCAGGTCGGCCAGCCGGGCGGTCTCCTCGTCGGGCAGCCCGGCGCCCGGCTCGTCGAAGAGGATCACCCGCGGACGCCCGACCACCGCCCGCGCCACCTCGACCAGGCGGCGTTGGGCGGCGCCGAGGCCGCCAACGAGGCGGTGGGCGACGTCGGCGAGCCCGGTGAAGCCGATCGCCTCCGAGACCTCGTCGCGGCGCGCCGTGCGATCGCCACCGGTGTGCTCGTGGACCAGGAGGACGTTGTCGAACACGGAGAGCTCGGCGATCGCCTGCTCGGTCTGGAACGTGCGCCGCAGCCCCCACCGGGGCCGCTTGAAGTCGGGGATCGCCAGGAGGTCCTCGCCGAAGGCGTCGACCCGGCCCGCGGCTGGTCGGACGAACCCGCTGAGCACGTTGAAGAACGTCGTCTTGCCTGCTCCGTTGGGCCCGATCAGGCCGCACGTGCCGGCAGCGAAGTCGAGCGTCATGGCGTCGATCGGCACGACGCCGCCGAAGCGGACGGTGAGGCCCTCGACCTCGATCACTGCGCCGTCTCCCGCCGGGAGAACACCCGGCCGACGCCCCGGCCGAGCCTCGCGAGGTCCTTCGGCACCTGGTCGGCGAGGCCACCCGGGGCGGTCATCAGCACCTGCAGCACCCCGATGCCGAACAGGATCGTCAGCAACTCGGTCGAGATCCCCCAGTCGTCGAGGAGCGCCGGCAGGATCCGCAGCAGGAACGCGGCCACGACCGCCCCCCACAGGCTGTACACGCCCCCCATCAGGACGACCGCCAGCAGCGTGACGGACGTCTCGACGGGGAACTGCTGGACGCTGACGCCACCGGCGGACGCCGCGAGCAGGCCGCCGGCCACGCCCGCCATGAACGAGGCGAGCGCGAACGCCCACAGCTTGTACAGCACGGTGTTCACCCCGGCCGAGATGGCGGTCGCCTGGCTGTGGCGGATCGCCGCCCACGCCCGCCCGGGCTTGCGCCGCACGTGCCACGCGGCGAGCACGAACATGACGACGGCCACCACGACGCAGTAGCGGAAGTAGGCGGTGTCGCTCTGGGCGAGCGACGGGCGGGGCATCCGAGAGGACGCACCGCCCGCGGCGGAGTTGCCGAAGAACCCCCCGCCCCCGTTGGGGAACAGCACGGCGCGCAGCACGATCGTGATGGCGCCCGCCGCCATCAGGGTGATCAGCGCGAGGTAGAGGCCCGAGAGCCTGAGCGCGGGCAGCCCGATGAGCGTGCCGATGGCGGCGGTGATCACGCCGGCGCACAAGACCAGCACCGGGAACGGCAGCGACGTGGCGTAGCTGAGCCGCAGGGCCACCCAGGCCCCTACCGCGGCCAGGACGAACTGACACAGCGACACCATCCCGACCCGGCCGATCAGGAGGCCGAGGCCGAGCGCCACCATGCTGTAGATCACCGCCCCGGTGACGACCAGCATCCAGAAGCTGTCGAGCAGGGGCGGGAGCCCGAAGAGCAGGAAGGCGAGGAGCCCGACGACGATCGCCACCGTGAGCGGCCGTCGCCGGGCCCTCCCTACTGGGGCTACCGGTGCCGCCGGGACGACCTCGTCGGCCGCCACCGCGTGGACGTCGGTCGTCATGAGGGCACCTCATGACGTGCCGACCGAGCGACCGCCAAGGAGCCGGGCGGCGATGGGGTGCGGGGGCGCAGCCCCCGAGGGACCACGGTCACCGCAATCAGGTCCGCACCAGCGGCCGACGCCGGGCGAAGAACAACAGGGCCACGATCGCCAGCACGAACGGCGTGATCGTGCGGAAGTCGGCGAGGGGCCGCGTGCCGATGTGGACATCGTTGAAGGCCGTCAGGCACGACTGCACGATGCCGATGACGAACCCCGCGGCGAGCGTGATCCACAGGGAGGTGAGCCGGCCGATCAGCGCCGCCGCCAGCGCCGGGATGACGAGGAACGTCACCCCGACGATGTCGAGTCCCACGAGATCACCGAGCAGCACCCCCGAGATGCCGCACACAATCCCCGACCCGAGCCAGGCCGCGGCCTCCACCCGGCGGACCGGCACGCCGAGCATCGCCGTGATCTCGCGGTCGTTGGCCAGCGCTCGCATCGCGGTGCCCACCTTGGTGGCGCGCAGGAACACGGCGGTGCCGGCGGTCACCACGATGGGGAAGATCATCCCCAGGATCTGCGTCCAGTTCACCCGCACGTCGGCGATCTCGTAGAAGTGGAGCCGTGTCGGCAGGATGTAGGTCCGGGTGGTCGACGGGGGCCAGACCCACAGCATCACCCCCAACAGGATGAGCAGGAGCCCGATCGTGGCCGTCGCCTTCACCAGTGGGTCTCGAGCCGCGAACGGCGGCCCGAACACCAGCCCGTAGACCAGCGTCACGACGCCGGCGAACACCACGCACGTGGCGTATGCGATCCACTGGTTGACGCCACCGAGCAGCGACCAGGCGATCAGGGCGCCGGTGGTGGCGATTGCGCCGTAGGCGAGGTTGAGCACGCCCGTCGCCCGGTACAGGACGACGAGGCCCACGCCGTTCATGGCGAAAACCCCGCCCAGCGCCAGTCCCAGCACGAGGAACGGCTTGAAGTCATCTAGGGCCGGCATGGCTCCTCACCGAGCACGCTCATCTCCTGCATTGAACGCTGCGGGCGGCTGCTGAGCCGCCCGCCCTACCCTTCGCCGGTGTTCAGGCCGCCCTCCTCCTCGGCTTGGCGAATCTCCGCGAGGTTGTTGTCGGGCAGCTCGGCGATCTCGAAGCACTCCTCGAGCTGAACCATCTCGCCGTCCCGGGGGGCGACGGTGAGGTCGACGTTGTTGGACACGTTGGCGCCGATCCCGCTCTCGAAGTACCACGGCTTGCACCAGATGTCGCTCACGAAGTTCTTGATGCCCCGGAATGCCTCGTTGACGCTCTCCTTCGTGATCTCGCCCTCGATCCCCATCAGGGCGTCGGTCGCGACCCGCCCAGCGAGGTAGCCCATCTGGGCGAAGCTCGACGAGTTGATGTCGGGCGCGTACTGCTCACGGATCTCGTTCATGTGGTTCTGGTCGGGCTCGCCCGAGTCGAGCACGTTGAACTCGGCGTTGATGAGGAACTTCTCGTTCCAGTCGGGCCCGAGCGCCTCGGCCACCGACGGGTCGTTGGGCGGGGTCGAGCTGGCCCAGATGACCGAGTCGACCAGGCCCTGCTGCTCGATCGCCTGGAGCAGGGGCACCACGTTGGGGCCGGTGTAGTCGAGCACCACGCCACCCCCGTCGCCCGCCTCCTGGACGAGTCGCTGGGCGAACCCGGCTGGATCGGCGAACGGGGGATCCTCGAGGATGCTGACGCCCTCGAGGCCGTTCTCCTCGGCGAAGTCGACCACGCCCTGGTTGATCAGGTCGAAGCCCGGCTGGTTGGGCGAGGCCACGACCATCCGGCCCTCCGCGCCGGCCCGCAGGGCGGCCTGCGCGCCGCCGAGGCTCGAGTAGTACGGGCCCATGTTGACGGCGGAGAAGTTCGGGCTGGTGAAGCAGTCCTGCGAAACGCCGGCGATGATCAGGTAGTAGCCCTGCTCGGCGTAGTAGTCGCGGTTGACGCTGCACTCGATGAGGCTCGTGCTGCCCACGATGCCGAGGACCTGGTCCTGCTCGACGAGCTTGCGGGCCAGCGAGGCGATCTGTGTCGGATCGACCTGCTCCTCCTCGGCGATGTACTCGATCGGGCGGCCATTGATCCCGCCGTTGTCGTTGACGCACTCGAAGTAGGCGGCCGTCATCCCGGTGATCCAGGTGAAGTCGGCGACCGGCGCGTTCGTGGCCATGGCGCCGATCTTGATCGGTTCACCGGTCGCCTCCTCGCCCGTCCCGGCCCCACACTGGCCCGATTCCTGGATGTTGCTGCCGCTTCCGGTGACCGGCGCGACCGTGTCCTCGGTCGTCGTGTCGGACTGGTCCGACGCGGTGTCCGCCGAGTCGTCATCGTCGTCTCCGCACGCCGCGAGCAGCAGGCCGCTGACTGCGACGATGGCCAACAGTGACCGTTTCATGGTTCCCCCTCCACCGGTCATTGCCACGGTGCCCGGCGCAGGCCGCTCGCACCCCTCCACTACCTGTTCGCTGCCCCGTCCGCAGGCGTGGCGGGGTAACGGTATCAGCTTGCCTGAGATTGCGAGCGGGTTCCTCGGAAGCGTTCGCGTCCGGCGAACGCGGCGCTTTGTCGGCCCCCACGGGTCCCCGGATACTCAGATCGAAGCCGAAGCCAGGGGGCCCCTGATGCTCGAGCCAAGCCACGGTCCGGCCACTGGAGGGGTGCTGTTGGTGGGCAGCGTCCCGCTGCGCAGCGCCGAAGAGGTGTTCAAGGTCATGGCGGCGGAGCTCGGGGACCGAGTCACGCAGCTGCCCGACGGCGAGACCGGTCCGAGGTCGGACTGGATCGTGTGGCAGTACCCCGTCCTGAGCTCCCGCCCGGAGTTCGAGGTCTGCCCGCCGGGCGACCAGCCCCATCGGGCCCTGCCGCGCCTGAGGGTCCGCGACGGCGAGTCGCTGGACACGCTGCGCTTCGACGACCTGGGCTACGCCGAGGCGGCGATCTCGTCCTACGGCATCTTCGCCCGCCGCAAGCGCGACGGGCAGATCCCGCCGCGCTGCCGGTTCCAGGTGTCGCTGCCCACGCCGCTGGCGCCGATCGCGGCGTTCGTGGCGCCCGAGGACCAGGCCGGCGTCGAGCCGCTCTACGAGGAACGGATGCTCCACGAGCTGGACGGGATCTTCGACGCCATCCCCCACGACCAGCTCGCCATCCAGTGGGACACGAACTTCGAGTTCGCCATGCTCGACGAGGTCATGCCCGTGTGGTTCGGCGACCCGCGGTCCGGCATCGTCGAGCGGCTTGTCCGCCTGGGCCGCAGCATCCCGCCGGGTGTGCAGCTCGGCTACCACTTCTGTCACGGCCACGAGGCCCATCACCGCGATCGCCCGTACCACGCGCAGCCGCTCGTCGACGTGGCCAACGCCCTCTCCCTCAGCCTCAGCCGGTCGCTCGACTGGCTCCATCTCCCCGTGGCGGGCGACCGCGTCGACCTGCGGTTCTTCGAGACCCTGGTTCAGCTCGCGCTGCGGCCCGAGACGCGGCTGTACCTCGGTTTGCTCCATCCGTCCGACGGCGAGCTGGGCGCCCGCGCCCGGATCGTCGCGGCCCAGCGCTTCGTCCACGACTTCGGTGTCGCCACCGACTGCGGCTGGGCCCGCCACCGCCCCCAGGACGTCGCGTCGCTGATCGAGCTGCACCGAGCGGTGTCGGCCCCCATCCAGCCGGCGGCCCGGCGGCCGCTCGCCTTCGCCTGGCCGGCGGGCTGGGAGCGCGTGCCCGACGACGACTGGACGCAACAGCCCGTCGACGCGTTCGGAGAGGCCTACGACAACGTCGACCACCACAGCTGGTATCGCAACCTCGACGCCACGGTCGAGGAGCTGTCCCACCTGCTGAACGACGGCGACATCCTCGTCGACTACTCGGGCGGCACGGGCATCCTGCTCGATCGCCTGAAGCTGCGGATGTTCGACGTCCGGGCCGGCGCGGTGATCGTCGACAGCTCGCCGAAGTTCCTCCGGGTAGCGCTCGAGAAGTTCCGCGACGACCCCGACGTCGGGCTCCGGCTGCTTCGTTTCCTGAAGCCCGAGAAGCGGCTGGAGCGACTCGACGAGGTGCTCGGTCCGGAGCTCGTCGAGCGTCGGGTCGACGCCATCGTCTCCACCAACGCGATCCACCTCTATCCCGACCTGGCCGACACGGTGGCGTCCTGGATGCGGGCCCTGCGCCCCGGGGGCCACGTCCTCATCAACTCGGGCAACATCCGCAACCCGCGTGCGCGCCGCAACGAGTGGATCCTCGACGAGACCGTGTGGGTGGTCGGCGACCTCGCCGAGGGGCTCGTGCGCAACGATCCGGCGTACGCGAGCTACCGCGGCGACGTCGACAACCAGGAGCGCATGGCGGCTCACGCCGCCTACCGCGACCGTGTGTTCCTCCAACCCCGCCCGCTGGACTTCTATCTCGAGACCCTGGAGCTCTCCGGGCTCAAGGTCGAGTCGGTGCGGGAGGCCAGCATCGAGGCGCGCGTCGACGACTGGTACGAGCTGCTCCGCGCGTACCACGACGCGGTGCTCGGCTGGGTCGGGGGCACCGAGAAGATCGACGGTGCGCCGCCGTCGCCCGAGGCGGTCGCAGACCGGCTCGCACTGATCCGCCACGCCATGGACGTCCTGTTCCACGGACGGACGAAGTTCCAGGCGTGCTGGACGTACATCACCTGCGTCAACTAAGGGTGACGACACCTCGCAGGGGAGAACCCGATGAAGCGCAGCACCGAACGCATCCTGACCACGCACGCCGGCAGCCTGGCGCGGCCGACCCCGCTGCTCGACACGCTGAAGGAGCGGGAGAACGGCCGGCCCTACGACGCCGAGCTCCTCGACCGCCAGATCCGCGACGCCGTCGCCGACCGTGTCCGGCAGCAGGTCGAGAACGGCATCGACGTGGTGACCGACGGCGAGATGAGCAAGGTCAGCTTCCTCGGTTACGTGAAGGACCGCCTCGGGGGGTTCGAGCCCGACATGGAGACGACTCGGATGGCGCCGTCGTGGCAGAAGGAGGTCGACGACTTCCCCGAGTACTACGCCGAGTACTTCAAGAAGTACTCCTCGACCGTCACCCCCCTGCGTCGCATCATCTGCCGGGGCCCGATCAGCTACGTCGGCCAGGAGCTGGTCCAGACCGACATCGACAACCTGCGGGCGGCCATCGAGCCCTACGACGTGACCGAGGCGTTCATCCCGTCCACCGGGCCGAGTGGGTTCGGGGCGAACGAGTACTACCCGAGCCACGAGGAGTACCTGGCCGCGGTGGCCGAGGCGATGCGGGAGGAGTACCTCGCCATCGTCGACGCCGGTTTCGTCCTCCAGATCGATGATCCGTTCCTGATCGACATGCTGGGCGATCCGACGATGGAGCAGGACGAGCGCGAGCGCTTGGCGTGGACGCACGTGGAGGCGCTGAACCATGCGCTGCGGGACATCCCCACCGAGCGGATCCGCCACCACACCTGCTACGGCCTGAACCACGGCCCGCGCATGAACGACATCCCGCTCGTCGAGGTCGTGCCCTACATGCTGGCCATCAACGCGGGGGCGCACAGCTTCGAGGTGGCGAACCCCCGCCACTACCACGAGTGGCGCATCTGGGAGGACGTGAAGCTTCCCGAGGGCAAGATCCTGATCCCCGGCCTGATCGGGCACGCGACCAACTACGTCGAGCATCCCGAGCTCATCGCCGACTACATCGTGAAGTACGCCGGCCTGGTCGGGCGCGAGAACGTGATCGCCGGCTCCGACTGCGGCTTCTCGTCCCGCGCCACGTACTCGCCGGAGGTGCACCCCACCGTGGTGTGGCCGAAGTTCCGGGCCCTGGCCGAGGGGGCGGCCCTGGCCAGCAAGGAGCTCTGGGGCTAGCGCCGTGGTTCGGCGCGTCAGATGGCGATCACGACCTTCGCGCGTGCGTGCTCGACCTCGAGGTAGCGGATGGCCTCGGGCACGTCGCTCAGCGGGTAGGTCCGGTCCACCACCGGGGTCACCGCCCCCGACTCGATGAGCACCCGCAGGGTCGCGAGGTTCTCGCTGCTCGGCTTCTCCGTGAGTGACAGCACCCGCTGGCTGACGAATCGTGACAGCACCATGCTCTTGGCGAAAAGGGCCAGCGGCCCCAGGAAGCTGCCGCCCTCGGACACGCCGCCGCCGGACAGGACGAGCGTGCCCTCCGGCGTCAGCACCCGCCGGCAGTCGGTCAGCGAACGGTTCCCGACGAGGTCGAACACGACGTCGTAGCGCTGCCCGTTCCGGGTGAAGTCCTCCGACGCGTAGTCGATGACGTGGTCGGCCCCGATCGACCGGACCATGTCGGCGTTCCTCGCGCTGCACACGCCGGTGACCTCCGCGCCGAGGGACTTGCCGATCTGCACGGCGAACGTCCCGACGCCCCCGGAGGCACCGTTGATCAGGACGCGCTGGCCCGGCTGCACGCGCGCGGCGTCGCGCAGGCCCATGAGGGCGGTGGCCCCCGCCAGCGGTACCGCCGCCGCCTGCTCGAACGTCAGGTTGGCCGGCTTGGGGTCCACGGCGTCGTCCGGGGCGCTCACGTACTCGGCGAACGCGCCGTCGGCCTCTCCGAACACTGCGTCGCCCGGTCGGAGACGCTCCACACCCTCGCCCACGGCTTCTACCTGGCCGGCAAAATCCCGGCCCCGGATCTTCACCTTGGGCCCGCGCAACCCCATGCTCAGCCGCGCCACGTACGGATCGCCGCGCATGTAGTGCCAGTCGAGCGCGTTGACCGCCGCGGCCTGGACCCGGACCAACACCTCGTTGTCGCCTGGCGTCGGCTTGGGGACGTCTCTCAGCTCGAGGACATCGGGAGGGCCGTACCGATCCTGGGCGATTGCCTTCATGGGTCTCCCGTGTGCGAGTCCGGTGCGGCGGCGGCGGCACTTCTTAGCATGCCGTCTGGCGTCCTACGCCTCGCCCCGGCTCACGCCACCTACGATCGCCAGGGTGAATCTCGGTCGCAGATGACGGGAGTGCCATGGCGCTGAAGCTCGGAAACATCGCATTCGACTGCGACGACGTTCTGAAGGTGGCGACCTTCTGGTCGATGGTTCTCGAACGACCGCTCGACCGCGGCAGCAGCGAGCTGTTCGCATCGATCGGCGGTGCCGACGGCGATCGGGTGCAGCCGGCGTGGTACTTCGCCAAGGTGCCCGAGCCGAAGCAGGCGAAGAACCGTGTCCACCTGGATCTGACGACGCCCGATCCGACGGCGGTCGAGAAGCTCGTAAAGCTCGGCGCCAGCGTCGTCGGCGAGCACGAGGTGCCGGGAGGGAGTCACCGGTGGACCGTCATGCAAGACCCCGAGGGCAACGAGTTCTGCATCGCTGCGAAGAGCTTCACCGGCTGGGACTGATCTGTCTCTGTCGTCCTACGCCTCGCCGGCCGCCCAGGCGATCGCCGCCGCCCGTTCGGCGACCGGAAAATGCTTGACCTCGCCCGGTGTCATCCAGCCGAACAGGGCGGTCACATGGGTCATCCATTCGATGTCGGTGACGAGCGCGGTGCGCTTCCAGGCGCGCAGGTGCTCGACGCCCATCTTGAGGTCCTGCCACAGGGCCCCGGCCGAGAGCCCGTCGAAGTTGGTTATGACGATGACGCAGCGGATGCCGCCACCCTTGGTCGCGGCCCGCTCCAACGCTGGAAGCAGGACATCGCGGTAGTCCTCGGCCTGAAGTTTCCCCGACGCCTCGAATCCGACCACGCCGCTCGGTAGATCTGTCAGCTCCTTGATCAAGGGGTCCTCCATTGCCTGCTGTCGCTTGCAACTGGGCAGCGTCGAGTCTGCATCTAGGCTTGGGTGAAATGGAAGCGATCTCCGGGGTGATCCCGCTCCTGGTCTACGAGGACATCGAGGCGGCGCACGACTTCCTTGTGGAGGCGTTCGGTTTCGAGCCCGGGGGTGTCGAGCGCGACCCCGACGGCAACGTGGTCCACGGTGAGGTCCGGTGGGCGGACAGTGTCATGTGGCTGCATCGGGTGACCGAGGAGCATGATCTGGCTTCCCCCCGGAGCACCGGGCCTGCAACTGGCGGGCTGGTGGTTCACGTCGACGACGTCGACGCACACTTCACCCGGGCGCGGGACGCCGGCGCCCCCATCGACAGCGAACCGCGGGACCAGCCATACGGTCAGCGTGAGTACGGGGCCCGCGACCTCGAGGGACACCGGTGGTGGTTTGCCACGCCCACCACTGACACGGCCGAACAGCGCGAGACGTAGCTGCCGCAGCTCTGGCTTGAATCGCTCGTGTTGAGGCTCGTTCTGCTTGCAGCCGGCGTAGTGGTTGCCACGTGGGCGTTGATGGTCGTGCTGGCGCGACGACTCCCCGAGGCTGCCGCCAAGGACCTGGCGACGGTGCTTCCGGCGTGGGCGACGACTGCGCGGAGGCTCAGGCGGGATCCGCGTGTCCCACGGCGGGCGAGGGTCGCGGTTGTCATTGCGCTGCTCTGGGTCCTTTCGCCGATTGACCTGATCCCGGAGTTCCTGCCAATCATCGGTCCGCTCGACGACGTGCTCGTGGTGGCGCTGGCGTTCAGATATGCGGCACGTCAGGTGCCACGGGCGGTGCTGTTCGAGGCGTGGCCAGCGGATTCACGCATCCTGGAGCGGCTGCTCCCGGGCCGGTCGGCGCCGGCCTAGCCCACCAACTCGGATGGCCGGTCGGGGTCGGGATGCTGCCAGCGCCAGCGGTTGTGGAAACCGCAGCGCAACTGGCCGTTGTCGACGGATGTCGTGCCGCCCGCGGTCCAGGGCTGGATGTGGTCGCCCCGACAGCGTTCTGCCGGCTGGTCACAGCTGTGATGGGTGTACCACTGATCGCGGACCTCGAGAGCCCGGCGCACGGCGCCGGTGAACCGGCGGGCTCGGCCCATGTCGATGACGCGGGAGGGCCCGTCGAACACGACCCGCTCGATCAGCGCGTCGTCCAGCAGCGAGGCAACGGTGCCAGGGCTCACGACGGTCCCGCCTGCCAGCTGGCAGATGCGGCCCTTGAACGTCTCGTAACCGACGAACACGCTGATCAGCGGCCTAGGACGCTTGCCATCGGCGGGGGCGGTCATGGCTCGCCTGGCCAGCTCCACCAGTGCGTCGTGCCGTCGCTGCGCCGGGGTCCGGGTGAGATGGCAGGCGGTCGCGGCGTCGCCGTGTTCGGCGCGGGCGGCGGCCCAGTCGGCCTGGAACAGTTCCTGCTCGACCCGCCGCAACGCCGCGTCGACGGTCGCGTAGCCCAGCGGCGTCAGCATGCCGTCCAGGATCCCGGTGCCGCGCATCCCCGGTGACAGGTGCACCCGGCGCAGGCCGTCGTCATGGTCGGTGTCGCGCTCGACGCCGTCGGGGTCGGCGTGCTGGCGCCCGTATTCGATGGCCCGGACGAAATCGGCCCACGACATGGTGCGGGCGTGGTCGACCAGGAGGGCCTCGTCCCGAGCGAAGAACTCGGCGGTGCGGCCGCCCGCCAGCGAGGCCAGCGTCATGGCGTGGCGCACGGAGATGTCGCCGGCAGCAAGGGCCTCGGCAGTGTCGGGCATGGCACGGAGCCGCCGGCCGAGCCACGCCTCGGCCTTGGCCTTGCCGACGGGGAGTCGGCAGCGGTGCGCTAGCCACGCGCCACAGGAACGGGAACCGTCGTCGGCCCAGACTCGCCGGGCGTCGGCAGCTGCGGTCAGCCGGGTCACCGCTGCGGCCAACCGGGCTTGCTGGCGATGGAGCTGCACCACTGCCTCGACCAGCTCTGTGTCCGCCAAGGTGTCGACATCGACGTCGACGTCGAGTAGCTCGTCAATAACGGCCGTCAACCGAGGTACGATTTGACTAAAGTCTCCGCTGACAGCCGATACCAACATATGTTCGATCTTATCACGAGAATTGGCGGCAGTCGAAATACCAATTGGGCTCGACGCACTGATGCGTGGTTGCCGGCGCCGTATTGATGCGACTCGGCGAGTCTCCTCGGACCAGGTGCGCGCCGAACACGCCGGCTCCGGACAGCGCCACGCGTCGCTTGGCCCACACCTCGTGGTGACGACGGGGTGACGGCATGTCTTTGAAGAAAAACGGGGCCTCTGCACCCGAAGATCTTCAAAGTCGTGCGGGGCCGGCCGACGACTTCGGCACCTGCCTGGTCGTCGACTTCGGGCTCAGACAACGCCCCAATCCTTTTCGAGAATTGCGATCCCCCCAGAAGCTGCAGAAGCCTGGGGTCCAGAAGGGAGGCCAGCGATGGAGCCCTATTTCGATCTCGGCACCTACACGCGCGGGACTTCGACCACCTCGACGATCGCCCAGACGTGGTTCGACCGGGGTCTGGTGTGGTGCTACGCGTTCCACCATGAAGAGGCGATCCGGTGCTTCGACCGCGCCATCGAGCACGACCCCGGCTTCGCCCTGGCCCACTGGGGGATCGCCTACGCGATCGGGCCCAACTACAACAAGCAGTGGGAGGCGTTCGATCCGGTCGAGCTTGCGGCATCGCTGGAGAAGGCGTGCAACGAGGTCGCAGCCGCGCGCGCGTGCGCGGATCGCGTGTCGCCGGTCGAGCGGGCGCTCGTCGAGGCGCTCGGGCACCGCTATCAGGCCAAGGACCCGTCGGCCGACCTCGTCGCATGGAACATCGACTACGCCGAGGCGATGCGTGACGTGTATCGCGCGTACCCCAGTGACCTCGATGTCGCAGGACTCTTCGCCGACGCACTGATGAACCTCACGCCGTGGAGGCTGTGGGATCGTTACACGGGCCTGCCATCCGACGGTGCGAGGACGCTCGAGGCCAAGGCGGTGCTCGAGCGCGCCCTAGAGCGGCCGGGCGGCGGCACGCACCCCGCACTCGTGCACCTGTACGTGCATCTGATGGAGATGTCGCCGGTTCCTGAGCAGGCACTGCCGGTCGCCGACCGGCTGCGCTCGCTCGTCCCGGACGCCGGCCACCTCGTGCACATGCCGACGCACATCGACGTGCTGTGCGGCGACTACAAGAGCACGCTCGAGTGGAACCTGCGCGCCATCGAGGTCAACGAGAAGTACGTCGCTCGTCAGGGCCGGGTCGGGTTCTACGCGCTCTACCACGCGCACGATCGCCACTTCGCGATCTATGGAGCGATGTTCCTCGGTCGGTCGCAGGTGGCGCTGCGCGTCGCTGCCGACCTCGAGGCCTCGCTTCCGGAGGAGCTGCTGAGGATCGAGCAACCGCCAATGGCGGACTACCTCGAGGCGTTCATTCCCATGCGCGTGCATGTGCTCATCCGCTTCGGGTTGTGGGACGAGATCCTCTCGCTGCCGTTCCCCGCTGACCCCACGCTCTACTGCACCACGACGGCGATGACGCAGTACGCCCAGGGTGTCGCATTTGCGGCGACCGGGAGAATGGAGGAGGCCGAGGCGGCGCGCGACGCCTTCGTCGCCGCCGTCGAGCGCGTACCCGAGTCGCGCTACCTGTTCAACAACACGGCCCGAGACATCCTCGCTGTCGCCGGCGCCATGCTCGACGGCGAGCTGGCGTATCGGCGCGGCCAGTTCGACGTCGCGTTCGAGCACCTGCGCCGGGCCATTGCGCTCGACGACGCGCTGCCGTACGACGAGCCGTGGGGCTGGATGCAGCCCACGCGCCACGCCTACGGGGCGCTGCTGCTCGAGCAGGGCCGGGTTGAGGAAGCCGAGGCCATCTACGCCCAGGACCTCGGCTACGACCCATCGATCCCGCGCTCCTCCTGGCACCCCGGGAACGTTTGGAGCCTGCACGGCTACCACGAGTGCCTCGTTCGGCTGGGGAAGGACGGGCCGGCGCGGATCATCAAGCAGCAGCTCGACCTCGCCCTTGCCCGCGCCGACGTCCCGATCGTGTCGTCGTGCTTCTGTCGGAGGACACAGCACGAGGCCGTCGCGTGATCGGGCGCCTCGGATCTGAGCGGGCGGTCAGTGGTGGTCGTGGGAGCCGAACTGGCGGCGAACCCACCTACCAAGCCGTCGACGTGGTGGCGGCCTCGGTGGCCCTGCGGCCGTCGAGATAGACGAAGCCCTTGGTGCCGTCGACGGTGATCGTCTGGCCGGTCTTGATGGCCGTCGTGCCGACCTCGGTGCCGACCACGGCGGGGACGCCGAATTCGCGCGCCACGATCGCGGTGTGCGACAGGACGCCACCGACGTCGGCGACGATCGCGCCCGCGACCGAGAACACCGGCACCCAGGGGGGCAGGGTCATCTCGCACACCATGACCTCGCCGTCCTCGAGCGCCGTCGCCTCGTCCAGCGATCGCACCACCCTGGCGGTGCCCGTGTAGACCCCTCGTGAGCCGGCTACGCCCTTGAGCGCACCGGGGTCGGCGCTCTCCTCGGGCGGGACCATGCCGAGCAGCCGGTACACCAGCGCGTCCATGAACGGGTCGGGCGCGTCGGGCGGGGGTGGCGGGTTGCCGAGCGTGGTGGGGGCCGGGACGCGGCTGGCCGCCTCCATGCTCGCCCGCCGTTCGGCGACCGTCTCCCGTTGGTCACCGCCGTCGGCCCGGGCGGGGACGACCTCATCC
>Ga0081538_10001895_pt1 | contig 21006 bp, 19 predicted proteins | sample TabmetS5T2R1_FD_71022 | JGI IMG/M metagenome (GOLD analysis project Ga0081538, IMG submission 71022) | Tabebuia heterophylla rhizosphere microbial communities from the University of Puerto Rico - S5T2R1 | ecosystem: Host-associated > Plants > Roots > Rhizosphere ...
CAGAAATCCGCTACGCCAAGATATCACTGACGACGCCGGCCCCCACCGTACGCCCCCCCTCCCGAATGGCAAAGCGCAACTCCTTCTCTAACGCGATCGGCGTGATCAACTCCACCTGCACCGCCACATTGTCCCCCGGCATCACCATCTCCGTCCCCGCCGGTAACGTCACCACCCCCGTCACATCCGTCGTGCGAAAATAAAACTGCGGCCGATACCCTTGAAAAAACGGCGTGTGCCGCCCCCCCTCATCCTTCGACAACACATACACTTCCGCCGCAAACCGCGTGTGCGGCGTGATCGACCCCGGCTTCGCTAACACCTGCCCCCGCTCGATCTCGTCCCGCTTCACCCCGCGCAACAACACCCCAATATTGTCCCCCGCTTCCCCCCGGTCTAAAATCTTGCGAAACATCTCCACCCCCGTCGCCACCGTCTGCTGCGTCGCCCGAAACCCCACGATCTCCACCGCATCCCCCACATTGACCACGCCGCGCTCCACCCGCCCCGTCGCCACCGTGCCGCGCCCCGAAATCGTAAAGACATCTTCCACCGGCATCAAAAACGGCCGCTCCACCGCCCGCTGCGGCGTCGGCACATAGGCATCGATGGCCTCCATCAACTCAAAGATACACGCCGTCTCCGGCGCATTCGGATCGCCACTCTCCAGCGCCTGCAGCGCACTGCCCCGGATGATCGGAATGTCGTCGCCCGGAAACTCATACTTCGAGAGCAACTCGCGTAACTCCAACTCCACTAAATCCAACAGCTCCGCATCGTCCACCATGTCCACTTTGTTCATAAACACCACAATGTAGGGCACCCCCACCTGGCGCGCCAGCAAAATATGCTCGCGCGTCTGCGGCATCGGCCCGTCCGCCGCACTCACCACCAAAATCGCCCCGTCCATCTGCGCCGCCCCGGTGATCATGTTTTTGACGTAATCGGCATGCCCGGGGCAATCGACATGGGCATAGTGGCGCTGCGCACTTTCATATTCCACGTGCGCCGTGGCAATGGTGATGCCCCGCGCTTTTTCTTCCGGGGCTTTGTCAATTTGATCAAACGGAATATACTGCGCCAGGCCCTTTTTGGCTAAGACCTGCGTCATCGCCGACGTCAAGGTCGTTTTGCCATGATCGACATGGCCAATGGTGCCCACGTTGACATGGGGCTTCGTGCGCTGAAACTTCGCTTTCGCCATCCCCTCCCCCTTTCCTACAAAAACTTAGCTTAACACTAGAGATTGCATCTTAAGATACGTGTTGTCCCATTATGAGACTAACTTTATACTCTCCATGAGCCTCAAGCTCATACAGAGCCCACGATCGGACTCGAACCGATGACCTCTTCCTTACCAAGGAAGTGCTCTGCCTCCTGAGCTACGTGGGCCCAAAGGCGTACTGCACAAGAGCGGGAAACGGGACTCGAACCCGCGACCCCCAGCTTGGAAGGCTGGCGCTCTAGCCAACTGAGCTATTCCCGCCCCGTATCACGGTTCCATAAGCAATGGGGAGGGGAGGATTCGAACCTCCGAAGGCTGAGCCAACAGATTTACAGTCTGCCCCCTTTGACCGCTCGGGAACCTCCCCTGGAAACAACAAATTCCTGGGAACAACAATTTAGGTAGTACTATGGAAAATGCTTGTCTGATACACATGAGGAGCCGATGGGAGGAATTGAACCTCCAACCTGCTGATTACAAATCAGCTGCTCTACCTTTGAGCTACATCGGCAGTGCAGACATGCCCATACGGCAGTCAGCAAAATGCGTAAGTAAAAATCGTAAAAAAAAAATTACGTCTTGTCAACGAGAAATTGGCCCTTTAACTCTCTCAGCCTCCTCTCGTTGGCCGTACGAGGCGACGTAGTGGTCCCAACGATACGCTAAAATAATCGCTCCAGCCGTAGCGACATTGAGCGAATTCGTCCCTGTGTGCATGGGGATACGCACCAGGCTGTCACACCGCTCACGGACCAGACGGCGTATGCCGCCACTCTCCGCCCCTAACACGAGCACGACACGCTCTGGCCACGCTACCTGGGCAACCGTGAGAACGGCCTGTGTATCAGCACCGTAAACCCAGAATCCGTGTTGTTTCAACTCATCGAGAACTCGCACAATATTTACTACACGCACAATAGACATCCGCTCAATCGCACCGGCTGAACGCTTCGCTACTGCTGGGGTCAAGGGTACGGCATCGTGACGTGGCACTATAATGGCATGCACACCGAACGCCGCAGCGGAGCGAATCAGGGCGGCAAAGTTGCCAGCATCCGTCACACTGTCGAGGCACAGAAGTGTGTGCGGCCCTGGTGTTGCTGTTATGGAGGCAATGACCACATCCCAGGGTTGATAGACGTGTGGCTCGCTGAGGGCAACAACACCCTGATGCGCACTATGGCCGAGTAAGTGGTGTAACTGCGCACGCTCTACGGTGACAACAGGAATGCCCCGACGCTTAGCGAGAGCAATAATGCGCTGGACCTCCGCCCCACGCCGTTGAGCACTGATAAGCACCTGCCGTATATGGCGACGCTCTTCCTGTAAAGCTTCGAGGACTGGATGGACCCCATAGAGCTTCTCGTCCGTCATCTTGTGATCACCGTCGTGATTCTGCCGCGCCAGCTGGAGCACAATACCAGCAGAGACAGACGGCATAGGCCGCAATGCCTGTCCCTGCGCCGACAAATCCCAGACCATCTGTTGTCGTAGCCTTCACACTCATCTGCGCTGGGTCCACACCCACTGTCGTTGCCAGGGTTTGCACCATGGGCTGCACGTATGGTGTCAGGCGTGGACGCTGGGCGACCACCGTAATATCGGCATTGCCTAGAGTATAGTGCTGTGCCGCTAACAATTGAGCCACGTGCTGCAGCAGATGCAGACTCGACACACCACGCCAGCGTTCGTCTGTGCTCGGGAAGTGGTGTCCCAAGTCACCGAGGGCCAGTGCACCGAGCATAGCATCGCATAGGGCGTGTACCACAACGTCAGCATCGGAATGCCCATCCAAGCCGCGCTCGTACGGAATCGTTACACCTCCGAGCACTAACGGGCGTCCCGGAACCAAGGGATGGACATCGTAACCGAAGCCAATACGCATAGGAACTTTCACGCGCGCTCGCACAGGAACGTTTCACAAAAAATGAGATCGTCTGGAGTGGTAATTTTGATGTTATGCTCGTAGCTCGGGACAATCTGCACAGGATATCCCAAGGCTTCAATGAGTCCAGCCTCGTCTGTGGCCTGGAGACCTTGTCGCCAAGCGTGCTGAAATGCCCTGCGTAAGAGCGCATGTCGAAAGGCTTGCGGGGTCTGGACACGCCATAAACTCTCGCGCGGCACTGTGGCTTCTACAGCACCTGCTGCAGAGACGCGCTTCAGCGTGTCTTTCAGCGGTACTGCAGCGATAGCGGCACCGTAGCGGCTGGCATGCTCGAGCGTTTGCTGCAAGAGCAACTCCGTCACCAAAGGACGTACCCCATCATGGACCACGACGAGATCGACAGCGTCTGTCACCTGTTGCAATCCCCGCCAAACAGATTCCTGACGCGTTGTTCCCCCAGCGATAACACCGCGGACTTTCCCAAACCCATAACGCTCTACTATGGTACTCTGACACGAGGCACATTGCTCAGCTGCGACCACCACCCAGACTTCGTCTATGGCTATGCACGCCTCGAACACTACGAGCGTGCGCGCTAAAATCTCCCGACCGCCAATCTGGAGAAACTGTTTAGGGACGGTGCCTCCCATGCGCCGGCCTTCCCCAGCCGCAGGAATGATCGCTGCCACACGGCCATAGGCCGATCTCGTATCCACGACGTTCCCTTTTCTACCGTCCCTCGATGGCGACTTCCCGCTCGTGCTCTTCTCGCAAACGCGTGAAGATCATCCGCCCAGCCGTTGTCTGTAAAACGCTCGTAACGATTACATCAATATGTCTGCCGACATAGCGTTTCGCATTATCAACCACCACCATAGTCCCATCGTCCAGATAGGCCACCCCTTGCCCGTATTCCTTGCCTTCCTTCATGATATGCACGTTCATCACCTCGCCGGGCAATACCACAGGTTTTACTGCATTGGCCAATTGATTCACATTCAGGACAGGAACCCCCTGGAGTTCAGCGACCTTGTTCAGGTTGAAATCGTTCGTCAGCACTTTGCCTTTGAGCGCTTTGCCTAAGGCCACGAGTTTGGTATCCACCTCACGAATCTTTGGGAAATCGTGATCGACAATACGCACCGTCATATCGATATTCTTTTGGATACGTTGCAGGATATCAAGGCCACGTCGTCCACGATTCCGTTTGATCGAATCAGGAGATCCAGCAATGTGTTGGAGTTCTTTGAGGACAAACTGCGGCACAATCAGAGGCCCCTCCAGGAACCCCGTCTCACAGATATCGGCGATACGACCATCAATGATCACACTCGTATCGAGAATTTTCGGGCTACTGGCCTGCCCCGCACCAACTCCCAGGGTCTCCTCATCGCCGGCTCTGAACTCCGGACCTTTCCACAGACCGAGGACAATCCCAAAGTAGGAGCAGACAGTATATAGTAGCAAAGCCAGAGGCTGCGTTATCTCTGGCTCCTGAATAGGCAGTTTACCCACCACTTGATTGCCTAAAGCTCCGGCCAAGATCCCAACCATGAGCCCTGCCAATCCATATAAATAGGACCATAGGGGAACTGCCCGGAGATAGCGTTCAAGCATGCACAGCCCTACTCCAGCCACGAGAGCAACAGTGGCACCTATGATTCCAGACACAAAACTGCCTTGCGCCAGACCAATGACAGCCCCTGCCCAAGTGCATACAACAAGGACGATGAGTCGTAAAATGTACAGTCCCACGCGCTAACCTCCTCTCAAGCATCAAGAAGCTCCGTGGGCTGGAATGTACTAGGCCGCACATCGCGGCTGCTCATGGACCTCACCTGCCACTAGAAACAACCAGCAATCCTCATAAACTTCAATTGTCGCGGAGGCATAGGTCAAGGAACTACGAGGCGACCCAAAACTACTTCTCTCTGCAGTATCTAAGCGCCTCAATGCTATGTAGATGCGTATGGGTAGTATCACGCCTACAAAAATTGAGGCTATCTCTTGGAGAGAGTTTATGGAGTGATCTTAGCAAGCACCGAGATCAGCGTCAAGCTAACGGTCCCTTCCAAGGAAGAGACGTGCTATACTCGCCTACAGATAGGAGACTTCTCTGCTGGCAGCACTCCAGTTCTTACACCAGCCACAAGACGGAGAGAGCCGATGCAGCCGTTACGTTCACTGCTGTTTGTGCCGGGTAATAAGCCGACCTGGATGGAGAAAGCGTTACATTATGGTGCGGATGCATTAATCTTGGATCTCGAGGACTCTGTCCCAGGCTCTGACAAGCGCTCCGCGCGCTCCCACGTCCGACAGGTCCTCGAGCGTCTGCACGACCACGGAGCCCTCTTAACCGTGCGTATTAACGCCCTAGATACAGGGCTTGCCGGTGACGATCTCGAAGCTATTCTCTGTCCTGGACTCGCGGCTATTGTCGCCCCAAAGGTTGAGACACCACACGATGTGGTAGTCTTGGACACCTTGCTTACTCAAGGGGAACGGCGGGCTGGTATGGCGGTAGGGCAGGTAGAAATTTTTCCCACACTCGAAACAGCCAAAGGGATCTATCATGCCTATCAAATTGCTAGCAGCTCAGCGCGTGTACCAACCCTGTGCGGAACCGCTGGCCAGGGGGGTGATACCGCGCGCGCGCTCGGCTATCTTTGGAGCCAAGCCGGCGCCGAAACGCTGTACATTCGCTCTAAGGTTCTGCTCGAAGCCCGGGCGGCTGGGGTGACCTACCCATTGATGGCGAGTTGGTTCAACATTACGGATCTGGAGGGATTACGCGCCGATGCCCGGCTGAATCGCCAGTTGGGTTACAGCGGTCAGGTTGTCATCCATCCCACGCATGTGCCAGTGGTCAACGAGGTCTTTACGCCTACACCTGAGGAAATTGCCTACTATCAGGGTCTCCTGGCGGTCATGGAGGAGGCGGAACGGCACGGGACCGCAGCAGTGACCTACCAAGGCGCCATGGTGGACATTGCTATGGTGAAAACGGCGCAGCAAGTGCTCGCCCTGGCACGAGCTATCAGCGCTGGCAAGGTCGAGGAAAAATGAGGGCTTGAATTGTGTAAGCTCTTTTGGATACGATAAGGCCATACCAGGTTTCCAGGGCAATTATGAAGGGGTGCGCCATGATATATAAGACGCTTGAAACCGTGGCGAATATGTTGAACAATGCAGGGCTCTGGCTCCTGGTACTTGTCTTGATCGGATGTTCTCTGTTTGTCTTACGGATGGCGAGCACACCGAAAAAGCCCCGCCCCTGGATGGTACGTAAGGGTGAGTGTCCTTTCTGTGGCAGTGAATTGTTTGGCACCACGCGTGACTACCAGCGCCTGCATCTGCTCGAAGCCTTGTCCCCAGAAAGTAAATATCTGTGCACGAACTGTGATCGAGAAAAGGTTGCCGACCTGCTCAGTAAATATGGCCTGGGCCTGGCTGACGATTGACCTCTTCTCATCCCCCGGTAGACGTCTCTGGTAAGGATCCTTCTCCATGACTCAGTCTCCTTTTGCACTTGAGGGTAAGACGATTATTGTCACCGGTGGTGGGATTGGCATCGGTAAGAGTATTTCCATTGAATGCGCTCGTGCCGGTGCTGACATCATGCTCTGTAGCCGACATATGGAGCATCTGGAACCTACAGCCGAGGCTATACGAGGACTCGGTAAACGCGCCCTTGCCCTCACCGTTGATGTGCGTGACCCTGACCAGGTGCACAGTGTCGTGCAACGTACGCTGGCGGAATTTGGCAAGATTGACGTGCTCGTCAACAATCACGGTGCCAGCTTTCGTGCCCCGGTGGAAAAAATCAGCCTGAACGGTTGGAACGCGGTTGTGAGCATCAATTTGCATGGCGTGTTTCTCTTTTGCCAGGCGGTGGGGCAACACATGATCGAGCGTCAACAAGGGGTCATCGTCAACATCGCTTCCATGGCTGGTGTGCGTGGCTCGCAGATGATGTCCCACTATGGGGCCGCGAAGGCGGCCGTCATCAATTTCACCACGACCTTAGCGATGGAGTGGGCGCCCCACAATATTCGGGTCAACTGCATTGCCCCTGGCCCCATCGAAACCGAGGGCTACCTGGAGGTCCTACATCGCACCAACCCGAATGCGGATGAGGTCTACCAGAGTGTGGCAGCACGGGTGGCATTGGGACGTTGGGGGCGGGTTGAGGAAATCGCCTACCCTACTATCTTCCTGGCTTCGGAGGCCTCCAGCTTTATGACGGGGGCGACTATCAACATCGATGGGGGGCCAGCACGGCGCGAGCTCGAATAGATCGAGAGAAGCCTGAACTGAGGAGGCGCATGCAGACCAATAGTACCAGTCAATACTTGCAGTTGGAGCACGTGAACCTGCACTACCTCGACTACGGAGGTCCTGGTCCCCAGACCCTGGTCCTGGTCCACGGCGGTGGCGCCAATGCTCACTGGTTTGATTTTGTTGGACCGGCCCTGGCATGCTATTGTCGGGTGTTAGCCGTGGATTTGCGGGGGCATGGGGATAGCAGCTGGGCAGAGCCACCGGTCTATACCTTCGAGGCCTACATGCAGGACCTCCGGACCCTGTTCCAGGCTGAGCACCTCACAGCGCCACTCCTCATGGGCCATTCCATGGGAGGCATACTCCTGACGCAATACGCCGGGACGTGGCCTCAAGAGATAGGAGCCCTGATAGTCTGTGACTCAAGGCCAGTGTATTCTGAGGAAGCCACTGGCCTCTTACAGCAGATGGGACAGCGCCCAGGACGAGAATACCCCACGCTCGAAGAGTACATCGCCCATTTCCGCATCCGTCCTGATGGATTGCGTGCACCGCCGGCCGTCCATCACTATATTGCCCGCTCTGCAGCGCGACAATTACCAAACGGCACGTGGATGCACAAGATCGACCGTCGCGTGTATGCGCAACGCACCTCGATGAATACTTTGCCGTTCTGGCAGCGCATCACCTGCCCAGCCTTGGTCCTCCGGGCTGAGCATAGTTCACGCTTGACGCCAGCACTCCTCCAACAGATTCACGAGGTCTGTCCTCATATGGAGTGGTCTGACGTTGCTGGCGCCGGGCATCATCTCATGCTCGATCAGCCCGAACAAACCGCCACACTGATGCGTGCGTTTTTGCAGCGGCATCATTGCATCTAGGGCTGAGCATGCCTCCTCAGCCCATCAATCTTCAGCCGTCATTTCTAGGCTAATGTCCACGGCCGATGCAGAATGCGTGAGGGCTCCTACGGAGATCAGGTCTACCCCAGCTTCAGCATACAGGTGTGCAGTTTGCAGCGTAATACCCCCCGAGGACTCCAGCAAGAGATGTTCGCCTCCGGGGGTCTCGCGTACCAGCCGCACGGCTTCACGCGTCTGTTCTGGGGTCATATTATCCAACAGGATGGTGTCAGCCCCTGCGGCCAGTGCTTCGTGGAGTTGGGGAAAATTTTCGACTTCCACTTCGATTTTCTGAAGGTGAGAAACAGCTTGCCGGGCTAGATTGACGGCCGCAGTGATACCGCCAGCGATAGCAATATGGTTGTCTTTAATGAGCACGCCGTCTCCCAGACCAAAGCGATGATTGTACCCACCGCCGACCCGTACCGCGTACTTCTCGAGCAGGCGGAGCCCTGGGGTCGTCTTGCGCGTATCAATAACGCGTGCCCTGGTATGCCGCACGCTCTCTACATAGCGCCGTGTCGCTGTCGCCACACCCGAGAGACGCTGGAGGAGGTTCAGGGCTACCCGCTCAGCCGTGAGCAGGGCCCGGGCTGGACCATGAATCTCAGCAATAACGCTCCCAGGAGTGAGAAGCACGCCATCCTGCACAGCACAGTCCAAACGGATGGTACTGTCTACCGTGTGGAAGACGGCCAGAGCGACTTCAAGCCCCGCCAGCACGAGCGCTTCTTTGGCCAATAAACGTCCATGCCCCCGGGCCTGGGGCGGCACCGTCGCCAGGGTAGTGATATCGCCATACCCAACATCTTCTTCGAGAAGTCGGGCAACAAGTTCACGTAATGCTAAAGGCGACAAGTCCATAGTGTCTCCTCCAGGAGCAATTATGTGAACAATAGTGGCAAAAAATTCTTTTGATAGGCTATAATAGCAGGTTGCGCAACGTTGCTGCTTGGCGTAAGCAGCACTGTGCCACAAGGTTGTCTGTGTCAGGAGGCTGAACCTTGACTACTCAGCATGCGCTCCTCGATGCCGCTATTAAGAAAATCGGTAATCGCTATCTCACCACCATGCTCATTGCGAAGCGTATTCGCCAGCTCTATCACGGCGCGCCGGCTCTGGTGGAGCACGACGGCGATGAGAGCCATTTCACCATTGCTGTGCGTGAAATCGCCGAGGGACATCTAACCATAGAGCCTATGATAGGGAGTCCCCCAGCCGCCTTTGCCTCCCCTATCCATACGAGCAACGGGACTGCCGAGGACATCACGCCGGCAGTGGTCAAAGATACCCAGTAAAGGCGCCGGCCTGGGGAGGGCAGGAAGTGCTTCTGCCTTCCCACAGGTGGCGTCATCGTACCATGCTCCTAGTACACAAAGCAAATAGCACATGAGAACCCCGTAGACAGCAGACAGGCAACTGCGGACCATGGAGTGGCAGGCATGAGGCGCGTTCTTCTTCGCTCTCCCCTCGACATGCACCTGCACCTGCGCGAAGGCAATATGCTGCAAACGGTGGCGCCGCTGAGTGCGCAGGCGTTCGCAGGGGCGGTGATCATGCCGAACCTTGTTCCGCCCGTGGACAACCGGGAGCGGCTTGAGCGCTATCGTGCATCCATTCGCGCCGCTAGTGACGGTGCGCTCTTCGAGCCGTACATGACGCTGTTTTTTAAGGCGTATGACGAGCCTACACTGCGCAGTCTGCAAATGCACATCATCGGGATCAAACTCTATCCCGCCGGTGTGACGACGCACAGCGAAGCCGGTGTGCAGACCATCGAGGACGCCGCACCTACGCTGGCCCTCATGCAGGAACTCGCTATTCCGCTGCTCGTGCATGGCGAAACACACGGTTTTGTGCTCGATCGTGAGCGCCAATTCCTCACGGTGTATGACCGCCTGGCAACGCGCTTTCCCAGGCTTACTATCGTTATGGAACATATCACTACCCGGGAGGCAGTAGCATTTCTGGACCGGTATCCCAATGTTTACGCCACCGTGACCTTGCATCACCTCCTATATACCCTGGACGATATCGCTGGCGGACTCTTGCAGCCCCATCTCTTCTGCAAACCTCTCGCCAAACGTCCAGAAGACCGCGACGCCTTGCTCGCGGCGGCGCTCAGCGCCCATCCCAAACTGATGTTCGGGAGCGACTCGGCGCCACACCCGCAGTCCGCCAAAGAGTGCAGTGGCTGTGCAGCAGGCGTATTCACGGCACCCATCGCTCTGCCGCGTCTGGTAGAGCTATTCGAGCAGCACCACGCTCTGGACAGGCTGCAGGCCTTCGTGTCCGACAATGCACAACACATCTATGACATTCAGCCACCTGCACGCCTCGTCGAGCTTGAAAAAACACCCTGGGTGGTACCGGAGCGCTATGGTACCGTCATTCCTATGCACGCTGGGGAGACGCTGGCCTGGCAGGTAGTCGCAGCTTGAAGTCGCACAAGGAAAGAAGCATTGGCTATTTCGGACCGGGTGATTGTCATGCATGCCGGATCTGTCGAACAGATTGGTACACTCAATGAGATCTACGATACACCCCGCAGTGCCTTTATAGAGGACTTTGTGGGGCCGCCAATCTCATCCGTGTGCAGGGTATAATGCCTAGTGTCGAGTGGATCCTTTTCATGACCTGCCGTGCTGCGAAGTTGGAGTCGTACGTTGTACAGTCCAAGTATTGGTGCTCTGGGGCGTATTGTATCGCCTACTGAGGTGCTGCCTGTTGATCTAGCGCGGACGTTTGCGATTGGCCAGCGTCTCCAGGGTAAAAAGGTATAACCAGGTGAGATATGAGCCATATGACCTTGCCACCCCTGCCCTATGACCCCACGACCTTGCCGCGCGAGACTGCCCGCCATTATATCCCTGCCACTGACCAGGAGATCCAGGCGATGCTCGGGACCCTCGGTCTGTCGCAGCTCGACGAGCTTTTTGCGCATATCCCAGCGCCTGCCCGCATGGTTGATCCACCTGACCTGCCTGAAGAACTGGGCTATGCGGACCTCTATCAGCATGTCGTTGCCCAGAGTCAGAAAAACCGCTTGCCTGCTATGACATTTTTAGGCGATGGCTTGCCGCATTACAGTGTCCCTGACCTGGTACCGTTCGTAGCAGGTTTGCGCGAGTTAATGACGGCTTATACCCCTTATCAGCCCGAGCGCAGCCAGGGCACCCTCATGACGCAGTGGCTCTACCAGTGCTGCCTCGCGATGCTCACTGGCTTCGAGGCCATTAATGCCTCGCAGTACGATCGCGCCACGGCGCTCGTAGAGGCGTTGTATACGGCGGCCCGTTTGTCGCGTCAGGGGCGCACGCATTTTCTCCTGCTGGGTTCGCTCTGGCCACAGGATCTGGAGGTTGTGCGCACCCTTCTGGCCGGCACGCGGCTGACCTACGAGGTGGTCCCCATCGACCCAGAGCGTGGCATAGTACCACTCGCAGTGTTGGAGCAACAGGCATGTGCCCAAGCTGCTATGTTAGCAGGGATTGCCTTCCCGCAGGTCAATAGTCTGGGGTGTCTGGAAGACATTGATGGGCTCACAGATCTGGCGCACCGCCTTGGGGCCAGAGCCATTGTTGTCACGGACCCGATGCTGCTGGCTACCGGCGGGCTCAAAGCTCCCGGCACGTTCGGTGCGGAGGGCGAGGGGGCAGATATCCTTGTGGGAGAAGCGCAGCATCTGGCCATCCCCCCGCATTATGGGGGACCAGGGCTGGGGGTATTTGGCATGCGCTACAATGCAGCGCATCAACAAGACATTCGCCAGGCGCCGGGGCGCTTCGTCGGTGACGCCCAGGACGAGGCTGGGCGTCCCGCTAAGGTCATGGTATTATCGACCCGTGAGCAGCACATTCGTCGTCATAAGGCCACGTCGAACATCTGTACGAACCAGGGCTTTGTGGCCACGCTCGCCGCGGCGGCGGTTCTGGCACGGGGCGAGGAAGGCATGCGGAAGGCCTGTAGGCAGGCGCGTGCCAATGCCCTCACGGCAGCACGCCGGCTCCTGCGGGTGCCTGGGGTGTCCTTAGCGTTTCCTGAGACACCGTTCTGGAATGCCTTTGTCCTCGCCTTACCGTGCTCCAGCGCTAGCCTGGTGGAGACCGCCCGCCAGCGCCGTATGCATCTCGGGGTAGATGTATCATTGCGCATTCCTGGGTCAGGAGGGAATCATCTACTCCTGTCGTTTTCGGATCTTCAGGGGCCAGAGCATCTTGAGCGGCTAGTCGCGCTGTTTGCCGAAGCCATCGCTATGCCGAGAGCTAAAGCCGCAGTGTCCCTCCCAGAAGTCCCCGCGACTGGCTTGCGGCGCAAGCCCGTAGGCTTACCAAGTTGGGACCAGGAACAGTTGCGGGCGTTCTTTGTCTCCTTATCAGAACAAAATATCAGTCCTGACCGCACCTGCTACCCACTGGGCTCCTGCACGATGAAGTACAACCCCTACATCAACGAGGTGGCGGCTGCTTTGCCCGGCTTTGCCTATCTCCACCCCGCTGCGCCATGGGCAGATGCGCAGGGCACGTTGGAAGTACTTTATAACGTTCAAGAGTATTTTAAGGCTATTACGGGACTGCCGGCCGTCACCACACAACCGGTGGCTGGCGCGCAGGGTGAGCTCGTGGGCCTCAAAATGTTTCAGGCGTATCACCGCAGCCGTGGCGATACGCAGCGTGATATTGTCCTCATTCCGCACTCTGCCCATGGCACGAACCCGGCCACAGCCACCATGGCCGGCTTTGAAACGGTGCAGCGTGGCGCTGAAACCCTCTCTGGCGTAGTCGAGATCAATGCTGGCCCCAACGGGCAAATCGCGATGGATCACCTGCGCCAGCTCCTTGACCGCTACCGGGGGCGCATTGCGGGCATTATGGTCACTAACCCGAACACGTCTGGGGTGTTTGAAAGGCATTTCGCCGAGATTGCTGCATTGATCCACGCGGAAGGTGGCCTGGTGTACATGGATGGCGCCAACATGAATGCCATTGCTGGCTGGGTCAATCTCAGTGCCCTTGGGGTCGATGCGGTGCACAACAACAATCATAAAACCTGGACCATCCCCCATGGTGGCGGTGGGCCGGGCGATGCTATTGTGGCGGTAAGCGAACGGCTGGCACCGTTTCTGCCAGGGGTGCAGGTGGTCCGTAGCGGGCATGGGTATACCCTGCAACACCCACCACAGTCGATTGGCTCGGTGCATCGGCACTTTGGCAACGTCGGCCATAAGATCCGCGCCTACACCTATTTGCGCGCTCTTGGACGGGCAGGGGTGCGGCGCATGTCCGCTGTGGCCGTGTTAGCGGCACGCTATCTGCACCACCGGCTGAAGCTCCACTTTCCCACCCTGCCGCAGGAGACCCCGGACTCACCGCGTATGCATGAGTTCATCATCACACTGCCGGAGGCAACGTTCGAGACACTCGAAGCCGCTGGCATCAGCCGCGCCCGGGCCATTGGCCCCTTCGGCAAGCTCTTTCTCGACTTTGGCTATCACGCACCGACGGTGTCCTTCCCAGAAGCCCAGGGACTGATGATTGAGCCAACCGAGTCGTATACCAAAGCCGAGCTGGACCGTTTCGCCAATGCCATCATCCTCATGTTGCACCTGGTGAACGAGCAGCCGACCATCCTGCACACGGTGCCGCATTTCACGCCTGTGGACCGTATTGACGATGTGAGTGCCAATAAACGTGTGGTCGTGAGTACCCGTCTGACGACCCTGCCGCAGGTGCTGCCCAATCGCATCGCGCCAGATCAACTCGCGCAGATGCCCCTGGAGGCTATTGCCGAGGCTATTCGCACTGCGAGTGCGGCAAAGCTCGAGAGTACAAGATAAACCCGGGGAGAGCCTCTTGTCTATCTTTCACCCCCTTTACGAAAGGGGGCTAGGGGAGATTCCCCTGGCATGATGGTGCGCGCGTACGGCTACCCGCACCTCTTCGACATGGTCGTGTACACAGAGGCATGCGCCATCAGAGGTGGCACGGGACGTCCGACGCGCTGCGCGAGGGAGCAGCAGGAGCCGGCAGCAACCCTGCCACACTACTCTCTTGCAGCCGCGCAAAAATGCGCTGCGTGGCCAGCGAGCGGTTCAGCGTATAGAAGTGCACGCCGGGCGCCCCATTGGCCAGCAGCTCTTCACACTGGCGCCATGCCCAATCAACACCGATCTCTAGGACGGCTGACGGATCATCGGCAACAGGCTCCAGGCGCTGCTGTAAGACGGCAGGGAGGGTTGCCCCGCACATGGTGGTAAAACGCACGATCTGACTATAGTTGGTAATCGGCATAATGCCAGGGATAATGCGCGCCGTGATGCCGTTGCGCTGGGCGCGCTCACAGAAATCGAAGTAATCGCGATTCTCGAAAAAGAGCTGGGTGGTGACAAAATCGGCGCCACACGCGACCTTGGCTCGCAGGTGCTCCAGATCCCGGTGTTTATCCACACTTTCGGGATGCATTTCTGGATACCCAGCCACGCCGATGCTGAAATCACCAACCGAGCGTGCCAGCGTGACCAGTTCATGGGCATACGTAAAACCATCCGGCGCAGGCACAAAATTGGTCTGACCACGCGGTGGATCACCCCGTAAACACATGAGATTGTCCACACCGCGGTCCCGCAATTCTTCCAGGATCTCACGGAGCTCTGCCTGACTGTGGCCAACACACGTCACATGGGCCATAGCGACTATGTCTAGCTCCGCTTGCAAGCGACAGACCAGGTCAATGGTGTTGCGGCGCGTTGAGCCACCGGCTCCATAGGTCACCGAAATAAAGCTCGGTACGAGGGCTTTGAGCTCGCGTGTTCGCACACACAAATCGTCAACGTCCTGAGGGGTTTTGGGAGGAAAAAACTCGAAAGAAAAGGTCTGCGGCTGAAGGTTGAAGAGATCGCGAATCTTCATAGGGTCCTCCCCAGGTCGTGGGATGGCTTGCTGATGTTCCACTCTATGAGCCTACCAACCGCAAACCGCAGAGTCAAAGCAAAGATAGGCAACGTACGGTCCCCGCCAATGCGTCCTGGCCTTGCACCAGTATGGGTTGTTGACTATCTTCATGTATTGGATGGCTTCTGAGATGAGCGATACACGAGCGCATACGACATGGAGACAACGGCGCAAGCGGCCCAGAGCGCCCCTTTATTGGGTTTTTGGTATCCAGCACTCCTCTCGAAGGCGGTACGACTAGGCCGCATGCAGGCTCAGACCCTCCTCGGACTCCCTCTGATCATTTGTCGAGACAGCCAAGGACGTAGCGCAGCGTTGCGGGACCTGTGCCCACACCGCGCTATGCCTCTCTCGTTTGGCCATTTTGACGGTGCACGGCTGGAGTGTCCCTATCATGGCTGGCAATTCGACATGGACGGTAGATGCCGGCATATTCCGGCATTGGTTGACGATGGAGCCTTGCAGATTGAAAGAATTGGTGTGCAGACCTACCCTGCCCGCGATCAAGATGGCTATGTGTGGGTCTACATACCCGATAGACAGGGCCTACCCGCCACACTGCCAGACGTCCCCAAGCTTCCAGTGTTGTCAGAACGGTACCGCCTTCTCCACATCTCTACGACGCTGACCTGCACCATCGACCAAGGCATTATTGGTCTGATGGACCCGGCCCATGGCCCCTTTGTGCACCAGAGTGTGTGGTGGCGCAGCCGGACCAGCATGCATGAGAAAGCGAAAGTGTTTGAGCCGCTGCCGGCTGGCTTTCGCATGCGCGCTCACAGTCCCTCGCAGAACAGTGCGCCGTATAAACTGCTGGGACTAGCGGGAGCACCAGTGACGACAATCGATTTTCTGTTGCCGAACCTGCGGCTGGAGTTGGTGCAGGCCGGTCGCTGGTGGTTTTCCTCGCAGGCCGCGGTCACACCGGTGAACCAGGAGCAGTGCCGCATTGACTTCTGCGCCGCCTGGAACTGTTTCCGCTGGGTGCCTTTCCTCCCAACCCTTGTGCGCCGTTTCGCCCGCAGGTTTCTCAACCAAGACAAGTGGGCCATGGAACGTCAAGCCATGGGCCTGCGCTCTGCACCGTCTATGATGCTCTTGGGCGATGCGGATATGCCTGCCAGGTGGTATTACAAGCTGAAAGCGGCGTATCTCGCCGCACGCCAACATGGTGGTGCACTGGACCATCCGCTCAAAGGGCCAGTGACGCTGCGGTGGCGCAGCTAGACGCGCGTCCCACCCCATCGCCGAATTACACCCCGTCTGCTCAGCCTGTTTCAACTTACGCACGTCGATAGGCTGCTCCATATATTTGATAGTGTAGAAGAGGCCGTTAGCGGGCTGGCAACAAGCGCCTGACAACCACCTCCCTCTCCCCCTTCGTCATCCCCACCACCCATAGCCTGCCCAAGCCTGGACTTTGTTGCGGCGTGGAAAAAAGCGCCCATCTGCAGTATGCTCCTTACAGGTCGCTGAACTCAGCAACAGATTCTTGCATCCTCTTGTACAGGCGTTCTCATGACACAAGCCTCCCTGCCCATTTATGCTCTTGCTGACGATCTCGTGGCGGTGTGTACGACGCAGTCGCGTCTCATGCTCACCGCCCCGACAGGCTCCGGGAAGTCCACGCAGGTGCCGCAGGTATTGCTCGATCGCGGTGTACTCGGCGATGGTGAAGTCGTGGTGTTGCAGCCGCGCCGGCTGGCGGCGCGCCTCCTGGCTACCCGTGTGGCTGAAGAACGCGGTTGTGCTCTGGGGTCAGAGGTGGGCTACCAGGTGCGGCTCGAGGGCAAGACCTCGCCAGCGACCCGGATACGCTATGTGACCGAGGGCATCCTGCTGCGCCGCCTATTAACCTCGCCGCACCTCGACGGGGTATCGGCGATCCTGTTCGATGAGTTTCACGAACGCCATGTCTATGGCGACGTCACTCTGGCACGGGCGCGCATGCTGCAGGAAACGACGCGTCCGGACCTGAAACTGGTGGTGATGTCGGCGACGCTCGACACGGGTTTAGTCCACGCGTATCTGGCACCGTGTCCGGTGCTCTCGACTGCCGGGCGCCTGTATCCGGTCGAGGTGGAATATCTCTCACGCCCTGTTGATGCACGGCGGCAGCCCATCTGGGACACGGCTGCTGCCGCTTTCGACCAGTGCGTGCGCGCTGGCGTGGACGGTGATGTCCTGGTCTTTATGCCAGGCGCCTATGAAATCATGCGCACTATCGATGCCATTGGCGAGCTCACTGCCGCCCGTGGCTGGACGCTGCTACCACTCTATGGCGAGCTGCCGCCGGCGGAACAGGACCGGGCGGTGCGGCCGACCTCTGGCCGTAAGGTCGTCGTTGCGACCAACGTGGCCGAGACCTCCATTACGATTGATGGCGTGCGTGCGGTAATCGATTCTGGCCTGGCGCGGGTAGCGCGTTTCGACCCGCACCGGGGCATTAATACCCTGTACATCGAGCCGATCAGTCAGGCGGCAGCGGACCAGCGTGCCGGACGAGCGGGACGCACGGCGCCGGGGCGCTGTCTGCGCCTGTGGACGGCTCAGGAGCACCGGGGGCGGGCGGCGCATGAGGTGCCGGAAATTCGGCGTATCGACCTCGCCGAAATTTTGTTAATTTTGAAGGCCCAGGGTATCGCTGATATGCGGACGTTTCCGTGGCTAGAAGCCCCCGAAGAGCCGGCGACAGCCCGAGCCGAGCAACTCTTACGCGACCTCGGTGCTGCCGACCTTATCACAGGGCAGATTACGGAGCTGGGGCAGCGTATGGTGTCGTTCCCGGTGCATCCGCGCTATGCGCGCATGCTCATGGCTGGCCATACCTACGGCAGCACTCGTGAAGCCGCACTCATTGCAGCCTTGACTCAGACCCAGGACGTACTGCTGCGCCGCCCGCCCCGGCATATCCAGGAAGCCCGCGAGCGTGTGTTGGGCGACCGGTCCGACTCCGATTTCTTCATCCTCATGCTGGCCTGGCGCTATGCCCAACAGCATGGGTACAGACTTGATGCCTGCCAGCGGCTGGGCATTCATGCCGGCGCCGCGCGCCAGGTGGCTCCCCTCTTCCAGCAGTTTCTGCACGTGGCTGAGCACCAGGGGCTCACCATCAACGAGCGCAGCGCCAGCCAGGAGGCGATTCGCAAATGCGTCCTGACGGCGTTTATCGATCAACTGGCGCTGCGGCGCGACGAAGGCACACTGCGTTGCGATCTAGTGCACGGGCGGCGCGGTGAACTCGCACGCGACAGCGCCGTACGGCACAGCCGGTTGTTCGTGGCTGCGGAGATTGATGAAATTGAGCACGGGAACCGCGAACTCAATGTCATCCTCCGCCGCGCTACGGCCGTGGACGAAGCCTGGCTGATGGAACTCTTCCCTATGGCGTTCAGCGAGCGCACCGAAGTCGCCTTTGACGCGTCCGGCAAGCGGGTGATCAGCAAACAGGTAACGCTCTTTCGGGATTTAGTGCTGAGGACCAAACTGGCTGGCGCCCCCTCGGAGGAAGCGGCGGCCTCTCTCCTGGCCCACGCCGTCCTGACCGGGCGCTTGACGCTCAAGCACTGGACGCCGGCTGTCGACCAGTGGCTCTACCGTCTCAATAGTCTGGCCCACTGGTGCCCCGAGCTGGGGTTGACGCCTGTCGGCGCGGCAGAGCGCTTGTTTCTCCTCCAGCAAATATGCCTCGGGAGCTGCAGTGCGAAGGAGATTGAAGACAAGCCGGTCTGGCCGATGCTCAAGGACTGGTTGGCACCAGGGCAAGAGGCCCTTCTTGAGGCCTACGCGCCGGAACGATTCCATCTGCCATGTGGTCGCAGCGCTCGGATTCGGTATGCTGCAGATGCATCACCGGTGTTATCAGCCCGCATCCAGGATCTCTATGGCCTTACCCAGACCCCCACTATTGCCATGGGCCGGCAGCCACTGGTGGTGGAAATTCTCGCCCCCAATCAGCGGCCAGTCCAGGTGACTCAAGATCTCGCCGGGTTTTGGACACACACGTATCCTGCTCTAAAGAAGGAACTGCAGAAGCGTTATCCGAAACACGAGTGGCGTTGAGAGGTGCGGGCAAGGGAAGCGCACAACGCTCCCCCGCTTCGGCCCAGTCCCTGGCCTTTAGAACATACCATCCAGTCAGACGAAAGCCCTGGGATGATCCTTGGCCAGATAGTCAATGGCGTGCATTTCTGGTGGCCCATGGCTGAGTACAGGCCGCCAGTGCCAGAGGATGCACCACGAGGCACGGAGTACAGACGCCACACGCTTACGTCGTGAACACGGAGCCGGTGGAGGTGTGTCCTGTGGTGCTTTCTCTAATACTTCTGGGACTATGTAGCCTGGCATAGTGTTCTCCCTGTATCCGCCCCCATGGGAGCGAAAAGGTTCGTAAAGGAGTTGCTCTAGACCACTGGTGGACTGCACTACAGAATCACTACGGTTTGAGCTGCCAGATGTTAGGTAAGCAGAGCATCTCCGATATTGAACGCCTCAGTAAAGCGCTTGAGACCGTGGCTGCTGCCATTCACTAATTTGCGTGCCAACTTGAGGTCCTTCTCCAGCAAGGCTTCTTTGATCGCTCTCTCTTTGGCTTTCAGGAAACTGCTCAGTAAGTGTGCAGCAATAGCCGGATCGTTCGCTAAATCAGGGTAGTCAACGAGTTGCCGGCCCAGACCCAGGGCGGCGCTATACCTCTGGTAGTTGGCACGACCTAGCAGCTGAATGAAGCCGCGACCTTTGAAGCTCTCGCCATCGCGGGGTCCGATATTCCCCAGGTCTCTGCGATGATCGTACAGATCAAAGGGATGACCGCCTGGTGAGGTATTGAAGCGCGATAGGCCTTCACTGATCGGTGCAAAACTTTCGGTTTCAGCGCGGATCGTCGCCAGCGCCATGAGCACCATAGGCTTGTCGACCATTTCATGCTCCACCAGGGCATCGCAGACAAAGGGCAGGTTCGTGCGAATATTCTCCACTGGCGTATGGGGAAACATTTTGCAGACGATGGGTACCGTGACCTCTGGGATGACGGAGGGCAGACTGGCATCGGTGACCAGGCCCAACGCCCCCTGCGTGCGCGGCCCAGCAATGCCATCGGCTAAGAGCCCGGCACTTTTCTGAAAGGCGAGCACGGCCGCCTCAGTGGCTGGGCCAAACATCCCGTCAATAGGGCCTGGATTAAAACCGAGATCTTGCAATTGTGCCTGCAGTTTCGCCACTTCTGAGCCGGCTGATCCCTCGCGTAATACTGCCATTGCGTTTCCTCCTCTGCGTGTCCGCCGCCACGCCAGTGAGGCTGGCCCTGGGACGGCATCGGCAGCCTCGCTGCCCTGCAGCCTCATCTGTGCCACTGCTATGACCTTCTTGTGGCGTTCGACGCTCTCGTGCCCTTGGGCCCATAACAGCGATGACCATAACCATACACATCCTGGATGCCGAGAACCTGATTTGTACCTGCGAAAATGCCTGATCCTACCTGTGAATTAGCTGCACAAGGGAGAACAGCCCACCCTGCAACGAGGAGGTACAGCGTTGTATAGAGATAATCGCTTCGCAAGCTCTCCAATGCCACATCTGACGGGACAAGATGACGGGAGGCGTCGGTGATACAAGGGGTTTGCGGCACATGGCGCTACCAAGCGTGGTGTTCCCTGCCCCTGCTGCGATTCTTCTATAGGGAGGCCTCAGTGCAACTGAGGGCATCGGGTCCCAACCCAGGTCGAGGGATACCCAGTCGAAACCACCGTTACTGGTGAGATC
>Ga0081538_10001896_pt1 | contig 21003 bp, 20 predicted proteins | sample TabmetS5T2R1_FD_71022 | JGI IMG/M metagenome (GOLD analysis project Ga0081538, IMG submission 71022) | Tabebuia heterophylla rhizosphere microbial communities from the University of Puerto Rico - S5T2R1 | ecosystem: Host-associated > Plants > Roots > Rhizosphere ...
TACGGGAAGAAAGGAGATCAATAATAGGTTCGTCAGGGGATGCGGACCGGGGCGCCAGGCGCCCCGGTCCGGCCAGGTTCAGGCCTCCTGGCTCGTCCCAGCGGAAGAGTCTTCATTGGCCAGCCGGCTGTGGCTTCTGCTGTATCCGAAGTAGATCACGAGCCCTATCGCCATCCAGATCAGGAACCTCACCCAGGTGCCGAGGGTCAGAAAACCCATGAGGAAGAGGCATGAGAGGGCGGCCAGGACAGGCACCACGGGGTAGCCTGGCACCTTGAACGCCCGCGGGAGGTCCGGCCGCGTCCGGCGGAGAACTATGACCCCTATGGAGACCAACACGAATGCGGCGAGAGTCCCGATGTTCACCAGCAGCCCGAGCGTCACCAGCGGGAGGAAGAACGCGAGGATCGCTGCGGCGATGCCGGTTATGATCGTGATCCTGTGCGGCGTGCGGAAGGTGCGATGGACCTGCGAGAACCACGGCGGCAGCAGATGGTCCCTGCTCATCGCGAAGGCCACCCGGCTCTGGCCGAGTACAAGGATCATTACCACCACCGTAAGCCCTATCAGGATTGCGAGCGAGACGATGAGCTGCGCCGCCGGGAAGGGTGTCGCCTCCAGCGCCGTGGCCGCCGGGGCCGCGGTGGCCAGCGTGTCGTATGGCACGAGCCCAGTAAATACGATGGAGGCTAGGACGTAGAGGACCGTACAGATTGCCAGGGAGCCCAGGATGCCGATCGGCAAGTCTCTCTGGGGATTGCGCGCCTCCTCGGAGGTGGTGGCCACGATGTCGAAACCTATGAAGGCGAAGAAGACCAGCGCCGCGGCCGTGAAGATGCCCGTAACGCCGTATATGGTGTCTATCCCCAAAATGCTCGGCAGGATGTACACTTGGAGCTCCTCCCCCCCCGGCTTCGGCGGCGGGATGAAGGGCGTGAGGTTGGCGGTCGATATGAAGAATATCCCGAAGCCTATGATGAACAGCGTAACGAGGATCTTGATCGATGTTATCACCGCGTTGAACTGCGAGCTCAGCCTTATCCCTATGACCAATATAGTCGTCACGAGCGCTAGCACGAGCAGGGCTAGCCAGTCGTGGGAGATACCCGACTCGGGCGAGGCGTAGAGGATAGTCGGCACCTTAATTCCAACTATCTCCAAGACGCTCACCAAGTACCCCGACCATCCCTTCGCCACAGTGGCGGCGCCGAGAGTAAACTCCAGGATCAGGTCCCACCCGATCAACCAGGCGACAAACTCTCCGAGGGTCGCATAGGAGAAGGTGTAGGCACTGCCTGCCACCGGTACGGTCGAAGCGAACTCCGCGTAGCAGAGCGCCGCCAGGGCGCACACTATGCCGCCGACGACGTAGGAGAGCGCAACCGCTGGCCCAGCGTAGCCGGCGGCCGCCTCTCCGGTGAGGACGAAGAGCCCCGTACCGATAATGACCCCGATACCGAACAAGGTCAGATCCAAAGGTCCCAGCGCCTTGCGTAGCTGGAACTCCGGATCCTCAGTGTCCCTGATTGATTGCTCGACGGATTTCGTTCGCATTATCCCCATGTAGCTCCCCTTTCAGGTCCCTTACACGATCCTTACACCCACGCTACCGGACATTCTACAAGTTTCTACTTTCTTGCGCCGTACAGATCAACTAGCACAGGGTCCATGTCGGTACTCGCAGTATTATGGGAAGAAATAGTTTCAGGGTACGGGAGGGCGAGGCCTGTGACTTCCCTCAGCGGTCGGATAGTCCTTGGGTGACTTCGGGGCTTTCGTCGGCGTTGACCCCGGCGATGGAGCGGAACGCTGCCCGCTGTTCCCGGGTGCCCAGGACGCCTACTGCATCGCCGGCCTCGAGCGCGAGGTCTGCCCCTGGGTTGGGGATCACCTCGTCACCCCTCACGATGGCCAGGATAGATGCCCCGGTCTCGCTCCTTACGCCGAGGTCCCCTATGGTATGACCGATGAGGCCATGTCCGGTTGGACTTTCTTCCTCGTCCTTCTCGGGGGCGCGTCCCTCAGCGAGCCGTACCCACTCTACTTCGATGGCCTGTGAGGCCTGCCGAAGCCTCGCGAAGAGGCTGTCTCCGCCCTCCCTGGCGGACTCCTCCCCTGAGATGGGGGCGTAGAGTTCGCGCCTCACGCCGTCGGCGAAGGTCTGGGCTTCCTCGGCTGCGACACCGAAGCGGGCGAGCGCCTGGCGCGCCAGTTCCAGTCCGGCTTCCAGTTCCGGCTGCACCGCCTCGTAGACGCCGAGACGGCCGAGGTCTTCCAGCTGCCCGGCGCTCTCGGCCCTGACCAGGAGATCCGCTTCGGGGGCCAGGTTCCGTAGCCGTTCTACGGCGAGTCGGGTTGCGAGGGCGTCGGGGATGGTCAGCACGACGAGGCGCGCCCCACCGGTCCCGGCGGCCTCCAGAACGGGTACGGTCACGGCGTCCCCGTACACGGTGGGGAAACCGGCCGCTTTCGCCTGGTCGGCGCGGTTCGGATTCGCCTCCACGACGACGAACGGCTTCCCTAGCCTGTCTAGTAGCCTGGCGACGAAGGAGCCGACCCGACCGTACCCGGCGACGACGGCGTGGTCCGTGAGCCCTCCTGCCGGCAGGTTGAAGGTCTGCAGGGGCTCTCTGGGAAACCGCCGCCGGTAACGGCCGTAGAGGATAGGCGCGAGACGGGCGACCAGGGGGGTGAGGGCCATCGTGACGGCCGCGCTGGCCAGCACGAGGGAGTAGGTTCTCTGGGAAATGGAGTCTGCGCTGATGCCTTCCCTGGCGAGCAAGAACGAGAACTCCCCGACCTGGAAGAGCCCCAGTCCCACGGCGAACGGGACTATGTTGCCGTAGCCGAAGACCCTGGTCAGAGTGCCGAAGATCAGGCCCTTCACGACGAGGATCAGCGCCACGACGAGCGCGATGGTCCCGAAGTTCGCCCAGAGATAGGAAGGGTCGATCAGGAGCCCCACGGAGACGAAGAAGATCATGGCGAAAACGTCGCGCAGTGGCTCGACCTCGGCCAGTGCCTGATGGCTGTAGTCCGACTGGGAGAGGACCATCCCCGCCACGAAAGCCCCGAAGGCGAAGGAGAGCCCAACGAGGTAGGTTGCGTATCCGACACCGACGCCTATGGCGACCACGGAGACCAGGAAAAGCTCGCGCGAACCCCAGGCCGCCAGCCGCGCCAGGAACATGGGTAGCACCCGGGAGCCCAACAGGAGCATGGCGGCGATGAACGCCGCCGCTTTGAGGACCGCCAGCCCGAGTTCGGGAAGGCCTTCCTTTACGTTCTCCAGAACCGGTAGCACGGTGAGGAGCACTACGATGGCCAGGTCCTGGACGATGAGCATCCCGATCATCACCCTTGCCGAGAGGGTGCCGAGGACCCCCTGCTCGCCCAGGGTCTTGAGGACTACCGCCGTGCTCGAGAGCGAGAACAGGGCCCCCAGCCACACCGACTCGACCCAACCCAGATCCAACATCAGGCGGCCGACCCCGTAGCCGAAGGCGATGGTGAGCGCCATCTGGACCGGGGTGCCGAGCAAGGCGATGCGCCGCACGGGCGCGAGCTCCGCCAGGGAGAAGTGCAGCCCGATCGTGAACAGGAGGAGGGCAACCCCGATCTCCGCCAGCAGCTCTATCTCGTGTACGTCCCCGACCGAAGGACCGAAGGTGTTCGGACCGACCAGGACGCCGGCGGCGATGTAGCCGAGGATCAGGGGCAGCCTGAGCCACCGGGCCACCACGCCCCCCAGGAGGGCGGCCACCAGGATGAGCGCTATGTCGCCGGAGATCCCCAAACGCTGCCCCTCACTTTACCACCGTGGAAGAGCACCGCCGGCGACGATGGGCCCTCCGGAGGACCTCTATCTTCCGCCGACCAGCAGTTCGGTGGCGTGGGCGAGGGAGGCTTCGTCGATCCTCCCCGAGAGCATCCTGGCAAGCTCCCTGCGGCGCTCCTCGCCCTCGATGCGCTCTATGCGCGTGATCGTCCGCCCCTCCGTTTCTTCTTTCTCGACTACGACGTGCGTGCCCGCTTCCGAAGCTATCTGAGGGAGGTGGGTGATGGTCAGGACCTGGTTGATGTCGCCGAGTTCCCTCAGCTTCGCCCCCACCGCCGTTGCTGTCTCGCCGCCTATACCGGCGTCGACCTCATCGAAGATGTATGTCGCACCCGGCTCAAGGCGCTCCTGGGCGAGTCTTATGGCCAGCATTATCCTGGATAGTTCCCCGCCCGATGCGTAGCGCTTGACGGGCAACTCGGGCTCTCCTGGGTTGGGTTGGATCACGAACTCCACCCCTTCTGTGCCCGAAGGGCCGGGTTCTGTGGGCACGAGCTCGGCGCGGAAGGTCGTCTTCCCGAGGTTCAGGTCCTCGAGGTTCTCCTGCACCTTCCCCGACAACCGCTCTGCGGCGGCCTCCCTGCCCGAGCGCAGCGAGGTCGCGAGGACTTCGAGGCGCTGCTCGCCTTCCGCGAGCCTCTCTTCGAGTTCTGCGGTCTCCTCATCCAGGTTCTCGAGGCGTGAGAGCCGGTCGCGCGATTCCTGGAGGTATCCTTCGACGTCCCCATACTTACGCTCCAGTGCCCGCATGGCGGCGAGGCGGTCTTCGACGGCCTCCAACCGGTTCGGGTCCGCCTCGAGTTCGTCCACGTATGACCTGAGCTCATAGAGCACGTCGTCCAGCTCCGCAGAGAGACCGCCCAGGCGCTCCAGGAGCCCGACCAGGCTTTCGTCGTATTGCGAGGCCGTCTGTAGTTCCGATGAGGCTCGCCCGACGGCGTCTACGGCTCCCGTGCCATCTTCGGAGGAGAGGGCAGTCGTTGCAGCGGCTGTGGCCTGGAGGAGGTCCGTCACGTTCCTTAGACGGTCGCGTTCGCGGGAGAGGTCCGTGAGCTCCTGCACATCGTAGCCGGCTAACTCGAGCTCAGAGACCTGGTAGCGGAGGAACTCAACCTCCCGCAGCCGCGCCTCAGAGGTCGTCTCTATCTCCCGAAGCGCGGCGTGGTCGCTCTCCACGGCGCGCCAGATCAGGCCATGTTCATGTCTCGCCTCAGAGGCTCTCTCGTCCAGGAAGTCGTCGAGGATGGCGAGTTGCTCTGCCGGCTCGGTGAGGCGTATCTGCTCGCGCTGGCTGTGGTACGAGACCAGCTTCTCGCCCAGAGACGCCAGGGATCTTACGGGGACCGAGACACCGCCAACGTAGCACCTGGAGCGGCCCTCACCGGTCAGCGTCCGCCTGAGGACGAGGCCGTCATCCTCTTCCACCTCTTCGGCGAGGTCACCGAGGGCTTCGATGAGGAAGCGGGATCCCGTCTCTTCAGGGAGGACGAACGTGCCTTCGACGGTGGCCTTGCGGGCGCCCGAGCGGACGGTTTCGGATCGTGCGCGGCCACCGAGGAGCATTTGCAGGGCGGTGGCAAGGAGCGTCTTGCCCGCCCCCGTCTCGCCGGTGATCACGTTGAGGCCGGGGGAGAGTTCGAGGGTGGCCTCTTCGATCAGGGCCACGTTCTCCACGGAGAGCTCCGTGAGCACTACAGGAACGTCCTCCGAACTGCTCGCCACCAACTCCAGTCTTCGGTACGGCCTATTCTAACGCTTTCGGTCGAGAGCCTGATCTCCACCCTACCGCCGCCGGGGATCTCACGCGGCTCTGCCCCGTCCAGCGAGAGCAGCGCGTCCCGCTCGACGAGCGCCAGTTCGGCGACCTGGTCCTCGCCCAGCACCAGGGGCCTGCTCACCAGCGCGTGCGGCGCTATGGGGACGAGCACGTAGCAACCGGCGTCGCCCGAGATGATCGGGCCTCCCGCAGAGAGCGCGTAGGCGGTCGAGCCGAGGGGGGTCGCCGCGATAAAGCCGTCGCACCGAAAGGCGAACAACTCCTCCCCGCCGATGGAGACGTCGACGGAGATGAGCTGGTGGGGACGTTTCTTGATGAGCACGGCGTCGTTGGCCGCGAGGCCGGGCTCCTCTTTGCCGACCCGCACATCGAGCATCCTGTATTCCTGGACTTCGAGCCCGTCTCCGAGGACCTTCTCGACGCCTGTCTCGAGCTCTTCGGGGAGCATCCCCGACATGAAACCGACCTTGCCGAGGTTCACCCCGAGCAGCACCCGCCCAGGGTACATCCTCGAAGCCCGCAACATGGTCCCGTCGCCGCCGAGCACGAAGACGAGGTCTATGTCCCTGGCACCATCCGGCTGATCGTCGCCCCTGACCTCGGAGACCTCTACCCTGTTCTTCTCGAGGACGGCCACGAGCCGCTCGACGTAGCCGTCGCTCACCCTGGGGTTGGCGACGATGCCTACCCTGCGGATTCGGGCGGCGTTCATGATGTTACCCACCGCCGACCACCTCACTGATGCGCGCCCCGTCCAGGTCTTGCTCCGCCCCCCTGAGCAGGTGCACCGGGTACTCGAGATTACCCGACTTCCTTCCCGCGACGGCCGCCCGAGTCGCCCCGACGGCGCCGAAACCGAGGGTACCGAAGTCTCGGGCGACGCTGCGTATCACGGCGGCGTGCACTTCTCTATCCCTTACGACGCCTCCGCGTCCTACCGACTCAGGCCCCGCCTCGAACTGGGGCTTGACGAGCAGGATCGCCTCCCGCAGCGCGGGAGTGGTCGAGAAGATGCTCTCCAGCGCGACCGTGAGCGAGATGAAAGAGAGGTCTGCCACCAGGAGGTCGGGCTGGAAAGGCAGATCCTCTCCGGCCAGGCGGCGCACGTTGGTCCGCTCCATAACGGTGACGCGTGGATCGTTGCGTAGCTTCCAGTCGAACTGGCCGTACCCTACGTCGACGGCGAGCACTCTATCGGCTCCTCGTTGCAGGAGTGCGTCGGTAAATCCCCCCGTCGATGCTCCGGCATCGAGGCAGGAACGTCCCTCTACCCGGACGCCGAACTCTCCGATGGCCGCGTCCAGTTTCTCGCCGGCACGCGATACGAAGCGTTCGGGCCGCTCGACGGAGAGGCGCTCATCGGCGCCGACGCGCGAGCCCGCTTTGGTCACTACCGCATCTCCGACGCGTACGCTGCCCGCGAGGATCATACCCCGAGCGCTGCTCCTGCTCGTGGCGAGGCCCCGCTCGACGAGCAAGGCGTCCAATCGCTTGGGGTTCCCTTTCGGGCTACTCTCCATGCCTGAGGACTAACTCTCCCTGTGGCGCACGAAATACGCCAGCTCTTGCAGACCCGAGGTGTCTCCGTCGACCCTGGAGAGCGCGGTGATGGCCCTCCGTGCGGCCTCGTCCGCCTCTCGCCTCGCGCCTTCGAGACCGAAGACGCCCGCGAACGTGGCCTTGCCCTGCTCGGCGTCCGAACCGGCGCTCTTGCCGAGCTCCTCCCGCGTCGACGTAGCGTTGAGAACGTCGTCGACTATCTGGAAACAGAGGCCCAGCTGCGAGGCGTACTCCGAGACGGCGGCCTGTTCCTCTCCGGTGGCCCCCGCCAGTATCGCCCCGATACGGGCCGAGGACTTGATCAGGGCACCCGTTTTGTACTCGTGGATCATGTACAGGGTCTCGGGCTCGGTCGCCTCGGCAAGGCCCGTGTGGTCCATGTCCAAGACCTGCCCGCCGACCATCCCGTTGACCCCCGTCGAGTCGGCGAGCTCCCGCACCACCTCCAGGATCTCCTCGCAGCTCCCCTTCTGGTGGACCGTGATCAGGGTCAGTGCCTCGCCGAAGAAGGCGTCGCCCGCGAGTATGGCCATCGCCTCGCCGAACTTCTTGTGGGCCGTTGGCCTTCCCCTCCTGTAGTCGTCATCGTCCATCGCTGGAAGGTCGTCGTGGATGAGCGAGTAAGTGTGGATGAGCTCGATGGCCGCCGCGGAAGGGAGCACGTGGGATGGTTCTGCCCCGAAGATCCAGGCCGTCTCCATGCAAAGCGCCGGCCTCACACGCTTTCCGCCGGCGAGTAGAGAGTACCTCATAGCCTCTTCGAGTCCGCTGAGCCGCGGCTCTACCGTGAAGTTGAGCCCGTGCAGGTACTCCTCGAAGGCGCGCCTGTGCGCGTCCCACCTGATCTGGCCTTTCGTCGGGCTAGCCCCGCCCGCCATGCCCAACCTTGCCCTGCGCTCTCAGCTCGGCGCCTCGTAGGACTCCCCCCACGAAAGACGGCGCTTCGTCGCCGGAGAATCCCTTTGCCAGCTCGACGGCTTCGTTTACCGCGACTTCGGGGGGGACGTCGTCCACGAAGAGCATCTCGTAGAGCGCGAGGCGAAGTATAGAACGGTCCACCGCGCTCATGCGGTGCACCGGCCACCCCACCGAGACTTCGGAGAGCAAAGCGTCGAGTTGTTCCTGCTCCTGCTCCACGCCGCGCGCGAGGCTGACAGCATACTCCTGGAGATTGCCCCTGTATTCTCGCCAGCGGTCCAGGGTCGGGCCGAGGGGACAGTCGTTTACGTCGCTCTGGTACAGGTTCAAGAACGCCTGCTTGCGGGCCGTCCGGCGGCTCAAGGGCCTCTCCAGTCCACCGCGCTTCAGACCCTCGTCAGGTACTCGTTGGAGCGCGTGTCTACCCTTACCCGGTCGCCCACGTTGATAAAGAGCGGAACCTGCACCACGACGCCCGTCTCCAGGGTGGCCGGCTTGGTCCCCCCCGTCGCGGTATCGCCCTTGAGGCCGGGGTCGGTCTGCGCGACCCCGAGGTCCACGTGCGCGGGCGGCTCCACGCTTACGACCTCACCATCGGCCGAAAGCACGGAGACAGTGCCGCCCTCGACGATGTACCCTGCCGCCTCGCCGACGACGTCCACGGATACCGGCACCTGATCGTAGGTATCCGAGTCCATAAAGTAGAGCAGGTCTCCGTCCCTGTAGAGGTACGTCATAGGACGCGACTCGGTCCTCACGTTCTCGAGCTTCTCCCCAGCACGAAAGGTCTTCTCTACCACGGCCCCACTGTCTATGTTCCTGAGCCGCGTCCTTACGAATGCCCCGCCCTTGCCCGGCTTGACGTGCTGGAAAAACAGGATCGTGAACCGCTTGCCATCGACCCGGATGGCCGTACCGTTCCTGAACTGGTTGGTGGATATCATGGTCGGAAGCTCCCGTTCACGGCGTCTGATCTTCTCTGCGGACCTGCGCGGCGAAAACCCGGCACAGACGCCGCGCTATTATCGCACAGTTTCTTTGCCTGTCAGCCTTCTCATGCGCCGGGATAATAGCACCGAAGATGACCCTCTCATAGCCTGTGGGACGGCCCCTGATCAGGTCCCCGGGCGAGAAGGTATCTGACCGCGGCGACGTAACCGTGGGGGCCCATGCCCGCGATTACCGCGTCCACCGCCGGTGAGATAACCGACACCCGGCGCCACTCCTCCCTGGCGCCTACGTGTGACAGATGAACTTCGACCTTTGGTACATCCAGGGCTTCCAGGGCGTCGTGCAAGGCGTAAGAGTAGTGGGTCCAGGCACCGGCGTTTATGACGAGCCCGTCGCAGCCCGCCGCTTCCCTTATGAAACCGACCATCTCGCCCTCGTAGTCCGTCTGCCTGAACCGGAGGTCCAGAGCCGGAAACTCGTTCTTGATGAGCCTCTCTATGTCGTCGAGGGTCATGGTCCCGTAGACCTCGGGGCGGCGGGTACCGAGGGCGCCGAGGTTCACGCCGTTGAGAACGAAGACCTTACTCAACGACGGCTCCGATCGCCTCGCGAACTTCTTCTTCGCTCACGGGCACGCTCCGTACGGGTTTGCCGATGTCTTCGAGGAGCACGAATCTGTGCCAGGAGGGTCCGTCTGCGGCAGAGCGTTTCTTGTCGCGGCCCATCGCGAGGAGCGCGCGCTCGACGCCGACATCTGGCACGCGGGGCGGCAAACCGGCGGCGGATAACAGGTCTTCGTGTACGCTTCTCAGGTCCCTGCCGAAACGCTCTTTGGAGAGACTTGCGGCCGCGACCATTCCGGCCGCGACGGCCCGGCCGTGCTGCAGCTCGTACCCCGCGGCGGCCTCCAGAGCGTGGCCGATGGTGTGGCCGTAGTTCAGGACCTGGCGCAGCCCGCCTTCCAACTCGTCTTCGGCGACCACGCGCGCCTTGAAGCCAACGGAATCGAGGACCAGAGTCTGCAGCGCGTCGAGGTCGCCAGTGCGGGCGGCCCCGATGAGGCCGAGGTCGCCGAAGAACTCGCCTCCTGAGAGTAGACCCATCTTGATCGCCTCAGCGAGCCCGTTGGAGATCTCCCGCTCCGGCAGTGTGGCGACCCAGTCCAGGTCTGCCGCCACCAGGCGGGGCCTTACGAAGGCGCCGACCAGGTTCTTGCCTTCGGGGAGGTCAACCCCGACCTTGCCGCCGACGGCGCTGTCCACCATGGCGAGAAGGGAAGTCGGCAACATGACGAGGTCTATGCCCCGCATGTAGGTGCCCGCGACGAAGCCCGCCAGATCCCCGACCACCCCGCCACCGAGGGCGAAGATGGCGCCGTCACGGGTCAATCCCATGCGGGCCAGGCGCCCGAGGGAGTCTGAGTAAACGTCCAGGCTCTTGGAGGATTCGCCGGCGGGAAGCTCGATCTTCCCCGCGACACGCCAGCCGGCCGACTGTAGGGCATCCCGCACCCGCGCGGCGTGCAAAGGCCCCACCGTCGAGTCCGTGAAGATCGCGCATCGTCCGGGCTCGAGCGAACCGGAGAAGATCTCCGCGAGGTCGATGCCGGCGCCGATGAAGACGCTGTACGGATGGGTGACGGGGACCGCTACCGTCTCGACAGGCAAGCCAGAACCTCCTCGGCCACCTCTTCCGGCGGGCGTCTATCGGCCTCGACCTCGATGTCTGCGACCTCCCTGTAGAGGGGGAGGCGTTTCGCGTAGCGCAGCCCGAACTCTTCGCGGCTTGCCCCCCGCAAGGGGCGGCCCGGACCACGAGTCCTCTGGTAGAGAACGTCAGCGTCTTCTCTCAAGAAGACCGTAGTCACGTCGCGCAGGAGCGTCCTGTTGTCGGCACGGACTACGGTACCACCGCCGCAGGCGACCACGCTCGGAGTTTCGCCGTCGAGGGCTCGAACCAGGGCCTTGTGCTCCAGATCCCTGAAATGTTTCTCGCCGAGCTGGGCGAAGATCTCCGGTATCCCTTTGCCCGCGCTCTTCGCGATGGCACGGTCGAGGTCCACGAACTCGAGTCTCAGGGCACGGGCCAGGTGCCGGCCCAGGGTTGTCTTGCCGCTACCCATGTACCCGACGATGGCCACGGAGCCGTCCATGCTCTAGCGCTTCTTCCCCGTGCTCTCGACGCGTTCCGTGTAAGCTTCGTAGGCGGCGCGGATGTCGGTCATGTTGTCCATGCCGAACTTCTCGAGGAACGCCTCCGCGAGCACGATCGCGGCCATGGACTCCCCTATCACCGCTGCGGCCGGTACCGCGCAGGAGTCGGCGCGCTCCTTGAAAGCCCGAGTGGGCTCTCCCGTAGCCAGGTCGACCGTACGGAGGGCTTTAGCGATAGTGGAGATGGGTTTCATCGCCGCGGCGATCACGACCGGCTCCCCGTTCGTCATCCCGCCTTCGAGTCCCCCGAGGCGGTTGCTGTTGCGGGCGAGACGTCCGTTCTCCTGGAGTATCTCGTCCTGCACCTCGCTGGACCTCCTGGCCGCGAGCTCGAAGCCCATCCCGAACTCCACGCCTTTGATCGCATTGATCGACATCATGGCCGCGGCGAGCCTGGCATCCAACTTGTCGCGCCAGTCGACGTAGGAGCCGAGGCCTGCCGGGCAACCCCTGGCGACGACGACGAACTCCCCCCCTAGGGCGTCGCGGGCGTAGCGGGCAGCGTCGATCTCCGCCTTCATCCTCTCCGAGACATCAGGGTCGGGACAACGCACCTCGGACTCGTCAGAGGCGGCGGCGTCGAGGGCGGCCCGTTCCTTGGGATAAGCGACGGCGCCGATCCGGTAGACCGCGCTCTGGATCTCGACCCCGAACTCGGCCAGAAGCCTCTTCGCCACGCCGCCTGCCGCCACGCGGGCCGTAGTCTCGCGGGCACTGGAGCGTTCGAGGACGTTTCGCAGGTCGTCGAAGTCGTACTTCTGCATCCCGGCAAGGTCGGCGTGACCCGGCCTGGGCAGCGTGATCTTCTGCGGTGGGTCCTCGACCGGTTCTGGGGTCATGCGATGTTCCCAGTTGGCGTAATCCCTGTTGCGGATGAGCATGGCGACGGGCGAGCCCAGGGTGTAGCCGTGGCGCACACCGCCGAGAAACTCGACCTCGTCTCTCTCTATCTTCTGGCGCCCACCCCGCCCGTAACCCTTCTGCCTGCGTGAAAGATCTCTGTTCACGTCCCGTGCGATGAGCCCAAGACCCGCAGGGACCCCGTGCACCAAGGCTACCTCGGCGGGACCGTGGGATTCTCCCGCCGTAGAAAAACCGAACCTCACAAACGCCCTCCGAGCTCGCTAGACCGACAAGCCTTTGTCGCCAATATGCTAGCATTTCAGCACGCTCAGGCTTCGCCATCGCTTCTCAGCATTTCAGCTTGTTTTCGCCGAAGCTTGATACCTGTGACTTGTAGTCACGGTTTGCGATAGGCTGCGCCTTCGCTACAAACCTCATATCGGTCATCGAGGGTGCACCAAGACGAGCCGAGATGCCGGCCGGCTGACTTGCTGAAGTGCTCTACGGTGGAGAGAGAGTCCCACCGCTGTCGAGCAGACCACCGCCCCGTCCCGGCCGGTCTCCTGCGCCGCGGCCACCCCCACCTCCGCCTGCCCTGTTGTTTCCGCCCCGCGCGGCGTTACCCTCCACCCCGTCTGGGATACCGTCGCCGTCAGAGTCGTCGAGGCCGTCAGGGATACCGTCGCCGTCGGTGTCGGGGTTGTTCGGATCGAGACTCATAGTCGCCTCCTTGTGGTCGGACAGGCCATCACCGTCCGTATCCCTGGGCTGTCTATTGCCGCCGTTGGCAGGGCGATCGCCGTTTTGCCTCCCTGGGCCTGTGGTGGTCTGCTCAGGGGGAGGGGAGGCAGTACCTTCCGGGATCGTCGTACCTTCGGCCATGATCTGCCTGAACGGATCCTTACTGCGGTAGGCTGCGTAGGAATCCACGTTGGGGTTGTCTACCTCAGGAGCAGCAGGATCAGAACCCCCTGCGCCGTCCGTCTGGGCGATCTCTGACCTGTGCGCGACCGGCTTCTGGTCGTCGGTCCCGCCGAAGAATACGCCAGCAAGGACCCAGGCGAAGACGAACAACGCGAGTAGGGCCAGAATCGGCGGCAGCACCCTGTTGTCACGCAAGAACGTATTCACAATACCTCTTGCGAGGTCGGCCAAGCGGTGTCCGACCCACCGCCAGTTAGCCACCGCCAGTCGCCTCGGCGGGAGGTGACGGGGTGGTAGTCTCCTGAGGGGTCGGCGCCGTGGTCTCAGCACCCGAAGGCACGCCCTCCGGCTGGAAGTAGACGTCTGCCTGTACCTCTACCGACAGACGCGCCTCAACGGCAGGATTCAACGTCGTGGTCTCGTCTGTAGCCCCTGACGTCTCGCCCTCGACTTCGCACGAAGCCTCTTCACCAATGGTAGGGATGCGACAGTAACTCAAATTTGTCACTGTCACTAACCTGGTTAGGTTACGTGTTCTCAACAGAAAATCCTGCATCTGATCATAGGTCCCATTGAATAGCATTGTAACGGGGACGACCTGGTAATCGCCACCACCAGCGGGAGCGGTTGGAGGTTCCGGGTCAACCGAGAGCTGGGTCACACCGGAGGCGTCCGCTATCTCCTCGACCTGGACGACGAGCGTAGGAATCTGGGGCTGCGTGGGTACTCTCTTGCTGAGTTCGAGGACCTGGCGCTGGATCTCAGGGGAGTTGCGCCTGACTTCCTCGAGCTCGTTCACCTCTTGCTGTACCTGCTCAAGCTGGGCCTGTTTGTCTTCCCTCGCCTGGGCCTGCTCGTTCAGACTTTGCAGAAGCGGACTCAATAGGAGGAAGTAGAAGCCGATTACGACGATCACTATTCCAAGAATCCCGAGGATGAGTATGTTACGATCGTTTCTATTCATCTGAATCTACGGCCCGCTTGCGTGCTGTTCGCCCGCCGCTCCGTAGGGACGCTTCATATTGGCGACCTCGCGGGTACGCAGCGGACCCCGTCTGCCCGCGAGCTCGTCCTGCGATCCGCCTTCCAGCCTTACCTCCGTGCCGTTATCTCCGACCAGCGTGATCAGTTCCGAGGCGACTTCGAAGCTCACAGGGGAGACTCGTGAGTTCGATGGCCCGGTGGCTAACTCGAGGTCCGCGTTGGCGAGATACTGGAGGTTGTCCATGCGCACGACGAAGTCTGCCACATTCTCGTAACGGGGTAGTGCGATGCCCGTAAACGTGATCGTGCCCGGGGGATCCAGGGGCTGCTCGACCGGCGCGTCGAGATCGACGGGTGCGGCCTCGGCTGTAAAGGTGTCGAGGGCTGTGCTCTCCGGCACGACGAAGGCCAGGCCCTGCAAGAACTGATCCCAGGCGAAGCGGCTGCGAAAGATGCCATCGGCAACCGGTTTCTTGGCTTCGAGGCGCGCCCTGAGATCCCTGTAGGGGCTCAACTCGGCCAGGGCCGCGTTCTGGCGCGCGATCTCGGCATCGAGCTGTGCGACCTGATCTTCGAGATCACCCAGCCTCAGGAGCAGTACCAGGTACACGCCGACCATCAGGATCAGCACGAAGGCGCCGACGACGAGGAGGATACCCACAACACCGCTGCGTAACCTGTCTGCCGGGCGGCCACGCTCATCGGCAGGAAGGAGGTTTATTCGCCTCATTCTTCCTCCATCGCGAGGCCGAACGCGACCGCGAGTACGGGCTCCATCGCCCTCAACTGGTCGTCGGTGACGTTGGAGCGGTTGGCCGAGAGCTTCTCTACGGGTTTCCCTGGGCTGGTCGGGACGTCCAACAGTTCCCCGAGATACCCATCCAGGTTGGGGATCAAAGCCGCTTCTCCGGAGAGGAGGACCCTGGAGACGTCGCGGGCGGATTCCTGGGAGCGGTGGTGTTCGATGGAACGCTGCACCTCGTCGGCGAGGGTCTGCGCGGCGCCTTCGAGGCCGCGCCTCACGTCGTAGACGAGCGCCGGATCGAGACTACCTTCCTCTGATTCCTGGGTCTCGTCCTGCTCGGAACCCAGCCTGACCTGTGGGTCGAGCGCCAACCTCTCAGCTTCATCCTCGGGCAGGTCGGCGAGCTCGACTACGGCGGCCACGAAGTCGACGAGGCCGACGGGCACAAAGCGGGTAAGGACCGGATTACCCCGATCCGCAACCACGAGGTTCGTGATCTCCGCCCCGACGTCGAGGAGGAGTACGGCTCCTTCATCGCCGAAAAAGGGGTCGGGGAGGGTAGAGCGCGTCAGCGAGAGTGCTTTGACATCCACGCCGGCGGGCCGCAGTCCACCGGTCCTGACCGCCGAGGTGTAACGCGAGATCATCTCCCTCTGGGCGGCGACCACGAGCACGCGGTCGAGATCCGAGCGCTCCTCCGTGGGGCCGAGCACTACGTAGTCCAAGACGGCCTCATCGAGCGGCATCGGTATGTGGTCCTGGGCCTCGAAACTTATGGCGCCCTGCAAGTCTGCTTGGGCCATGTGCGGAAAGTCGAGCAGCCTGACCACGACCTTCTGGTTGGAGACGCCGAGGGTGACGGCCTTGCCGGTGAACGAATGAGAATCCCAGAACTCCCTGATCTCGGCAGCCAGGAGGTCGTGGTCAGCGACCTCTCCATCGAGAATCGTCCCCGGCGGAAGCCTGTGATAGCCGACGTGCTGCAGGGAGTATCCGCCGCCGGCGCCGGAGATCTGAACGGCCTTGATGGACCCGCGGTCTATGTCGAGTCCGACGGTTCTCGACCCCCCGAATCCCGGCAACCTCGCCATTACTCCAACTCCCGAGCCATGAGGTAGATGGACCGTGCGATCAAACGCCCTCCCTGGCGACGTGCCTGAGCGCCTCCACCTCCGCGTCAGCTCCCACAGAGGCTTTGCGTCCGACGCTGGAGTTGGGACCGAGGACCGCTCTCGCCCCGACTCGGGCCCCTGACCCTACTACCGCTCCCGCGGAGATCCAGCTCCCAGCCCCCACCTCCGCGTCCCTATCCACAACGGACCCGGATCCCAGGAAACAGTGGCTCCCCACTGCCGTATCTGGATGCACGGCCACGCCCGCCGCGACAACGCAACCGCCCCCGATCGTGGCGACGCCCGAAACGTATGCCAGCGGATGGATAGCCGTGAAGAACTGCCCTCCAAGGGCCCTCAAGGAGTTGGCTACTCGCAACCTGGCGGTGTTGTCCGTGATCGCCACTACAACGTGCACCGGCTCGACTGAGAGCATGCTCTTGAGCATCTCGATGTCCCCAAGGACCGGATACCCCCTCACCTTCTCGGAGATCGCCGCGTGGGCGTCGTCGTAAAAGCCGAGCACGCTTTCTCCCAACCCGCCCGCCAAGAGTACGTCTAACGCTACCCTTCCGTAGCCGCCAGCCCCCACTATGGCGATTCTCATCTCTTCATCGAAGGCCAGTCTCTGCACCTCGACTTCAGGTTCAGGCACGCCGGTAGTGGTTTCGGGCTCTCTTATCTCCCTCTCCCTCCAACAGAGATCACTCCAAGCGCCCCAGGAAGTTTAGCATCGTTGTTGGCCAGTTGCTCCTAGACACCACATCATCATGCGCTCGCCCACCGCGACTATGCTAGGTGTAGGGGATTTGGCTATCGAAACGCACCTTCGAGAGAGTTACCAAGCAGGAAATCACGCGCCGGAAGTCGTCGGCCACCGGGTACCTGGAGTTCCAGCACGTCGAGGCGACCTTTGCCACAGCACACCACGATACGCCCGTTTGCGACGGCGATGGATCCCGCCTCGGAAGACACGGGCGCACGGTCGAGCACCGCGGAACGCCAGATCTTGACCGGTCTCTCGACATCTGGATGAAACGTCCTCGCCCCTATGTGCGGGGCCAGGGCTCTAATCTGGTTGTGCACCTCGCCAACCTCCTTGCTCCACCCTATGATCCTGTCCCGATCCGCAAGTTTAGAAGCATAAGTAGCATGACGACTGTCTTGGTCGACAAGGGTCAGGGTCTTTGTCCGGAGAAGATTCAAACCCTCTACTATAGCTTTAGCTCCAGTTTGGGCGAGAACGTCGGTCAGTTCTCCCGCGTTCATATCGGGTGGTATGGCTGTGGGGCGCTGGAGTGCGATGGGGCCTGTATCGAGCCCTTCGTCCATGCGGATGATGGTCACACCGGTCCTGGTCTCCCCGGCCATAATGGCGCGTTCGACGGGGGCTGCGCCGCGGTATTTCGGCAGGAGCGAGGCGTGGACGTTGTAGGCGCCTTCGGAGGCGGCGTAGAGGGTTTCGGGACGCAGGATCTGTCCGTAGGCGGCGACGATCAGGGCGTCGTAATTCGAGAGTTCGGCGCTGACCTCGGAGATACTTGCCGGTTGGCGAAGGGGGAGGTCGTGGGTGCGGGCTAGCTCGGCGACGGGGGTTCTCCTGGTCTTGCGTCCCCTGCCCTTTCGGGTGTCTGGCTGGGAGATCACGAGCCCCACGTCGTGGGGGGAGGAGATCAGACCCCGAAGTATGGTCGCCGCGAAGTGTGGGGTACCGGCGAAGGCGATCTTCAAGGTGTCTTTTCAGCCCTGCTGGGCGAGCAGCTGCTCCCGCCACTCGCGCATGGCTGCCTTGCGTGATTGCCTGTCGGTACGGTCCAGGATAAGGACGCCGTCGAGGTGGTCGACCTCGTGTTGCAAGACCCTGGCTAGCAGGTCGGAGGCCTCTATTCGCAGCGGCTCGCCCGAGACGTCCTGGCCCGAGATGGTTACGCTCGTAGGACGTTCGACGTCGACATGGATCCCCGGTATGGAGAGGCATCCTTCGGTGGCGGTCTCGGTCGTCTCCGACCTATCCGTAAGCACGGGGTTGACGATCACGTACTCGTCGTCTTCTATGGCGGCGACGAACACCCGCTTGAGGCGTCCGACCTGGGTGGCTGCCAGGCCGACCCCCTCGTTGTCGCGCATGGTGGCAAGCATGTCCTGGGTGAGGCGGACCAGCGACTCGTCGAAGCTCTCGACCGGCGCGGCGCGGGTCTTGAGCACGGGGTCTCCGAATTTCCTGATATCTAGTGCCACCTATACCTCCTCGGGATCCACGTCAACGCGAACCTCGAGCCCGCGCGTGCGGGCTGCTAGCCTGGCGGCCAGGGTCGCCGCGCGGGCCACGACAGACCGCCTCTTGGCCCTGAGCAGTACCCGCCACGCGGTTCTCCCTCCGGTGCGCCCGAGTAGAACAGGGCCCGACATTTCGACCCCGGTCTCGAGAGCCTGCCGCAAACGGGATTCTACCGCACCGAAGAGGGCTGCCTCGGAACCCTCGAAGGTCAGAGAGGCGGCGTACGCGAACGGGGGGTAGCCGAGCGCGCGGAGCCTTGGGAGCTCGGCGGAGGCGAACGCCTCGTAGTCACCCCTTACCGCGGCGCGCAGCGCGTAATGCTCGGGGACGCGCGTCTGGATGAGGAGCAGCTTTCTGGCCGCCTCCGCCGAGCCGTAGTACAAACGGAAAGATCTCTCCACGGCGCCGATGCCGTTTGCTGCAAGAAACGCGTCGGCGTCGGGCAGGATCACCGCGTCCCACTCGCCTTCCAGGATGCGGGGCGCAGTCCCTACCACGATGAGAGCGTCGGCGTTATCCTGGCCTTCGGCGGTGATGAGTCCGACCCGCGCTCCGAGGACCTCGGAGAGCTCATCGCGCACCCGCTCGACACCGAGACCCGTCTGCCGCATGCGCTTGGTACCGCACTCGACACACGGGCCCGGCTCCTCTGAATATCCGCAACGGGTGCAGGCCAGGGGACCTTCCCGCTTTTGCGAGACGAGTGGCAGGTCGCAGTTCGGGCAGATCTTGACCGTCCCGCAGCGGCTGCATGAGACCGAGGTCGCATAACCCAGCCGTTTGAGGACGACGCCCGTTCTCCCCCCTCCTTCCATGCAGCGGCGGCAGGCGTCTATGAGGGTGGAGCTGAACGTCGCGCCAGAGCCGCGCATGTCTACGATCCGGACGGCAGGCCACGGACCGTTCTTGGCCGTGGGAAGCTCGCGTATGCGCTCTCGCCTGCGGACCTCGGCGGCGTAGAGCCTGAGTGATGGGAAAGGCGAGAGGAATAATACCGCTGCCCGGTCGAGGCGAGCACGCTCCAACGCCACGTCCCGCACGTGCAGGGGAAGACCTTCGTGACCCTGCTCGGCCCTGTGCGCGCCGTTCGGTTCGTCGACGATGCAGATAGCACCAGGACGCGCCAGCCCGAGCAGGGCCGCCGTCCTTGTCCCCACTACGACGTCCACGTCTCCGTTGCGGGCAGCCTCGTACACGGCGGCCCTGCCTCGGCCCAGGCCACTGTGGTAAGGGGCTACGGTGTGTCCCTCCTCGAGTGCCAGACGCAGGAGATCCACCAGCCTATCGACCGCCCCTACCTCAGGGGCCAGTACCAGGGCCTGTCTTCCAGCGTCTAGCGTCGCCCTTACAACTGCCGCGACCGCCGCGTGCTCCTCTCTCCCTGTCGTCCTCCACAAGTAGGGGCCACCGCCTCTTACTGCGCGCCGCGCGCTCCGCAAGAACGGAGCGATACGTTCAGTTACACCGGGGTCAGCGAAAGTGGCCAGCAAGGGAGCAGGCTCCTGCCGGCGTACCAGTCTTGCTGCTCCCCTGCGCACGAGCTCCCGCAAGGAGTTTCGGCTCGCCCCGGTCTCCGAGAGTAGGGCTGAAGTCGTGCTTGCGCCCCCACGCTCTTTCAAGGTCACGAACAGGTCGCGCTGGCGTGGGGCACGGGTCAGGTCGGGTTCTGCGGCGGTACGGATCACGGCCCATTCCACCGTCGCCGGCCGGGGCGCTGACGGAGCGAGCACTATCTGCCCCTCAGCCTGGGCCGCCCGCAGGCCATCGCGCCCGAGGGTGCGCTCGAGTGCCGTGCGCGAGACGTGACTATAAACGTCCCAGGGCCAGCCGGGAGAAGGCTCTATCACACGGTAGCGTCCCGCATCGATGCCCGGCGGCAGGGCGGCCCTAAGCACCGCCGGCAATGGGAGTGCTGTATTGGCCTGAATCCAGCGGCATAATTGTACTAGTGCGGGTTGCAGAGAGAGATCAGGCACTACCGACACGACCGATTCGCTGGCGCGGTCACTCTCGTCTTCGGTGCCGACGACTATGCCGAGGCGCTGCCTACCCGAGAGCGGCGCGACGACAGCTGTTCCTACCCGAACGCTCCCACCAAGGCGCTCTGGTATCCTGTAGCTGAGGGGAGGAAGGGCATGCGTAGGCACGAGGAGACTAACCCTCGCGCACGACTCTTTGCGACTCTTGGGAGCACCATGTTCGCCAGCAGCGTCTCGTCTGAGCGAGTCGTATGCGTCAGATTCAGCACCTCTTAGTTGCGGAGTCGTATCTCCGACGGCAGCACCTCCAGAGCTTTCGGGACTACCTCAGTGTACGAGTCTACGAGATTTTGCGTACCCCGTCTTGAGGCTTCGAGCGAATCCCTAGCACTACCGAGTTCGTAGCGGGCGAGTCTTCGACGCCGATGCCGCTGACCGAGTTGCCTATGAGATCATTGCCCGCGATAGTGGTATTCGTGGTCTCGTCAACGTCCATCCCGAAAACATAGTTTCTGACGACATTGTTCACGATCTTGGTGTTTCGGGAATCAGTGTCAACATCGATGCCCGGAGCGTCGGGTCCAAGGCTGCCTGTAAGCTCATTGTTCGCGATCGTGGTGTTGGTGCTCGCGCCGGTGAAGATCCCGCCGGGGACATTGCCTGTGGTGGCACGGTTTCCCAAAACAGTAGTGTTACGGGCACCGCTAACGTCGATGACGAACGCGTCCTTGTCCCTCAGTCCCGCTATCTCGAAGCCCCGGATCGTGAAGCCGGAAACGCTCACATCCCTCACGCGCTGCCCGGTGACCTCGCCGGTTTTTATGTTCACGTCGCCCAGGACGCAAATGGCCTCCGGTCCAAGAGTCTTCGAGCAGGGCGAG
>Ga0081538_10001897_pt1 | contig 20996 bp, 19 predicted proteins | sample TabmetS5T2R1_FD_71022 | JGI IMG/M metagenome (GOLD analysis project Ga0081538, IMG submission 71022) | Tabebuia heterophylla rhizosphere microbial communities from the University of Puerto Rico - S5T2R1 | ecosystem: Host-associated > Plants > Roots > Rhizosphere ...
CCTCCTGATCTTCATCATCCAGAACACCGACGGGATCAGGTTCCAGTTCCTCTTCTGGGATTTCATCTGGCCGCTGTGGTGGTACACCATCATGACGGCGCTGTTCGGGGCGCTGGTGTGGTTCGGGTTGGGCGTGATGCGTCGTCACCGACGCCGCGTGGAACGCCGCGCAGCCCGGTATTGATCGTTGGCTTGTTGGTGAATTGCATCGGTGTAGGACTGGCGCATGAGCGCTCTCCCTCCACCCGCACCTCGAGCGGTTCGCACGCACGCGTTTGGGCGCCTCATCTAGGCGCCGATGCTCAGGAGGCGGTGGGTGCTGCCGGCTGCGGCGCAGCAGGCGCCGGGGTGGACTGGATCTCATTCGTTGGAGGTGATGCCTGGGCGGCGTCGCCCCTTACCCTCACGACCCTGACGGCAGCCGGGGAGGGGCGGTGAGCAGCGGAAATGGTGACCACTGAGCAGGAGGCGCCGGGGCGGGCGACCGTCGTCCAGCGCTGGTTGGCCCGCCTGGCCCTGGTGGTCGCCGCGGCCACGCCGTCGCCCAGCCTCGACTTCGTCCTGAGCCGGCTGTCGTCGGCCGACCACTCCAACCTGGCGGGCAAGGGGCTGCTCAGGCGGGCCCGTCCCAACCGGGCCGGGGTGCCTGTGCCGGCCGGGCGCAAGGTCAGGATGCCCGGCTCGACGTCGTTCCCCTCAGGGCATTCCGCCTCGGCCTTTGCCTTCGCCACGGCTGTCGGCGACGAGTTGCCCCTGGCCCGGCTGCCGCTGCACGCCTTGGCCGCCGCCATCACCTACAGCAGGGTCCACACCGGCGCGCACTATCGGGTGATGTGCTCGTCGGCTCGCTCATGGGAACTGGCGCCGCCGTCGCCGTCCGCTACACCGGCCGCGCCCTGACACGCCGGAGCACCAGCCCATCACAGCCGGCTGGTACGCGACGCCCCTGGCCGGTCCAGTCCGACCGTGCTGGTGACAACGAAGACGGGTGCCATTGTGTGCGGGACCCTTCATCGCGGTGATCGCGCATTGCGCGTTGAGGCTCGACGAGGGGCCGTTACAGTCTCGCCCTTCGATCGGATCCAAGAAGTCGTGCCGCTCTCCTCCTGCCCGTCTGCTCAGGCGCCGGGTGACCGAGCATCAACCGGACCGCGGTTCACCTCATCCCTGTAGCGTTGACGGAGTAGCCACCACTTGGCGACCTGCGCTTCGCCTCCACCCCCGGCGACATCCGCTTGCAGGTGCTGCTGCCCCGCACCCACAACGGCGGGTGAGGGCGTGGGCTCAGGCCGAGTCGCGCAGGTCGCCCCCGTGGGCGGCGATGGCCCAGATCACGAACACGTCCAGGGTGATGATCAGCAGCGCCCACAACGGGTAGTAGGGGAGGGACAGGAAGTTGGCGATGGCGCTGAGCAGGGCCAGGGCGATGGCCGCGGCCCGGGCCCAGGTCCGGCCCGACAACAGCCCATAGCCGGCCACGGCCACCACCAGCCCGAGCACCAGGTGGATCCAGCCCCAGGTGGTGGCGTCGAACTGGAACAGGTAGTTGCGGGTGGCCACATAGAACTCGTTCTCGAAGATGGCGACCAGGCCCTGCAGGGCCTGGAACACCCCGACCATGATCAGCATGATGGCGGCGAACATGATGAGGCCGACCGCCCAGCCGCTGGTCGGCCGGCCCGCCCGCGAGGACGCGTCGTTGCTCACTGCCGATCCCTCCTCGATCTCAACCGACAACCAATCCCCCCCTGGCCCTGCCGAGGGTGCCGACCTTACCCCCTTTGGGATCAGCTGTGGGGCGGGGCGCCGCCGCTCGGGCTCCGGCCCCGGCGGGGCGGTGCCCGGGGCCAGCAGTTCGCCGCGCCGTCGCCGATAGCACGGCACTCAGCCGTCGATCTCCGATAAGGATGAGGCCGGAGGCCGCCACGAGGGATGAGAATCGGGTGGGCCCGTTGCCCAGCTCCAGGCCCTCGGGCGCCACGTCACCCTCGAACCCCTCGCCGCATGACCCGGGGGATTTCCCTTCAGGATGAGTTCGCTGCTTATGTAGCGCACTGATCCGTAAGCCAGCGCCCCTGGCCTCGCCAGGGGCGCAGACATCATCAACCAGAGGCTCAAAGGGTTCCTCTGTCTGTCATCCCTGAAGGAGCGGGGACGGTCAACGGGTCTTGTGGAGCCGTTCCCCGGTTGTCGGCGGGCGGTCGTCAGTCCGCCGTCGGGGAACGGTCGAGCGCCCGCAGCGCGCGAGATGCACAACCTGGGACCTCAGAGACGAGACAGGATCGACAGCGAGGAAACCGAGGTGGGTCGGGACCTCCTTTGCTGTGGTTCAAGGTCAAAGAGCAGCTCCATCGCCAGCAACCCGCTGGCTGTGGGCAGCCCAAGGCTCGGGTGCCGGTCATCCCTTCGCCGCGCCAGGCGGCATGGAGCTGTGCGGCCGCAGCCGGGCGGGCTCAAGCAAATGGGCGACCACGCCGCCAGGCGGGGTCATGACACCCACGAGCACGCGCCGGGCTGCGCCCGAGCCGTTCACATCGCCTGCCTTGACGCCGGGGCCAGGCAGCGCACCTGGCCGTCGCGCAGGCCGTAGTAGACCAGCATCAGCAGCTTGCGGGCGGCCGCGACCCGGCCAATGCCGGTGCCGCGCCGGTCGGCGATGCGGTGGAAGTCGGTGGCCTGTTTGCTGCCTCTGGGGAGCCGCTGGGTGGCCTCGACGGCAGCCCAGCGGACCAGCCGGGGGCCCTGTTTGGTGATCGGGCCGCGGCGCACGGTGGTGTCGGACTCGCGATGACGAGGCGTCAGCCCGGCCCAGGAGCACAGCTGGGGGGCGCCGGCGAAGCGGCCGACGTCGCCGATCTCGGCCACAAAGACGGCCGCCAGCACCGAACCCACCCCAGGAATGGCCTGGAGTGCCAGGTAGCCGACATCACCGGCCAAGGCGGCGGCGACCTCGCGCTGCAGGGCGGTGATCTCCTGGTCATAGAGACCATCAGCGAGCGCAGGGACGCGACTCGCAGCCCATAGGCCCGGCCCAGCTGCAGCTGGTCCAACAGCCTGGCGCCGGCCACCCCGAACAGGTCGCTCATCGGCACCCTGACGCCTTCCTTGGCGAGGACGGCGTGGACCTGGGCCTTGAGGCCGCTGCGCAGCGCCACCAGCTTGGCTCGGTAGCGGACCAGCTCGCGCAACTCACCGACCGCCGGCGGCGCCAGCCAGGCCTCGGGGAGTCGACCCATGCGCAGCAGCTCGGCGAGGTTCCTGGAGTCGCGGGCGTCGGTCTCGGGCCCGCTGGTAGCCGAACATCTTGACCCCCAGCGGATGGGCCAGGTGCACCCTGGCGCCGCAGGCCTGGAGCAGGTCGGCGGCCCAGTACCAGCCGTAGGTCGCCTCGAGCACGACCTCGGGGTCGGGACCGGCCTTGGCCAGCTGCAGCGACAACCCGACCGGATCGTTGGCGATGCGGATGGTCTCCAGCACCTCGCCCGCCGGGGTCATGCGGACGATCACCGAGCGGCGGCGGTGCAGGTCGATCCCGACGTACTGTTCAGCCATGGGGCCTCCCTGGTCGTGGCTGGTGTGAACGGCCCGAGTGTCCAGCACCCGGGTGCCGTCACGGGGAGCGGAGGCCCCGCTCCTTCATGGCATCAAGTGGGCAGGCCTGGGGGCGGCGCTCTACTAGGGTCAATCCGTGCGTTGCGGGCGGGCCTCGGGCAACGAGTGCTAGCCGGCCTCGCTCGTGGTCGGGCTGGAGAACGCTGGAGACGTCTCAAGGTCGCTGGTGCTGGCTGTAACCATACCGGCAGACTGTCGGTCATCCTTCAGCGGTTCTGCGGCCTCGAGCCCGCGGTCGAAGCCAGAGCGCGACAGTGGTCGGTTGCATCGTCTGATCGACGACCGAGACTAGCTCGGCCGATAGGGCGTCCAGGTCGATCTCCTCGCGCAGCCGGGCGCTGAACGCCGCGATCGTCTGGGCGGTGTTGTAGCGGCGTCGGTTGAAGCGCCGATCAACCGCCGCCTGGACCCGCCGGCGGGCCGGCTGGAACACGGCCGCGACCGCCAGCGTGGCGATGGCCACGACTAGGCTGGAGTCACGGCCGAGTAGCTGGCCCAGGCCAAGGACCACGCCGGCGTAGCCGCCGCCGAGCAGCACGGTGAGCAGGCCGTAGGTGAGGGTGCGGTTGATGATCCGGTCGATGTCGTACAGGCGGTAGCGCAGCAGCGCCACACCGATCACAGTGGGAAGCAAGCAGAGCACGAGCATGGCGAAGACCCAGCCGATGAGCTCCCACCCGAGCCGCTCCAGGGCCGAGCCGAGGGTCGGAGGAAGCACCAGCAGCAGGGCCGCGGCGAAGATGAACCACTTCAGTTGCTGGCGCTCATCCCCCCGAACCCGACGGAAGCGCAGCAGCAGCGAGCCCAACACCAGCACCAGGAACGCGGCGAACAGCAGACCGGTGATCGCCCCGACCAGCCCCAGCAGCCCCTCGACCCCCTCCAGTCCCAGCGGGTTGGCGGGCAGGCCACGCCCAAGGTCGGGCTTGAACAGCACTGAGCAGGTGTACAGCAACAGTCCCACGACAAAGACCCACACCACCGGCCGCCAGCGGCGGGAGGGCAGCCGGCCGGTGGGGAACAACAGGACCAGCAGCGGCAGCAGCCCGAGCAGAGGCAGCAGGTACAGCACCTGCCCGAGCTGATACAGCACCAGAACGGCAGGAGAACCGATGGAGTGGCCCGCGATCGTCCTGGCCGCTTGAATGCTGCCAAAGGCTGACAGGCTCACGGCAAAGCCGATCGCCCAGCACAGCCAGCCGATCACATTGCTGGGCCGACGGGCCAAAATCAGCCCACCGACGGTGGCAAACACCAGCATCGGCAGTCCTGGGTCGGCCTGGTCGAGCAGCTTGACTGCCGTCGACTCGTTGTCTTCAGGCAGCTTGAACAGCACGAAGGTGACGACGTTCACCGCCAAGACCAGCAGCCACAGCCCCCAGGCGAGCCAGACGGCCGAGCGAGCCGGCGGCGGGGCCTGTTGCCGCGGCTTGAGGGCAGCTGACATCTGGCAGCTCCTACCGTCCGGCGACCGATTGCGGCCTCGATCATTCAGACCTTCTGGAGCCAGCCTCCACGATGACCGTTCCGAGAACGTTACGGATACCGGCGCCGGCCGTCATCTTCGCACCCTTCGCCACGCCACCGTCCTGGCGCGTGCAGGCTTGCTGATCGGTCAGCAGGCACCGGTAGACGGCATCCGACAGCCGCCGATTCAGGCAGCGCAGCGCCTCCTTGGGCGACTTGCCTCGGCCGGCTTACGCCGGTAGTAGGCCTGCCTGGGGCTGGGTCGGCGGATCTGGACCATGGCCACCATGTACAAGGCGTGATTCAGCTTGCGGTCCCCGGCCCGTGACAGCCGCTGGCGGATGACCTGGCCGCTGGAGGCCTCCAACGGGCGGTATCGGTATGAGCGGCGAAGTGATGCTTGGTCGGGAACCGACCGAGGTCGCCGACCTCACCCAGGAAGGTGGCCGCCGGCACCGGCCCGACCCCGAACAGCTGCAGCAGGCTGGTGTTGGCCTGGGGACTGCGGCCTTGATGCGGGCCTCGACCGCGGCGATCCGCTGCTCCAGGCCGCGGACGTCGGCCACGAGCTCGGTGGCCAGCTGCCAGCGGGTGACCGCCGGCGCACCGGTCGGCGCAACCTGGGCGAGCAGCGCGGCGGCGCGGTTGGCGGTGAGGTTGCGTGGGGCGCCGCCGGGGACCAGGTCCAGCAGCAGCCGGTGGAGCCGGTTGAGGGTCTGGGTGCGGGCGGCGACCAGGTCCTGGCGGCGTTTGGTCAACAGGTGCAGCACCGTCGCCTGGTCCTCGACGCCGACCTGCGGCAGTGAGGGTGCGTGGCGGGCGGCGGCCGCGACCGAGACCGCATCATCGGGGTCGCTTCTGCCGCCGTGGCCAACCGAATAGCACCCGGACTCGGGTGGCCAGCTTGGCCGGCACGTCCAGGGCCTGCTCGTCGTCGCCGGCCAGCCGCTGGGCCACGGCTCGGCCGAGGCCGTGGGCGCCCTCCACCGCCCAGCAGCGCTGCCGCCAGCGCTCCGCCCATACGCGCAGGGTCTGGTAGCCGTCCAGGGTGGCAGCGATACGTTGCTGGCCGATCAGGTGGCCGTGCGCATCCAGCGCGGCGGCGGTGGAGGAGGCCTTGTGGGGATCGACGCCGATCGTCACCGGCATGCGGACACCTTGAAGGTCAGGCAGGCATCGCGCACCGGGCAGGTCGCACAGATAGCGATGGCCTCAGCCTGGAGATCCCTGGCGTCGGCGAAGAATGGGTCGTAGTCGGCCGACACGACCTCAAGGCAGGCGGCCTGATCGCGCCAGCGAACCTCGGTCATGCCGCACGCTCGCGATTTATGTCGCCGCGCATGACGGTCAGGCCGACTCAGAATCTGACGTCGGGTCCTGCTCAAGAAAACGGAGCAGCGCCGCCCGTGGCACCAAGATTCGGCGGCCGATGCGGCACACCGGCAGCTCGCCGCGGTGCGCGGCCTCGTAGGCGAGCGAGGTCGAGATGCCAAGCCGACTGGCAGCCTCGGCCAGAGTGTAGGTCAGCTTGTCGTCGTCGAGGCTGGCGGGTTCTCGCCCGCGCGCAGTGGCGCTGGTGTTCCGCTCGTCCAGCATCTAAGCCGACTGGCCAGATGTTCTGTCCGTAACTGGAGATGAGGGTGGGCCGCTGACCAAGTAGCCTCGTGGGCCGTTGGAGCTTGCGACCACAACGACCTCACGAGGCTGCGCCAGTATGCGTCCCCCCAGCGTGTACGCCAAGCGCTCCTGTCCGGCTGGCGATCCTTGTGACCTGCTCGCCCTGCTGCACGGCCCCCACCGGACGGGCTGCCGGCTGGTCATGATCCTGCTCTCCCAGCACGGCTGGTCGGCGGCCACCATCGCCGAACTGCTCGGCTGCGACCCGCGGACCGTGCGCCGCTGGGTGCATCGCTACAACACCCACGGCGCCCACAGCCTTGCCGACCGGCACCGGCCAGGCCGACCCCGGCTCGGCAGCCCACGGCTGGGCGATCGTATCCGCCGGCTTCTGGCCCAGCCGCGGGCCTGGACCATCCCGCTGCTGCACCGGTACCTGGGCCACCCCGCCATCAGCCTGCACACCCTGCACCGACGAGTCCGTGAGGTGGCGGCCTGGCGGCGACCGCGGCTGGTCGCCAAGGGCGACCCCGACCGCGACCAGGTCCTGGCCACCCTGCGCCAGACCATCGCTACCCTGCCCAAGGGAGCGGTCGTGCTGGCCGAAGACGAGACCCACCTCAACCTGCTGCCATGGGTGCGGGCCACCTGGGTGGTGCGCGGCACCCGCCAGCGGGTCATGACCCCAGGCACCAACCGGCGCCGCACCATCTTCGGCGCAGTCGACCTGGCAAGCGGTCGCTTCCTGTACCAGGTCTGCCGCAAGGCGGTCAGCGCCAACTTCACCGGGTTCTGCGAGCAGCTGCTGGCCGCCTACCCGATGGCGCCGGTGGTGGCGGTGGTCTGCGACAACGTCATCATCCACCACTCCAAGATCGTCCAGGCATGGCTGGCATCCCACCCGCGGCTGCAGGTGCTGCATGGGGCCCGTTACAGCCCCCATGACAACCCGGTCGAGCGCATCTGGGGCGCCCTCAAGGCCTACCTCGCCAACTCGCCGACGCCGACCATGGCTGGGCGCATCCGCCAAGTCCATGCCTTCTTCCGCGCTCGCAGCCCCGCCCAGCTGCTGGTCACCGCCGCCCCCGACAGCTCACCCTGGCTCCCCGACGGATACGGACAGAACTTTCGGAAGGCCGCTTAGGCGCTCCTTCCGTATGTTCCCTGGCCTCGGTGGTGGTCACCCACCTTCCGAGGAGGCTTGCGTGATGCCTCATACGGTGGAGCCCGGCATGAGCCGGCGGAACTTGACGACCGTTGACGGCAGTTGACGCGAGCTAGCCTGTTGCGCAAACGCGAGGTGGACCTGATCGGGCGTCATCAGGCCAGCAAGCCGGCCGTCAGCCGACGTTGACGGGCCTAGAGGCCGAACCCATACTCGGGGCATGCCGGCAGCACATCGCCTGTCCGAGGTCGACCCCAGGCACCAGACCGCGTTCTGTGCGGCATGTGGGCCGACCGCGATCAAGCGCAGCCTGGTGGCAGGCCGTTGGCGCTGTGTCAAGGAGCTGCGTGAGCGGCGGGTGCGACGCCAGCAGGACAGGGTTGAACTTGCCCGGGCGATGAATCGAAGCCCGCGTCCGCCGTACTGACTCGGCCTCGTAACAGCCTGTTGCGGGAACGGCTGGCGGATCAGGCAGCAGAGCAAGCTGGTGGCGTAGGATGGCCATGGCCTACAACTTCCTTGCCTGCGACCGCAACCAGGCCTTCCTGCTCCCACCCGACGTCCGTGACTGGCTGCCAGCCGACCACCTGGCCTGGTTCGTGCTCGACGTCGTCGACCAGCTCGACCTTCAGCCGTTCCTCAAGGCCTCTCGGGCTGACGGGCATGGCCGGGCCGCCTATGCGCCCGGGCTGCTGCTGGCCGTGCTGCTGTACGCCTACGGCACCGGGATCCGCTCCTCGCGCCAGCTCGAGCGACGCTGCACCGAAGACATCGCCTTCCGCGTCTTGAGCGCCAACAGCACCCCGGACCATGTGGCTCGCCAAGCTGCTCGCCCAGGCCGCCGAGGCCGACCGGGCCGAGGACCGCCAGCATGGCACCGCCCGTGGCGATGAGCTGCCGCGGGCGCTGGCTGGCCGGGCCGAGCGGCTGGCCCGGCTGCAACAGGCCAAGGCCCTGTTGGAGGCCGAGGCCGCCGCCCGCCAGCAGCGCTACCAGCAACGAGTCGCCGAGCTGGCCGCCGCCGCCCGGGCCAGCGGCCAACGACCCCGGGCCGACATCCGACCCCGCCGGCGCGATGAGGCCCCCACCCCAAGACGGCCGTCAACACCACCGACCCCGACAGCCGCTTCGTACGCGGCAACGGCTGGACCCTGCAGGGCTATAACGCCCAGGCGGTCGCCATCTGCGAGCAGGTCGTGGTCGCGGCCGAGCTGACCCAGCAGGCCAACGACCTCCAGCAGCTGACCCCGATGCTGACCGCGATTCGCACCACCCCGACCGCCGCCGGCATCGGCGACCCGGTCCAGCGGCTGGCGGCCGACTCCGGCTATTGGTCGATCGCCAATGTGTCGGCGATCCCTGATGCGCCGGAGCTGTTGATCCCACCGGACCGCCATGGCCGCCACGGCAAGCCCCGCAAGGACGGCAAGCCATCGGCGTCCAAGAGCGACGGCCTGCGGGCGACGATGCGGGCCAAGCTGGACAGTGACCTGGGCAAGGCTTGCTATGCCCAGCACAGCCGGACCGTCGAACCGGTCTTCGAACAGGTCAAGACCATCCAGGGCGGTGGCCGGTTCATGCGCCGGGGGCTGCCGGCCTGTGCGGCCGAGTGGAAGCTGCTGTGCGGCACCCACAACCTGCTCAAGCTCTGGCGCACCACCACAGCCACCACGGGCTGACCAGCAGCGGGCCAGACACCCCCCACGTCGCCGTTCAATGGGCCGGACATGACCGCAAAGGTCGGGGCCATGAGGCAATCCTGGTCCAGCAGGCGCCCAACCCCGGGAAGCCTCTATGCAACAGGCTCGAGCGCGTCAAGGCCTACTGCGCCGTGAGCTTCGCGAATTCGTCGCGGAGGGCCTGCCAGGGAAACAGGTCGCGGCTGGCTGGTCCTAGGTTAGGTGTGGGGAGAGGGCCTCTGACCTGCAGTTTCTGGTGCCCCTGGCAGGACTCGAACCTGCAACCTGCTGTTTAGGAGATAACTGCCAGTCTTCTGGCCTCTACGGTCGAGTCCGGTCTAGCCAGGTCAGGTTGGGCCGGGTTTCTGGTGAGTGCGGCCTGGTTCGGTTCAGTTGTGGCCTTTGGAATGACCGTCAGAATGACCGCCTGAGCAAGCAACAAGACGGGGTTCGCTGACCGCCAGATGCGATGAGGGCTGGCTGAGCAGGTGCATTGATTCCCCAAGCGAATGCTGCCCTGGCGGGTGCCCGCCCGCTGGTGCCTGGCGCCGCCGCGCCGCTGCTGATGGCGTCGCCGCCGCGGCCATCCTGGCGCTTGCCGGGGGCCGGGTTCCCGGGATGGACCGCCTTCGGGCAGAGGCCCGCCTGCCGGACCTGGGCGTGCTCGGCATGGCGGCGGGGACGCTGCTAATCAACGGCTTCGGCGAGGCCACCGGCTGGCGGGGCTTCGCGCTGCCGAGCTTCGCCGCTGGCACGCCAAGCTCCAGGCCGGCATCCTGGTCGCGATCCCCTGGACGCTGTGGCACCTGCCGACGTTCTTCCTCGACTCCGGCTACCGCGGCAGCCTGAACCCGCTGGTTCTATCCGGGTTCGTCTTCGGCATCTTCGCCGGCGCCATCGTGCTCACCTGGCTCTACGAGGGCGCCGGGTGCAGCGTGCTGCTGGTGGGGCTGTGGCATACCAGCTTCAACCTCGGGTCGGCGACCGGGGTCGGCGAAGGGCTTAGAGCTTGAGGCAATAGGTGTCGATGCGCGGGCCTCAAGGTCGGCATCTCCACTGGGTGTGTACGGCGGGTACATCGTGGAGTTGACGACACCGGGGGCGCCAGGCCGTATGGTGCGACCGTGAGGGTGCGTGAGCTTCTCGGCAGGCGGCTGCTCGGCTCGGCGCGGGTCGTGGATGGGTTGCTGGCGGTGGGCATGGCCGTGTTCGGGGTGGTCGGCTCGATCGGAGCAGCCGGGAACCAGCCGGACCGGCGTCCGCTGGATGCCGTGGCGTATGCGCTGATCCTGCTTGGGGCGGCGGCGCTGCTGGCCAGGCGGCGCCGCCCGGTCGCGGTGCTGGCGGTGAGCGTGGCGGTGACCGTCACCTACCTGGCATTGGGATACCCGTACGGCCCGATCTTTGTGACCATGTGGATCGCCGTCTACACGTTGGCGGCCGCTCCCCACAGCCGTCTGCCGGCCGTGTTCGCGGCGGTCGCCGCCGCCTTGGTGGTGGTCGTCGCCACCGACGTCGCCCTCACCGGCGGGGAGGCGCTGCTGGGCGAGCTCCCGGGGATCGTGGCGGTGTGGGCGGTGCAGTTGCTGGCGCCGGTGTGGCTGGGGTGGGCGGTGCGGGTCCGACGCGAGCACGCCACCGAGGAGGTTCGCCGGCGAGTCGACGAGGAGCGGCTGCGGCTGGCGCGTGAGCTGCATGACGTGGTGGCGCACAGCATCGCGGTGATCAACTTCCAGGCCGGGGTGGCCGTGCACGTACTGGACCGGCGCCCGGAGCAGGCCCGCGCTGCGCTGGTGGCGATCAAGCAGGCCAGCAGCGAGGCGTTGCAGGAGCTACGGGCGACCCTGGGCGTGCTTCGCCAGCTCGGCGAGCAGGGCGGGTCGCGGGCGCCACTGCCCGGCCTGGCCCAGCTAGATGCGCTGGTGGCCGGCGCGGCCGGGGCCGGACGGCCGGTTGAGGTGGTCGTGGAGGGGGAGCGGGTCGAGCTGCCGCTGGCGGTGGATCTGGCCGTCTACCGGATCGTGCAGGAGTCGCTGACCAACGTGGCGCGGCATGCCGGCCCGGCCGCGGCCACGGTGCGCCTGGCTTTTGGGGTTGGCGAGGTCGTGGTCGAGGTGACCGACGACGGCAGGGGCGCGGCGGGCGGCGTCCACCCCGACGGCGGCGGGCACGGCATCGCCGGGATGCGGGAGCGGGCGGTGGCGTTGGGGGGCGAGCTTGTGGCCGGGCCGCGCCCGGAGGGTGGCTTCTGCGTGCGGGCCCGGCTGCCGCTGGGCGACCCGGGGGCTGACGCCCTGCTGCTTGAGCCCCCCGGATCCCGTGGAGGGCCGGGCGGGTGATCCGGGTGGCGGTCGCCGACGACCAGGCGCTGTTCCGGGCAGGGTTTCGCGTGCTGCTGGAGCCCGAGGACGACCTCGAGCTGGTCGGGGAGGCCGCCGACGGGGCCGCGGCGGTGGAGCTGGTCCGCCGGGTGCGTCCGGACGTGGTGCTGATGGACGTGCGCATGCCGGTGCTGGACGGGATCGAGGCCACCAGGGTGATCGCCGCCGACCAGCGGCTGGCGGGTGTGCGGGTCGTGATCTTGACCACCTATGAACTGGACGAGTACGTCTTCGAGGGGCTGCGGGCGGGCGCCAGCGGCTTCCTGGTCAAAGACACTGAGCCGGCCGAGCTGCTGCACGCGATCCGGGTGGTGGCGGCCGGTGAGGCGCTGTTGTCGCCGGGGGTTACCCGCCGGCTGATCGCCGAGTTCGCCGCCCAGCCGGGCCGCCGGGCGATGCCACCACCCGAGCTGAGGGTGCTGACCGAGCGCGAGCGGGAGGTCATGGCGCTGGTGGCGGCGGGATTGAGCAACCAGGAGATCGCCGAGGGGCTGGTGGTCAGCCCGGCCACGGTCCGTACCCACGTCAGCCGGGCCATGACCAAGCTGCAGGCCCGCGACCGCGCCCAGCTGGTCGTCTTCGCCTACCAGTCCGGCCTGGTCAGTCGGGGCTGGTCGGACGCCTGAGCCGCCACGGGTCCACACTGCGCGTACACCCGGTGCCGCAGACGAACAGGCGCCGCTCCGCGTTGCGCGCAGGAAAAGAGCCGCTCAGTGGCCGACGACGCGGGCCGGCCCGCCGCGCACGATCAACGCGACCAACCAGCACCGGCAGGCCGGGTCGCGGCCGTCCGGGGGCATCGTCGAACCCCGAGGAGCGGAGTATGGGCTTCTGGCACCGGCTGGCCGGTGTGTCCGCCGGCCGCCGCAGCAGATGGCTGGTGGTTGTCGCCTGGCTGGCGCTGGGCGTCGCCGCCGGTCCGCTGGCCCGCCAGGTCAGCGACGTCTACGAGAACGACGTCTCGTCGTGGGTGCCACGCGCCGCCGAGTCGACCAGGGCCCGCGAGCTGGTGTCCCGGTTCCCGGGCGGGCAGGAGCTCACCGCGGTCGTGGTGTACGTGCGTGCGGGCGGCCTGACCGGCGCCGACCGCGCCAAGGCGGCCGCGGACCGGCGTGTGCTGGCCGGGCTGGTCCCCGGCCGCAGGGTCCAGCCGCCGGTGGCATCCCCCGACGGTCAGGCCCTGCTGCTGGGCCTGCCGCTGGACGGCCGCGACGAGGACGCCGCCTACGACGCCACCGTCCGCATCCGCCGGCAGGTCACCGCCGGTGCGCCGCCGGGGCTCCAGGTCAAGGTCACCGGGCCGGCCGGGTTCATGGTCGACGCCGCCGACGCGTTCGGCCAGATCGACACCACCCTACTGCTGGCCACGGTCGCCGTCGTCGCGGCGCTGCTGCTGCTCACCTACCGCAGCCCCGTGCTGTGGCTGCTGCCGCTGGTCGCGGTGTTCCTCGCCAACGGCATCGCCAGCGCCGCCGTCTATCTGCTGGCCAGCAACGGCACCCTGACCGTCAACGGGCAGTCCGGTGGCATCCTCACCGTGCTGGTGTTCGGCGCCGGCACCGACTACGCCCTGTTGCTGGTCGCCCGCTACCGCGAGGAGCTGCACTGCCACGCCGACCCGCGCCGCGCCATGGCCGCTGCCTTGCGGCGCGCGGGCCCCGTACTGCTGGCCTCGGCCGCCACCGTAATCGCCGGACTGCTGTGCCTGCTGGCCGCCGAGATGAACAACACCCGCAGCCTCGGCCCGGTCGGCGCCCTCGGCATCGCCTGTGCCCTGCTTGCCATGACCACGCTGCTGCCCGCGCTGCTGGTGCTGTGTGGCCGCTGGCTGTTCTGGCCCCGCATCCCCCGGCCCGGCAGCGCGCTCCCGGCGGAGCGGACCGTGTGGGCCCGTGTCGGCGACCGCATCGCCCGCCGGCCGCGGGCGGTCTGGGTCGCCACCGCGGTCGTGCTGGCCGCGTTGGCCACCGGCGCCATCGGGATGCGCACCGGCATCCCGGGCGAGGACGCCTACACCACCACCCCCGACGCCGTCGCCGGCCAGCAGCTGCTGGCCAGGCACTACCCCGCCGGTGCCGCCGCCCCCGCCGAGGTCACCGCCAACGCGGCCGCCGAGCCGGCCGTGACCGCCACGGTGCGCGCCACCCCTGGCGTCGCCGCGGTCCTGCCCGCGACCCATGGGGACGAGCTGATGCGCGTGGGGGTCGTGCTGGCCGACGCGGCCGACAGCCCCGCCGCCGAACGGACCATCCAGCGCCTGCGCGACGCGGTCCACGCCATCCCCGGCGCGGACGCGCTGGTGGGCGGCCGGACCGCCACCAACCTCGACGTCGCCACCGCCGCCCGCCACGACCGCGCCGTTGTCATCCCCTTGGTGCTGGCCGTGGTCTTTGTTGTCCTGGCGGTCCTGCTGCGGGCCCTGGTCGCGCCGCTGCTGCTGATGGCCACGGTCGTGCTGTCGTTCCTTGCCGCCCTGGGCGCAAGCTGGCTGGCCGCCGATCGTCTGCTCGGCTTCCCCGCCTTCGACCATCAGCTGGTCCTGATCGGCTTCGTCTTCCTGGTCGCGCTCGGCATCGACTACAACATCTTCCTCATGACCCGCGTCCGCGAGGAGGCCGGCCGCCTCGGCCACCGGCCGGGCGTCCTGCGCGGCCTGGCGGCCACCGGGAGCGTCATCACCAGCGCCGGCCTGGTGCTGGCCGCCACCTTCGCCGTCTTGAGCGTGCTGCCGGTCACCTGGATGGTCGAGCTCGGGGTGCTGGTGGCGGTGGGGGTGCTGCTGGACACCTTGGTGGTCCGCTCGGTGCTGGTGCCCGCGCTCGCGCTCGACGCCGGCGCGGCGACCTGGTGGCCGAGCCGGCACCCCCGCCGTCCCCTCCAGAAACGCTCACCAGACCGGCAGGCGGCGGCTCGACCAAGCCCCGGCCATGGGTGGCGTAGAAGCAGGGCAGGCAGGGGCTGATGATCCGGGAGAGGTCGGGGTGGCGGCATCCCATGGATGTGCGCTGCTCGCCAGCCACGGTCCCGGCAGGTGAGCAGAGCCGCACCGTCAGGACAGCGACATGACCAAACGACCAGGAAGGGGTGGAAGCAATGCGGATCGGGCTGACCAGCATCTTCGTCGATGACCAGGACCAGGCCGAGCGGTTCTACGCCGAGGTGCTGGGGTTCAAGGTCAAGACCAGCGCCCCCTACGAGCCCGAGGAGCGCTGGCTCAGCGTGGTGTCCCCTGAGGAGCCCGACGGGGTGGAGCTGGTGCTGCACCTGGCCGACGAGCCGGCGGGGGCGTTCCAGGCGGCCAGCCGGGAGGCTGGGCGGCCGGTGCTGTCGCTGCGCACCGACGACTATGCCGCCGAGGCCGAGCGGCTCAAGGCCAAGGGCGTGGTGTTCGTCAAGGAGCCGTACCGGAGGGACTACGGCGGCATCGACGCGGTGTTCGACGACACCTTCGGCAACCTGCTCAACCTCCACCAGGACTGATCGGCGTGATCACCGAATTCGAGTTCGACTTGCACCAGGTCGGGACGGCCGCGTTGCTGGTCGACCTGTTCTACGCGCCGCAGGACGCGCCGGGGCCGCTGCGCCGCTGGCGCGACCTGATCACCGACGCGCCGCCGCAGGCGACCCTCACCGCCTGGGTCGGCACCGCTAGCGAGCCGCCGTTCCTGCCGCCTGGGCTGTGGAACCGGCCGCTGACCAGCCTCGGGTACGTCTGGGTCGGCGACCCGGACCAGGGCCGGGAGCTGCTGCCGACCCTCCGGAACGGGATGCCGCCGGCCAGGCCGGCATCCGGCGCGCCGCCAGCCCGGCCACCCTGCCCGGCTGGCCGCTCTGAAGGACCGCCACGACCCCGTCAACCTCTTCCACCACAACCACAACACCCCACCACCACGGTCCGCGGCCAGGCGGGCCCGAAAGCCTGGTGAGCAGCCGCCACGGTCCCGGCACCACCCGCAAGAAGGAGGCACATGCGCAACCTCGCGGTCTTCACCAGCCCGACGCTGGATCGGGTCATGCCGGCGCCCGGGCCGCCCGACCAGGACCCGGTGCTAGGCCCGGGACGCGGCGACTCCTCGACCGTGCGACCACCACCGGCGTGCCGGGCGCCACCTCCCAGCCACCCGAACCAACGGCCGACACTAGCACCCCAGGTCTGAACCAGACCACACAAGGAGTGAGGCATGATGACGACTTCGCAGGCCAACCACCATCCCACCCCAAAGGAGCGCCGGACCACCACGACCGACCTGTCCTGGATGCTGTGGACCGCCATCGGGATCGGCGGGATCTGGGTCGCCGTGCTGCTGATCAGCCTGCTGGCGCCCGATCAGGTCTCCGGCTCCCAGCAGGAGCACCTCCCGGTGGCCGCGTTCACGACCTGGTTTTGGGGCGGGGTTGGCACGATGGTCTTGCTGTGGGCGATGGGCCGGCTCCGGGGCCGTCCGCGCTGGCAGCCCATCTGGATCGGGCTGTCGGTGGTGACGCTGGGGATCTGGGCGCTGGCCACCATCCTGGCCATCACGCTGCCGGTGATGGTGACCGGGACCGACCCGACGCAGATCCCCTTTGCCGCCTTGTTCGCGCCTCCGGCCGCGGCGATGCTGACCGCCCTGGCAGGGGTGGTCACCAACGTGTTCCGTCAAGACCTGAAGGGCGAATAGCTCGGCGCCCGCCATGTCGTGGCCTCGACCGAGGGGTCTGTGCCCGCAGCTCCAGGTTGTGGTGTCGGTGCGCCACGGGCCATCCGGCAGGACTCCCGCTCGGCGTCGCCCGTCTAGTGGCATGGGTGGTGCTCGCGCCACCGTGACGCCGCTACGGCGGCCATGTCACAGCGGACGACCGCACGGTGCTGGCGGGCTCAGTCCAGGCCGAGGCGGTGGGCGATCGCGGCGGCCTCCACCCGGGTGGCGACGCCCAGCTTGGCCAGGATGTTGGACACGTGGACGCTGGCGGTCTTGGGGCTGATGAACAGCTGCTGGGCGATCTGGCGGCCGGGCGCCGATGCTGGCCTGGGTGGCCGTCCCGTAGGGTCACCGACAGGAGGTGGCAGAGCTAGATCAGAGACTGAGATGAGGACACCACATGTAGACGAGACCGATATGAGTGCCGCGGTAGCTGCTGAGCGCTGAAGAGCTGAGTGTCGGTGTCCACTGTGGTAGACGAGGATGGTCCCCGTGGCGAACGAAGCCAGCGAAATCGTTCTGAGCAAGCAGGACCTTCGTGAGGTCACCAGCTACGCCGCTGAGCGCGCGCAGGAAGTCCTGGAGATCTTCGAGAGAGCACACCCGGCCGACTCCCGCCCTCGCGACGCGGTCGACGCCGCATGGACATACGCTCAAGGCGGTGAGCGCGGCAAGACACTGCGCGATACCGCGTGGGCGGCGCACAAGGCGGCCCGAGACGCAGCCACGGCGGCCGCGGCCGATGCGGCGCGAGCAGCGATGTGCGCGGCATCCGCTGCGTACCTGCATCCACTGGCCGACGCTCACCAGGTGAAGCACATTCTGGGGGCAGCGGCCCATGCGGCAAGAGCGGTCGAACTCCTGGCGGGTGATGATCGAGATGTCGGTGCTGAGCACATTGAGCAAGCTCGCCGGCGCGCGACACCAGCCGTCGTAGACGTGCTCAAACGCTACCCCGCGGCACCGCCTGGTCGAGGGCGCGTCGGGGAGCTACTTCGTGATCTGGATACGGCCCTCCGCCGCCGTTCCTGAAGGCCTTGTTATGCCAGCCGGGGGGCATTCATGACAGTCAGCTGGTCGGGTTGCCCTCCAAGGGCTGAGTGTCGGTGTCCGGTGTTGTACAAGTGCAGCCAGGGCGCCAGCGCCTGGGTGCGGGCGGTGTTGGTTGGTGAAGACCTGCCGGTCGCCCACTCGGTTTGCAGGGTGCAGTTGTGGCGCTCCACCTCCCGTTCCGCCAGGGACAGTGAGGTCGGATGAACACGTGCGTGGCCTTGAGTGTCTGGATCGCGTTAGAGGACATTCCGGAACGTTGTCATCCGGATCGACGTAGCCGGTGGGACGCCCGCCTCGTCAGGATGGCCGCAGTGGATCATTCGAGCCCGGGGAGAACTGATGGGATCGGGGCACACGGTGGCGGTGTTCGGCGCCTACGGGCACACCGGGCGGTTCGTGGTGGCACAGCTGCGGGATCGCGGGTTCCTCACGGTGCTCTCCGGCCGCGACACCGACAAGCTGCAGGCGCTGGCAACGGCCCATCCCGGACTCGACGCCCGGCCGGCGTCGGTCGACGATCCGGCCTCGCTGGACCGGGCACTGGCCGGTGCGGCGGCGGTGATCAACTGTGCCGGGCCCTTCGCCACGACCGCCGCCCCCGTGATCGAGGCGGCGCTGCGCGCCGGGATCCCGTATGTGGATGTGGCGGCCGAAATCGAGGCCAACGTCGATACGTTCGCGGACTTCACCGACCGCGCCCGCGCCGCCGGAGCGGTGATCGTCCCCGCGATGGCCTTCTACGGCGGCCTCGGCGACCTGTTGGCCACCGCGGCGATGGGCGACTGGACGGCGGCTGATGAGGCGCACATCGCGTACGGGCTGAGCAGTTGGCACCCCACCGCCGGGACGCGCGCCGCCAGCAGGGTCTCCCGGCGGCGGCGGAACGGCCGACGCGTCCGCTACACCAACGGGCGGCTGGAGTACCGCCATGACGACCCGCCCACCCTGGAGTGGCCCTTTCCCGACACGATGGGCACCCGGGCGGTCATCGAGTTCACGATGGCCGACGTCGTCACCATCCCCAGCCACCTGTCCATCCCTGAGGTGCGCACCTACATGACGATCGAGGCGGCCAGGGACGTGTCGGCCCCGGACACCCCAACGCCGACTGCGGTCGACGAGCGTGGGCGGTCCGCGCAAACCTTCCTGGTCGACGTCGTCGTCCGATCCGGCGGCACGGAACGGCGCGCCGTGGCGAGCGGCCAGGACATCTACGCTGTCACCGCGCCGCTCGCGGTGGAAGCGGTGTGCCGCATTCTCACGGGACAGACCAGGACGGTCGGTGTCGCCTCCGCTGGCCAGATCTTCGACGCGCCCGACTTCCTCCGCGCGCTGTCCACGCACATTTCCCTCGAACTGCGTCGATAGCTCGACTTTCGCGGTTTCGATGGCTGGCCCAACACGACCGGGGATGCGTGACCTTGTGATGGGTCGAGGGAGCAGTGGTGTCGCATCACCGCCTGCACCGGTTCTTCTCGGTCAACCGGTGTCGGCCGATGCGCCGGGACTGCTGCTGGCCCGGCTGGGGTCGGCATCGGTGTCAGATCCGCAGGCCGGCGGAGTCGACGGCGAAGCCTGCCAGCAGGTCGGGTAGCTGTCCTGCCCCCGTGGTCCCATAGATGGGGGTTCCAGCTATGGCACGCAAGACAGCAACCACAAAATCGCCCACCAGAGCACCCAGGAAGGCCAACAGGGCATCCCAAGGCAACCACAAGGCCAGCGCCCGGCAAAAGCCGGCTACGGGTCGGCAAACAGCCAAGACAGCGCGCCCAGCCAGGCCGAATCCGTTCGACGACATCGCCCGGCAGGTCATCGCCGATCAGGAAGCCAAGGACCGGGCAGCCGGTCGGGACGACCTGACCCCGACGGTGGCAACGTCCATCGACCAGGCGACGGCGAAGCGGTCGGGCACCAGTCGGACGGCAACCAAGCCGACGACCCCAGCCCGGCCAGCCAAGCCCACGGCAGCGACGAAGCCCGCCCGGCCGACCAAGGTCCAGCGGAACAGGACGACCTTCAAGGGTCGCCCAACGTCTAATCCCGAGACCATCGCCGCTCGTGCGAAGCAGCTCGGGCTCCGAGTTCGGGCCGACACCAACATTGACGCCATCGCGGCCCGGCTACGGGCAACGCCTGATGCTGTGTCGGCATGGTTGGCGACCCGCAACGGTGCGCCGCCCATGACCACGGCCAGGTCCTCGACCAAGGCCCCGGCCAAGCCAACCACGGCTACGGCCCCGTCCGTTGATCTCCAACAGAGCTGGGAGGGTCCGGTTCCCAAGGACATCCCGGAACTGAAGGGCGCCAGCGTGGTCGTTCGATACGAAGTCCGGCCCGACGACGGCACGGTCTGGGCGACGCTCCAGCAAGTGGTCGGCCCGGACGGCAAGGTGATGCCGGACTTCTGGCGCTTGCCCTTGGACTATCGTCCGAAGCGGGAAACGCTGGGTAACGGCCGGAAGCTGGTCCTGAAGGACCGCACCATCGCCGGACTTCAGACCTGGCTCGTCAAGCAAGGCTTGACCACGCCAGAGGACATCACGGACTAATCCGAAAATCGACGGTGAGTGGGCAGACGGCAGCACCCGGCGGAGCGCAGCGGAGCCGGGTCCGAGGGGACGGTGGATGAGCCAGGTCAGGCGGCGGGTTCGAGGGTAACCTTGTCGCCCAGCGCTTCGAGTTGGCGGAGCTGGTTGCGCTTGCGACGCTCGGCGTTGATCCGGGTGTCGGAGAAGCCCGCGCCCAGGTCGCAGTAGCAGGCGTCGGGGTCCGACAGCAGGTGCCAGATGATGACCAGGATGGAGCGGCCGACCGCGACAATGGCCCGCTCGGCGCCACGGCGCCGGGCGATGCGCCGGTAGCGCTCCCCCAGGAAGGCGTTGGTCCGCCCGGCGGCCACGGCGGCCTCGCCCAGCACCCGGGCCAGGTAGGGGTTGGCGTGGCCGGTGGTGGCCTTGCCCTTGCGGTTGCCGGCTGACTCCTTGACTCCCGGCGCGAACTTCGCCCAGGAGACCCGGTGGCCCGCGGTCGGGAAGCGGCCCATGTCGACCCCGACCTCGGCGATGATTACCTGTGCCGCGACCCGGCCGACGCCGGTGACCTCATCCAGCCGGTCGGCCGCCACCTGGAGAGGGGCGATCTTGGCCTCGATCTTGCGGTCGAGGGTGGCGATGTCGGCGCTGGCCTGGTCGATGCGCGACACCATGGTTTGCAGCAGGAAGGCGTGATGGTCGGAGAAGCGGCCGACGAAGGCCTCCTCCCGCTGCTTCTCCGCCGTGCGGACCGCGACCGGGTCAATCCGATAGCGGGTCAGGTCCCGCAGCCGGTCGGTCTTGGGCCG
>Ga0081538_10001899_pt1 | contig 20977 bp, 18 predicted proteins | sample TabmetS5T2R1_FD_71022 | JGI IMG/M metagenome (GOLD analysis project Ga0081538, IMG submission 71022) | Tabebuia heterophylla rhizosphere microbial communities from the University of Puerto Rico - S5T2R1 | ecosystem: Host-associated > Plants > Roots > Rhizosphere ...
GTCGACGTAGTCGATGTCGTTTCTCTGCCCAAGCTCCGGCTTGAGCTTCGAGTTGGCAGCTGCCTGGTCCCACAGCCGGATGTTGGTCAGCGTTTCCCGATTTTCGTTGACCACCTGCTGTATTCTGGAAGCGGCCACCGACGGCTGCGTCACATCGTAATTCATCACGCTTATCTGGTCCAGCTCATGCATGTAGCGGTTGACCGATATCTCTTGCGCGATGTAAGGCCCCCTCCACTCTATCTTTTTGGCGTCTGCGATACTATCGTTTATCACCATTATTGAGCCGGCCATCACCACTACCACGGCAACGGTCAGGAGCCTGGAGTAAATGTGCCTCTTTGTCGGGTAGATTATCACCCTTGCACGCCTCCTGTCAAGCACGCCAAACGCGATAAACGCGGCGCCCAGCGCCAGCGCGGCCGAGATAGCATAGCGTGTGTTGTAGTCGATGTCGTGGTTGAAGAACATGGTAAAGCCTACCCACAGTACGGCCGCGCCCACTATGATCTCTACGGTGGAGATGTAGGAGAGGAACTTGGGCTTGCTCTCCCTTGCGTCAATGATGTACTGCGAGACGATGCTCACTATGCCAGAGACTCCGACGTAAAGCAGCAGCCGCAACCCTACGGCAGCCAGGAGCGCCGGGATGAGGAGCGTAAGCGCCGGGAACATCGGGATGACCTTCTCCTGCGCGTAGCTGCCGTCCGCAGGCACATCTGCAAACGGGATCGCAAAGATGTTGCCTATCGACGCAAGGCCGATGTCGTTTCCCTGCATCATGTATTCGACTGCCATGCCAAACATCAGGCTGCCAAAGAGGGGTACAAACAGCACCACCTTGGTCAGCTGCCACAGCGCAAAGCTGGCCCCACCCATCCTGAATTCCGAGTAGCGGGTCATCCGGGGCTGGGACTCGTACTCTCTCCTCTTCAAAAAATTGATGACGGTCCTGACGCCGTACCAGGTTATCGAGTGGCGCGACTTGAAGTTCAAGCGGACAAGCGAAATAGCTGCGAGGATAAGCCCTGAAAGGGTCGAATAGTAGAGCGGCTTTGTAAAGATGCCGCCAAATTCTGCGATGTTCATGAGCAGGTTCACCGACTGGTTGCTCACTATGGCAAATATTATGACGCCAAGCGCTACAAAGACTGCAATCCGCGCTATCCTGCCGATGTCTGTGCGGGATGCCCTGTCCTCGCTATAAGTGTCCCACAAATGTTATGTTGAGTATGGCGGCGCACCCTTTAATGTGTTTATTAGAAATGGAGGTCCGATTGCCTCTTTTTCCCGCGCGCCCGAGAGAGGGTAGATATGGCGTGCTCTGGTTGCGAAGCGGCTCACGCGAGTTTTTCCGAAAGCCAGGCTCTGACCGGATCCCGTTTGACGCTTTTTATGATTCCAAGTCGAATTAAGATTTATAAGAGTTGGTCGCCTACATTATCGGCGATTGCTGGCTCTCAAAAGAAGCTTGCAACATTATTAATCGATGCTGGGCGGTACCTGCCCTGAGAGAATCGCTAAAGGTAGAACGGAGCACCCAGAACCCAAGGGGCAAGACCAACATCGAGCAGGGGGCAGAGCCTGTCAGGGTGTCAAACCCAAAGCAGACGCCGTTAGGCAACTTGGAAAACGCAAGGCAGACGGGCACAACACCAGAAGCGTCTGATCCTTCCTTCCTCAATATTTTGTAGTGATCCACCTAAAAAGTGGAATATCAATATGAGCCTGTTCTATGTACTCCAGGATTTGTCAATCGAGGTGCCTTGAAAGCACCTCATCCTATCAATGTAAAAGCTTTGCCAGTTTCGTTGGCTCTAGCAGCAATTGTAGCCACGTGCCCGTATCTGGTTAGCTATTCCGCAAGCGCAGAACGCCTTTGCTCTTGATTTCACCCTGAACGGCGATGGCTCGTGCTTGGCGATAGGCGGCTTGCGGAATCCTAGCACAAGCACCTGTACAATGAACGGCTTTACACTTAACAATGGTGACACGCTTACTATCGATCCAAGCAATACACTTTCTAACACTGGCACCATCACCATCATATACAGCATAGCACGCTTAGCGGAAAAATATATGCTGCGCAATAACAGGTTCCGGAGTTACTCCTGCTGGAGTTACTCTGAGTCACTTGGAGTTACTCCGGGAGTTATAGCAAGAGCAATATGGGCGAAATTGTCTTGGTGTTCTTTTTTCGCGCTCATATATCATCAATGGTGTATAATAAGGAGTAAAGCAGGCGCGTGTACATTGGACGCGGGAATAATGTTCTCGATTACTGTTTTTGGTGCGGTGTTATCTATTGAGTACTACCTACAGCAGCAGCAGCAGCAGCACTCTTATGCAATTATTAACGAAGGTAATTATAAATCCCGTCCGCTACCAAATACCCTGAGTGCACTCTTTGTTAGCACTATTACCAACCAAGGCACAATCACTCACCTTGGCGCCGGCTTCAAACTCTCTGACGTTCTTGCCAACTCTGGGACTCTCGTGGTTAGTTTCGGCACTCTCTTCAAGAACGAATGGATCATCAACAACTCGGGTATTATCGACAACGACGGCACCAACAACAATGCCAATGCCACTGTCACCAAGTTTGGAACTGTCAACAACGGCGGCACTCTCATCAACAAGAGCACAATCACCGTCAATGACTTTGCTGAAATAAACCGATCTGGCGACATTGGAAACGCCAGTGACATCTTTATCTCAGGAACGCTTGATGTCTCTGGCGGAATGGTCAACACGGGTACAATTTCGGCAGACTCCAGAGACGACCCGGAAGGCGACGAAATCATTATCTCCGGTGTGGGTTCGGAAAACTCCGGCGGCACTATAATCCTTGACTTTGACGCAATTCTGGAAAATTCTGCCATCGTCAACAACACCCATGACGCTGTATTCAACATGACCAATGTTGGCGCGGTTCTCAATGGCGGCATATTCATTAGCCAAAACGGCTTCATGTCATTTGTGAACGGCAGCGCAATGCAGTCTTTCGGCCTCATAGCCGTTTCTAATTCCGATCTGCTTGTGGAAAACGGTAGCATCTTGCAAGGCGGAGGCATGCGGAGGCATATCTGGATTTACCAATGACAGCCACCTTGTCTTTGCTAACGGCGGCGGAATCCTGGCATTTGCAGGGTGGCTCACTGTAGTTAACAATACTCTGATAGATGTGGATTCGGGCATCCTGGTGCTGGACAACATCGCTGTCCTCAACGTAAACTCGACAGGCACAGTTAACACTACTCCGAACAGCCTCTTTCAATTCGACGGCACCGGCGGCACCATAAATGTCAACGACGCCGGCACGATAAACAACGAGTGTTACGGCACGATATCAGGCACCGTGAACGGCAACCCTCCTGTAGACCTATGCACTCCACTTTCTGAAGCATTTGCCGACTTTAACGGCGACAGCTATGACGACTTTGCAGTGGTTGCAATCGTTGAGGTGGGACTAGCTGACAATGGCGGCGTGAACATAATCTATGGCTCCGCCTCTGGCCTGACGTCTGCAGGCAACCAGATATGGCATTAGGACAGTCCCGGCATACTTGATGTCACAGAGTTTAACGATGAATTCGGCTACGCGGTAGAAACCGACCACTATGACGGCGACGGATACATGGATTTGGTAGTAGGCAAAGTTGGAGAAGATCCATCTACGGTTTCCGCTGGCGGCGCGGTCCAGATAATCTTTGGCGGTCCGTCAGAACTTATTTCGTCAGGCAACCAGCTGTGGCACCAGAACAGCTCAACCACTGACGACATTGCCGAAACGAGCGACTTTTTCGGTGGCGTGCTTTCGCCAGGCTGACGAGCGGCATGAAGAAGGACGCGATAACAGCAAGCCAAATTACGTGTGTGCCGACTTTGACAATGACGGCTGCAAAGGCAGTAAAAGACAACATCCGCACTTCTCTCTGCCCAAGCTGATTTGTAATAGCCCGCAACGACAAGATAATGAAATACCAAGCTAGAATGCGTGTTGCATTCAAAGCGAAACAATAGCAGTTAGCCGTCACAAGGCTCCCTGCAGTAACAGGCAGGGCAAGCACTGGGGCGATAATAGTAGAGTTATGTTTTGCCCGTAATGGGAAACATCAGTGGCATTGTATCCATGGTCGACCAGATAGCCTAGATCGCTTCAGCAAGGCCCTTGCAGATGAGGTAGACTGCCACATGCGACGGAAGCTCGGCAGATTCCTTTGAAATATTGTAGGACTTGTTCTTTAGCTTCAGCTTTACCGGGGTCTTTATCTTGACGCTCACCTTGCCATCGCCAAGCATACACGCGTCAACAAATGGATCAAACGAATCAAGATCGTCGCATCTCACCTTTCCAAGGCCGCTCTTGCTGTTGAGTGTGCCGGGCATCCTGAACACTCTGTGTACGTCAGTCGTTACCTGAGGGTCTATTCGCACGCCCATTTCTCTTGCCATCATGTCAAGCTCGGCCTTGAATGCCGCATAGCCGCCTTTTTGCTCCACAATATTTTTCAGCTTGATTACGGATGAGCCGTCGATCTTTAACTTGCCTGCAATCCTGCTTCGCCAGCCGTATGCAAGGCCGCTTGCAGGGAACTTGATGAAGGCCAGATTTTCGGCCTTGCCCTTCCGGACGCCGACGCTCTCTGCCATAAGGCCCGTCCCTGAAATGTAGCCCGCCAGATCGGATCTTGCAGAAGAGTCAAGGGGAACGTACGAGTCGTCTGCAATCTGGACGTGAAAGCCGTTGTTGCCAGAGAAATAGATGTTGATGTTTTCTTTCTGTATCCCGAGATCGCCTGTCAGAAATTCCATGAGCAGCCTGACTTCTTTCTTCGATCCTTCTATGCACTTGCCGCACGGTATTGAAACGCGCTCGATCTTCTTGCTGCTGCATGAAAGGCACGAATATTCTTTGCTCTTTTCTTTCTCCGGCGCAGGAGCTGACGCGTGGCCGCAGGCTGCGCAAACCGCATATGAGTGGTATGGGATACAAGGCAGCTCGAGGTCCTTGCCGTCGATGTCAAATATCAAGTCAGCCCCCAGCCACTGCTTTTCCTGCATCGGCGCAGTCGGGAAGCGGTAGTACGCGTTGGAACAGTAAACGTCGGACGGCACTTCCCTGACCAGAGCCGCCGTGAGCTCGCCCAAGGCCCTGAACGACAGGTGCCTTACCATGCCTGCTTGCCCAAAGTGCATGTAGCCAAACTCGCGCTGCTCTATTTTGCCTAGGGTGTCGACGACTGCCTTTGCATTGAAATAATATCCTCTGAAGGCGCTCTTGGCGGTCTGCACGCTCTTGGCGTTCATCGCTGCTGCAGTTTCCTCCTCCTTCCAAACTGGACAGGGTTGACTATGCCGCTGCACTCCTCGGTTGCAAAACACAGGTTCTCATTGAGGAGCTTTTCACACGATGGCACCGAGTATTTCGTGCGGCTTCCTTTGAGGCCGGCCAAGTGCTCCACTTGGTAGCGGGTTATCTTTTCATTAAAGTCAGGTGCGTTCTGGTACATCATGACAATTTCGTCGATCGGCTTGCCTATAGCAAGCATGTAAGTGGCGAGCATCACCCTTGCAGAGTGGGGAAGGTTTTCACCTCTGCCCATCACCTCCAGCGCGTGCTTGACGCACGGAGGGTAGTCTGTCACCGTATGGGCTCGGTATTCGTAGCGCGGAGCAAGCCTTGCTTTCAATTCGTCAGCCCTTGTCCTGATCGCCTGCGGGAGCGTCGGGAGCGTCGGGAGCGTCATCGCCTTGACCTTGTCATATATCAGCACCGACAGCTCGTGCCTTACAAGCCGGACAGTCTCGTCTGCGTCAAGGTAAACATATCCCTTGTCAACGAGCCTGTTGATTATCTTCCACTCCTGCTCGTGAAAGTGTGAGGATCTTGACAGGTAGTCCGTCACCGTGACCTTGAAGAGCCTGCCGTCTTCCGCCACGTCAATCTTCAGTTTAAAAAGGTCGTCAAAGATCTTGGCAAATAGCGAGCGCTTTTGCGCATCGTTCTGCCTCTTCAGGTCTTCAATCAGGAATTTCTCAGCGCGTCTTGCCTCCGCCAGCGCATACTTTCTTAATACCGGCTCCAAGGCAATCGACTTGACCATTATCAGCGTAACCAGAAAAGTCAGGATCTCGATTTCGTACCTGTCGAGCTTTTCATACACATGGCCGCTGACTTCTACCTCTATTCGCTCGGCAGCCCGCTCGATAATGTCTCGCATGTCCGGTCTGTCGAGCTCCTCCCAGCCAAAGCCGGACTCGCGCAGATACTTGCCTGCTTCGTTCAGAAAGGGGTACTTGGCAAGGTCGCCCGTTCCCATCCTTATTGACGACAAATCGATAGCTAGCTAGCTTAGCTCAAACTACAATAAAAATACAATTGCCCTATTGCAACGACAGGTTAAAGTAAGCAATCTATCGCATGCATATATGGCGGAGCAGAACAGAGCAATGCGGATCAGGGTAGGGTTCCATGTGTCGATAGCCGGCGGGATATCAAATTCAGTGGACAGTGCAAAAAAGATAGGCTGCACTGCGTTTCAGATATTCAGCAGGAACCCGCGCGGATGGGTGGCCAAGCCTCTTGCACCTGACGACGTGAAATTGTTTAAAGAAAAATTGGCGGCAAGCGGCATCGACAGGACTTCTGTGATGGTGCACATGCCGTACCTGCCAAACCTGTCGGGACCTGCAGGGGAATTTTACAAAAAATCTGTCGAGACCTTGGCAGGGGAGATCCAGAGATGCGGCGAACTTGGGATACCATACCTTGTCATTCATCTTGGCAGCCACATGGGCAAGGGATCGAAAAATGGACTCGACCAACTGATAAAGGCAATGACGATTGCACGCGACAGGTCGAAAACAAAAGAAGAGCCCGTAACTGTCCTCCTTGAAAATAACACCGGGCAGAAGAACAATGTCGGCGGCACATTTGAAGAGCTGCGGCTGATCCTTGACAGGTTCGGCAGCAGTTCAAATGCATATGGCGTATGCCTTGACACGTGCCACCTGTTTGCCTCCGGCTACGACCTGCGCACTCCGGCGGACGTCGAGCGAACGATTGAAACTTTTGACAAGGCAGTTGGTCTGCAAGAGCTCAAGGTAGTGCACTTTAATGACTCTAAAGGCGGCCTAAAGTCGTGCCTCGACAGGCACGAGCACATCGGCTTGGGCTCAATTGGAAGCGAGGGAATGGCGGCATTTATCAACCACAAAGCCATCCGGAGCCTTCCAATCATTCTGGAGACACCGATCGATGAAAAAAGAGGGGACGAGCAGAACCTCCAAGTCGTTCTCAAGCTCGCAAGCGGCACGCGCTAGCTTACTTGAGCCTGTGGGAATCTATCGCTGCAGCGCCTTCGGTATACGTGATAGCAAGGGTGTCGCCAACGCTGTACGAGCAGTCATGGATCTCTCTTGGCTGGTCGTCGGATGGCTCGACGACGCACACGCCCGCCTGCTTTATCGTCACAGTCACATCTTCTGTGATCTGCTGCCTGGTAAAGAGTTCAACGAGGGGAAAACCCTGGATCATCTGGATGAGCATGAATGCGCCAAAGAATGCGAGGCCGAACAGTATCGCCAGTTTCTTTGTCGAGATCCTCTCAAATTCTGACGAATCCGATCCGTAGCCCACGGCAGTACTGGGGAGACATTTCTAAAAAACTTATAGGGCGAATAGAAAAAGGTTGGGCATTCAATGGCTAGCGGCCAAAACCCTCCGTCTCGACTTCTTCTATCGCCTCTTGTTAGTCGAACCAGTCGTCAAAGTACGCCAGCAGGAGGTGGTCGCAAGCTCTTCTTTAGAGTGGCCCACCTTGAGATGAATCGGCATGTAGACTGGTGTGAAAAAGAGATTGCAGATGTAGCAGAACGGGTTTCTTTCATGATCCGCCAGCGGCACAGCTCACCTTTTTTGTCCGATTGTCTATAAAATCTGAACTATTTGTATGTCCATATGTCCAAGTCCCGACACTTATTAGCTACCGGGAAACGCCAGTCTGCTGGGTCAAGACAACAACATATCATATCTTATACCTTGATATATTTCCTGTTGCTAGACTCACCAGCGCTTAATGGAGACGCGGGAATCGATTATTGAAGACTCGAGAAAGCTCGGCGTCAAAGTAAATCAGATTCTCGCCTACCACCGGACAGACAAGCAGCTCAAGGACATGAGGGACGCGGCCTCACGCGGCTGAACAAAAAGCACCTATGAACTTTTTATGCAAGTGTCAGCGTAATCACCTTCGGTGTGGTCCAGCGTCTCGCTCTTTCTCCTAGCTTTTGCAGTGCGCGGCTTGCTCCTTGGGCTTGCGGCTTCTCATGGCACTCCTGAACTCGTTCGACCAAGCCAGGCAGAGCAGGCAGGGCTGTTTGATGACCGCATCCAGCAGGCTAGTAGTGACGGCGAGCTCGCTGAGAACGAATACTATGCCTGCGCCTACAACATCTATTCATGATAATAACACGCGACATTTAAGTAGGGTCGAAAAAGAAGTCTGGTATATCATATGGTATTTGGCAGGGAGGTCCGGCTTGGCAGGATACTCAAGGACGGTAAGATGCTGTGCATTCCGATGGATCACGGCATTAGCAACGGCCCGATAAAGGGACTTGAGGATGTGCACAGCATGATCTACCAGTGCGCCCCGGCCGGCCTCACCTGCGTGCTAGTCAACAAGGGGATAATCAAGACACTACCAAGGCCACCTGACATTGGGCTTATCGCCCATTTCTCGGGAAGCACTTCTCTCGGCCCGGCGCCAAACAGAAAGATGCTGATGGGAAATGTTGAGGAGGCGATAAGGCTTGGAGCCGACGCGGTTTCTCTGCACATAAACATCGGAGCCAAGGAGGAGCCCGAGATGCTGCAAAAGCTTGGCATGGTGGCCGACAAGTGTGACGAATGGAGTGTGCCACTTGTCGCAATGATGTACCCGCGCGGCGAGAACATCAAGAACCCGCACGACCCGGAGATAGTGGCTCATGCCGCAAGGGTTGGCGCGGAAGCAGGAGCCGATATCGTCAAGGCAGTGTACACAGGCGACCCAGACTCATTCAAGAGGGTGGTCAAGAGCTGCCCCGTCCCTATAGTCATCGCCGGAGGGCCCAAGGCCAACACCGACAGGGACATACTGGAAATGTGCGCCGGCGCGATGGCGGCGGGAGCCACAGGCGTGACGTTTGGCCGCAACATTTTCCAGCACAAGAACCCGCCTGCGATGGTCCGCGCCCTGTACAAGATAATAATCGAGAACAAGACTGCGAAAGAGGCTCAGAAGCAACTTGACTACTGACGCAAAACCAAAAGAGCTGATAATCCGGCCGACAGCGAGCAAATCTGCGCTAGTCGGGTTTCTGTCAAAACTAAAAGAAAAGAACATCTCGATAATCAACGCCGACCCAAAGACAGCTGGCAAGAAGTTCAAGACGATATTCGCGTCGGAAGACGCTGACATGGTAATTTGCACGAGCATCGAACAGCTGAGAACTATAAGGTTGTCGGGCAAGGCCGCGGGCTACTTCAAGAACGTGCTGAGCAACGCCGACGTTGACGAGATCGAGAGTGCTTCTCAGGCAGGCGCTGAGTTCGTCATCGTGGACGCGTCGGACTGGAAAATAATCCCGCTTGAGAACATTATCGCCAAATTACACAAATCAAAGACAAAGGTGTTCACCACTGCAAAAAGTTCCAAGGAGGTCTCGACTATGTTTGCTGTCCTCGAGCTCGGTGTCGACGGCGTCATACTGTCGACGGACAGCGCAGAGGAAGTCGAGAAGGCAAGAGAGCAGCTTTACTCTACCAAATTTCCAATAAAGCCGGCAAAGATCTTGGAAGTAAAGGATGTCGGGACTGGCGAGCGGGTGTGCGTCGACACTGCCTCGATGATGGGGATGGGCGAAGGAATGCTCATTGGCAGCAGGTCTAACTTTTTGCTTCTTGTCCACAACGAGTCTGTGGGATCGTCGTTCACATCTCCCCGGCCGTTCAGAGTGAACGCGGGAGCAGTATACTGCTACACGATAGCGCCAGACGGCAAGACAAGATATTTGTCAGAGATCGAGTCTGGGAGCGAGGTGTGGATCGTAAACAAGGAAGGGGCCGCAAGGCGCGCGGTCGTCGGGCGATCGAAAATAGAGACGCGCCCTCTCCGACTGATCAGAGCAGAGATAGACGGAGAGCAGGGCACTGTTATCCTGCAGAATGCCGAGACGATACGTCTGATGACAAAAGACGGCAAGCTCCTCTCGGTGACAGAGGTCAAGGCCGGAGATGAGGTTCTGGGCTGCGCCAAGCGGGCGTCCGGCCGACACTTTGGGATGGAAGTAGAGGAATACATTGTCGAAAAATAATGAAAACCGTCTAACCTCTTTCTTCCGCTGCTGCCCTTCGATAGCCTGTCAGGCTAACCCGAATAATTGGAATTGGTCTCCTCCGGCCGGAGCATTCGAAGACATGTGGCTTTCCCTTCAAGACTGCATCTTAGGTTCCTGGCAGCCCTGTGGTTTGCCCCTGCCAGAATGCGTTTAGACTATATCCATCACCCGAAGGCGACAGATTTTACCTATTTCCGCATCCGGCAAACACCATTTTTCCCGGGCTCAGCAGGCCTTTACCTGCTGAGCAGATCTGAATGGTGCATCAGCCCTCTGTTTCGGCTAGTCGGAGGCAATATTTTATTGTAGCGCTTTATTCTTAAAGAGTATTCTACTCTCTTCAAAAGCGAAAATACAAATTCAAGATAAGGGCAGCGCATCCAGTGATTTGTACCAAGTCAACTGACGATGACTGAGAAAAATTCGGTTAATAGGCTTCGGTTGTCTCGAAAAGCTGCTACTAGAAAATGCTTTTGAAATGCTTATAATTCGCACAAACGAACTTCAGTAATGCAGATTTTTCTGCAGAGCTGGAGCAAATAAAATGTCTGGAACACCTTCGTGGAAGATTGAAGGGGACTACTTCGAAGCATGCAACTGCGATACTGTGTGTCCTTGTGTATTCTTGGGTAATCCCGATAAAGGAGAGTGCGATGTAGTGCTAGCATGGCACATAGAAAAAGGAAATTATGAAAATACAAGTCTCAATGATCTAAATGTTGTCGCAGTGTTTCATACCCCCGGAAACATGTTTACCGGTCCCAAATGGAAGGCAGCACTTTATCTTGATGAGAAAGCGAACAAAGAACAGGCAGACGCTCTTGGCAAGATATACTCCGGACGGGTCGGTGGTTTCTTTGGCGTTCTTGCGGGGCTTATTGGCGAGCTAGCTGGCATTCGCTCTGTTCCAATAACTTTTGAAGCCAACGGAAAGAAAAGGTCACTGCATATTCCAACATCAATTGATCTTGCCGTAGAAGGAATTGATGGAGCAGATAAAAATAAGGAGGTGACAATCAGCAACGCACCGATGCTCGTTGCACCAGGGTTTCCAGCAGTTGTCTCAAAGTCTACCCAAAATAGGTATAATGATCATGGCATGAAGTGGGATAATTCCGGAAAGAATGGATTCTACTCCAGATTTGCTTATGCGCCCTAGAAGGCCCCACATATGCTGCCTTTAGCCTTGGTTGATAGTGGTGAAGAGATGATTATTGACTGTATCAAATGCAGGTACGTGATATAAAAGGTGGGCAAGGCGGCGGAAATTGGCCGGTTAGGCGGTGAAATTTGAGCGCGGGCGTTGCAAATGCCGCTTTCGAGGTGCGGCGGATGGCGAGGAAGTCCAAAGACTCAAATCTATTCTGCTCGCGGCTCACCTATACTTCCCATAAACAAAAGATGTCTCCACTATCGTTTTCTTGTATAATAAACATGAATAGGTGGCCCGCGGATCATCGTCATTCCAAAGGATTTTCGGAATGAGGTTCTGAAACTCGGGGGCAAGCAGCTCAGAATCCAGGTCAATGACGAATAGTAATTGTTCTGGCTAGCGACGTTCGCACACGTGTAGCTAATAGGCTTTTATGCACAGTCTCTAAGCATGGTCTTTCACAAAGCATATAGCTTGACGCTTGCAAAATCTTGCAAGATTTTGGAAAATGCTTATATGGTCATCCGCTTTCAACAGTTGCCCGTGCTCTATCATGAACAATTGTCGAGGTGCGGCGGGCGAATTTGGGATATGCTTTTGATCCTAAGCCTTTCCAACATTCTAACGCCGCATTTCCTTTTCGGCATAAACAACTAAGCAGCTGCATTTGAAATTTGCCGCGTGCAGATTCTAAATTCTAGCTCGAAAAAGCAGGCTGGCGACATAGCAGTTTTTTAGTTTGTTGTTTATTACTTTAAAGCATCCCGGATATGGACGAACTATAAGAGCAGGCGTAAGGATGCTTGCTCAGGAACAGGCGATCGCAAACCAGATAGTCGTCGGGAACTGCAAGGACGTTTTACGCAAAATGCCGGCAAATTCAGTGCAGCTCACGATAACTTCGCCGCCGTATCGAAATGCCATCGATTACGACATGCACGCGTCAGGAAGCGACGGGTGCTACCGGGGCAAGCTCAAGCTCGACACCAACGACTACCTGGACGACATGGCAGAGATTTTCGGCGACACGGTCTACCGCATTACAAAGGAGGGAGGCTACTGCTGCATCGTCATTGCAAACGAAGTGGTCAACGGCACGATACTGCCGCTGCCGCACATGCTTCTGTCAAGGCTCGTCCAGCCGTTTGGCATGTGGAACCTGCACGAAGAAATCATCTGGCACAAGGTGACGGGCGGTACTAACCGCTACGGCTCGTTCGTGATAAACCCATACCCGAAATATTACCGTGCAAACATTATGCACGAATTTATCTTGATACTGCGCAAGGGCGACGTCAACAGCGGCAGGACACAGAGGATGGATGCGCTGCCTGCTACGCACGAGGAATGGACAAAGGAAATAGCCAACTCAGTGTGGCATATTGCCCCAGTCCCGCCGGGATACATCGACCACCCATGCCCCTTCCCGGAAGAGATCCCGTACCGGCTGATGAAGCTGTATTCTTATGAAAATGACACCGTTCTCGACCCGTTCAACGGCAGCGGCCAGACCACGAAAGTGGCGCACCGCTTTGGCCGCGGCTACGTCGGGATAGATATCGTCAAGGAGTACGTCGAGCTGGCAAAGATGAGGATCGCAAGCGAGCCACTGCACATAAGAAATGAAGCACTCATCGCCAACTGGAAAAAGATCCCATCGCACTACACGAACCTGCAGTAGAAGCTTTTATTCTCTTGATGCATATATGTATATATCGTGGTTATATCATCAACAGCTGGATACAATCAGAGCAGGTAACCAAGCTCTTCAAGGACAAGAATTTTGCATACCTAGCTATGCTGGTGAAGGACGGATCGCCGCAGGTCACGCCGGTCTGGGTGGGCATCGACAACAACGACATTATCGTCAATACCGTCAAGGGCAGGGTAAACCAAAAGAATGCTGCACGAGACCCGAGCGCGTGGCAGTTTCAGTTGCAGACAGCGCCAACCCGTACGAGATGATGCCAATCCGAGAGCGGGTGGTCGAGGAGACGGCAAAGGCGCGGTGAACGCATTGACAAGATGGCAAAAAAGTACCTTCGCGGTGACAAGTACCTCCGTTTCACAGGCCGGGCGAAAAGCGGATACTCCTGAAGATAAAGCCAGAAAACGTATTCTACCAAAAGCCGGGAAGATTATATTAGGTCGGCCGGGTATTGCGCTCTTGAAGCAGGCGCCAGAGAACGTTCTGCCTTATAGCGGGGTCGACCACGTACTGCGCGTCGCACCCGCTGCACACAGAATATACATGACGGCGCTGTTCTGGCTTGGCGTAATGACTTTTTCCCAGCGGAGGCCAGACGCGCTCGCTGAGCAAATGAGGCATGACGCGCTGCCTTCAAGGGCCGTGCCGTCTGCGCTGGTGTACATCGCATACATCTCGTAGCCCTCGTCTTCAAGTGGCTTCCACATTTTTGCAAGCGCCTCAACCATTGCGCAGTCAAAGCCAAGCGATTCGAGCTGTGCAACGTGCTCTTCCTTGGAGGAGGGCATGGATCCACTAGAGAAAGGCGGAGATTAATAATAACCTGAGGGCAGAGAGCGTGTGTAAGCGGCCGTGACATACAGCAATTTTTCAATTCTCGCCTGATGTTGACAATCAAATGCAGCAGATGAAAAAGGTCATCGTAATGACTACCATATCTGTTGGCATTATCCTCCTTGACTGCGCGTTGCCTGTCTTGGTAATATTAATGATGTTTAACATAAAAGTGACTGCAAGCTGCATGGATTACGGCTGTGCAAATGCCATGTATGCGCGGCGTTGCGTTTACCAGACATCATCATCATCAGACGGCAGCTCGTCCAACATGATTGATTCGTGGAGTAGACCAAATGGATGCAGGGCATCTGTGCATGATGGGTCTTTTGACGGCGGCGCCAGGATGAGCGCTTTTGCTAGCCATATCACCCTTAATAAGGCGTGGCTGCATATAGGATAATAATAATTATCATGTCGGCGGCAACTACAAGCTCTAAGCAACCCCGGCAGCATCGCTGTAACCTGTGCGGGAGAGTTTTTGATACGGCCGAGCTGCTTGAAAGCCACAAAAGAATTGACCATGGAACAAACAGTTCGCCGCCGGCTGGTGTAGGCTAAAGGCTAAAACAATTAGACTCACTTGTACCATGCAGGGTAAATAATCAATCATCTTGGAAGGCTCTTCTTGAAGTCCGATAATCAGCTAGTGGCTTATTACCATGATCATGCGATATGGAAAAAACCATTCCTAGCGGATAAACCCTGGGAATAGCCAGCTCAAAACAGCTTGAATGTACTTACTATAATAGGAGATAGAGACTGTAGAGCCGAAACTTGTGATAATGTTATTATAGAATATAATAGCAAGTCGTGAAGGGCAAAACCTTCGTTCGATATAGAGGAAAAGAACAAGAAGTCCGGCTATTTATGGTATGTCAAGATCCGTTTTACGACTTTGACGAGCTTCAGCAGCATCGTAGAGAACACATCAAGAAAGGAATGGAAAATTGCTTTTTCAGGTGCAATAATGCCATGGCTGGAAAGAAATGTAAATGAGCATGAAAAAATTGCAAAAATCTTCTCAATTATGTTTCGGCTGCGGCCGCAAATTGCCTGCTTCGACGATGCGATATCCAGATTGTAGACAAAGAAATGATAAGCAAGCACTTTTGAGGTCGTCCAAACCTCTTTGCCATGCTATGCATAAAGAAGATCGCGCGTCTGGAGGGAAAGAAGGAAGGAAGAGAGAAGGTTTAGCGTGCACAAGTTCAGGAAAAGATATGTAAGCAAAACGGTGAAGAGAGAACCTTTGATAGCAGTACTTAATGATTGAACGACCGTATCTGACAGGGTTGAGCATTCTAGCTGCAGCGGTAGGAAAACGACAGATCTATAGTGGCGGGACAAATTCCATGTGGAAAACGGCTACCATTTTGTTAGCTTTATCACCTCAAATGCTTCTGCGTATGCCGTGTTCATCTGATACCCTCTGAAAGAGCTTCTCCCAACAATAGCATTTATCCACAGAGGCCCGTTGCGAACTTTCTGAGACTCGAAGCATTCTAATGCGTTCTTTTTTATGTCGACTGTATTGCTAATGTCTACATACAGTTGTGGCCTAAACGAATGTTCAGTAATACCACCAGGAATCATTGTCTCATACATGAACAAGTTGTTAAGGTCTCTAGATGCTGCTATCACTGCCCTGGTCAAGATATAGTGATCCTGATGCGAATCACCTACCCAAGTGGTAAATGCAGCTTCCGGTTGGTATTTTCCAATAATCTTATCAATAAGGCTAACTAATTTTCTTCCAAATATTAGATCCTCTGGAGGCAAATCAAGAATTTCAGGTCGTTCACAACCCATGACCTTAGCAGATAATACTGCTTCTCTCTTTCGTTGCTCTTTTGTATCATTCTTCGTAAAACTGGGCAGCGTTGCTATGATTGGCTTAACATTGTATCCAGTGCCAGACAGTTTGGCTATTGTGCCTCCCATCCCAATCTCTATGTCATCGGGATGTGCACCAAAGGTCACAATCCGCCTTCCGCCGTTCGACTGGCTATGACTTTCCTGTTTTACCATAACCGGCCTAGGTCTAATATAGTTATTAATGTGTTAAGGCAAACGCAAACTGTAGAATATTATTTTAGCACATTCACAATGCCGAACCTCATTTTTTAAAGCGACCTTCATAGGAGAGGATGATAACCAAAGCTGCTTATGTGTGTAACTTTTTACGTTATTATTACAAAATAAATAAATAAATAAATAAAGACATTAGAAAGAAAAATTACCGAAATTTCCGCACCGTGGCATCAATTCAGCCTTATTGATCAACATAAGGCTTGCAACTTGCATTTTTCTGTGACTAACCCGATTGTATTCAGACCTTATCTTGGCATGACCATTGAGATACGCTAGGAAGCTCTTATCTCTCTTATGCTCAGGAACTTGAAATCTATGTCCTTTACGTTGTCTGCACGAAATGCGGCTATTGGTCCTCCCCACGTAATTATCTGATCTAGTCTTCCTCTACAGTAGTACCTTCGCTTCCCCACCCGCCAGAATCAATTTTTTCGTCATATTTTATCCAATTTCCGTTGGTGGCTTTATCAATCCATATCTCTTGTTTTGATACCAACTTGCCATCGAAAAGCGCTTTGTTGTAGACTACAAACTTGTATCCTATCCACTTGCCTTGTAGGCTCCCAATGTCTGTGCTCTTTGACGAGGTTGACACGTACCACGATGGATGCCATTGTTCTTTCTGTAGCTTAGTTCTGCCATCGAAATTTATACCTCCCTTTAGGGATGTTCCTTCGCATCCATTAGGATCACTGGCGTCGCCGTGCTTTCCTCCCCTTGCATACCACGTGATCTGGTCCATGCTGGCATAAGAATTCAACTTGATGTAGCCTGTCATTTCCACACTTTTCCAGTTGTCCGGGTCTTGCATGTATCCCTTTGCGGCAAGCTTTGTCTGGTCAAGTGTTGTCATTCGCTCCGGATGATAGCCGGTGGTTGTTACGACATGCAGCCTCATCTCATATGGCGGCGAAGTGTTTGGGTTTGATATTACAGCCTTCCAAGAGCCATCGTTGTTTCTTGACAATTTTGTATCTCTCTTACTACCGCTATCGAACTGACCGTCGCTGTATGGATCTGACATATCCAAGTACCACTGCTGCTGGCCTCCGGTCTTTGTTGGATAGAGCATCTGTTGTATTCCAAATTTGTCAGTCATCGAACTATTAGACAAATAGCCGAATATGTCAACTTCTGTGATGCTTGCCCAATTATTTTGGGTATTGCCGTTGACAATTATCCTGACATATCTTGCCGCTACATCGGCAAATCGTACCTTTCTAATGAGGTCTTGATTCCGCTGCTTTTACCAGAGTACACTTGTTCAAAGTTGGTGTCGTCGCTCGAAACAGAAATGACAAATGTATTTATTCTTTGGTCTCCCTTATACCATGCGATATCCATATGACATACTGTTTTCTTTGATCCTAGGTCAAATGTGAACCATGATCCAATCTCATTAGTTGACCGCCTAGTGCTCAGATTGTTATCGAGCGTCTTTTCGGGCAGGTCGCCATCATGATCACTGGCCTTTAATCCAGTGATAGTTAGATTCTCGCACGCAACCGCTGTCGCCTTGTGTCCCCTGTTATGCATTCCAACAAAGAACACGGTTGCTGACAATGTTGCAACCGAGAACACAGGAATTTTTTCCAATTTGGATTTCGTAGAATGTGCAATACTCCTTTCAAATTTTGATGAAGTACCATATAAGAATCTTTTAGGGCTAACTTATATTGCCAGTAATAGCCAACATTATGAAAAAAATTTTATAAGATAATTTAGGTAAAGTCGGCAATTGGTCTAGTTGAATTTGAAAACTGGCTAAACGTCACTGATTCATGGTTAGCATGGATAACGGATTGCATTCCAATCTTTTGTATTATCTGCCACAAACAGCATTCAAAAACGCTGTGAACGGAACTCTCACTCGCCTCGGATCTCTCAGACGCTTAGATTTTTGCAATCGAAGCTTGCATTATCTGCTCTAAATGCTACTGGGGCGCCTCCACATGATATTGTTTCATCGATTTCTATCGGCTCATTAGTGAGAGGATTTTACGGCAAGTCACATCAAGACCGACGTCCTTTGGCAAATGTCGCACCTTCCAATCACCATCATCAATTTGTCTTTAAGCAGGTTCTGAACTGCTGCCAGAAAATTCCAAGGGTAGCGTATCACATCTACCTGGATGTTGCCACTGTTGGTGTCTAAACCTGTAGGCAAGGAACGTATTACCGAATTAATAGGCAATCTAATCGACTCATCTGACCAATCAATGATGCCATAGCTGTTGTTATTAGTGTAATTGATTGAGGCATCGTCATTTACTTCCTTGATATTGATATTTTTGTGGTGTTCACTTATTAAATCAAAGGCTCTTTTGAGGTGACTCGGAATTGCTACACTGTTACTTTGCCCTTTAAAGCTCTGTTTAGAACATCAATGTTATAGATTACAAGCGGCTTATCCATTACTTCCAGGCAAGCTGCAGCAGAGCTATTACATTCCGGCCCTTTAAGCAGAGGCATAATGTTCTGATTATTGGCAAAGAAGCTTACCCGCAATTATGAAGCGCGTCCACGCAACTTTTTTGGCTCCTGAATTATTCTGCATTTTCATTAATCTTTTAGTGAGATTTTACTGAAACCCCACACATTGATTGACCACATAGAAGAGATATTACGGCTGGTTCTAAAATTATGGCCGGCGATTCTCCACGGCGATTTCTTGTACTATCCCATACACGGGCTTTTCATCAAGTAAATGCAATATCAGGAGCTCAGGGGGTAAAGGCTTATTTTCCATTTTCATCAAGTGCTAGATGAATATGAATGCAATATCTTATCCATATCAAAAGGCTTCTCCACGGCGATTTCTTGTACTATCCCATACACGGGCTTTTCATCAAGTAAATGCAATATCAGGAGCTCAGGGGGTAAAGGCTTATTTTCCATATTCACAACAAGTTGCAATACATTGTTGTTACCCCTAATCTCTAAATGAGCAGGCGCTGTTACATTTGTGGTATTATTATTATTATTGCGGTAAATTGTCACGTTTATGTTCGACATCGAGGCATTATTACCACTTTTAGTAAGCGCAAATGACGGTCCTGTGTCTTCAATTATGATATACTTATGAGGTTCAATTCCATTAGTTGGTGCAATAGTCAAACTTGCAAAGAATCTGTCCAAAAGGGTCTGGTTGGCAACGACTTCCCAAGGTCCAGTAATCATGTCCAAAAGGGTCTGGTTGGCAACGACTCTCCAACGTCCAGTAATCACATACCCATCGCCTACAGCTTCAGTAGTTTGGTTATCAGATGTCCCATTTACAACTGTACTTCCAATCTCTCCTCTTAATGTAATGTTTTCATATGTCTGAGTAGCACTACTACTATTCGCATCTGGCGGAAGAGTTCCAGTATTGTTGTTCTCTATCTGGAACTGGACCGCGGATGTGCCATTCAAAGTGGAATCTGCCAGCTGCGCATAAGCACCAGTCAGAACAATGTTGGAATCGTCATTGCTGATTGTACCACCTTGAACAGCAAGTTGGCTGCTTGCTAGAAGGTGTAATAATAGCAATAGAAGCGAAATGCTACCAATTGATATTATTCTTGATACTGGACCAAAAGCGATTATGTTATGCTTCATTATCTAGTGGATGACACTCAATGTTTGTTTTTCTTCATTATTAAAGATTAATCTCGATTTTAAGAAGTTGTGTATCTACACTAACAAGATAGCATAAACAAGCGAGATATTGTGATGCCACTTCCGATTGAAGTGGTACAAGTTAAGATAGATTCTTCCCTGTAGAATTAGCTTTGCCAAGAAATCTTTTGAAGAGGTTTTCATCCAGATCTTGTAGTAGTGGCCCAACAACCTCTATCTGCAGACGATAATGTCAAAGGGAATCGCAGCGCAAAGTTGCTGAAGGTAACTTGTAACAATTTCAATAGAAATTGGATTCGATGGGCTCCAAACATAACCGGCTAGCTTGACCGTAATCAGCAAGAATGCTAAAACCATTCCTATTCCTACGAATACGACGTCAATCTTGTTGAGAATCCTTCTCTTACGCATCAATCTTTCTCGACACCGGACTCAGCATATCCTTTCCTCTACCTCCAAGACTGGTTCCTGATTGTTATTGCAGAGTAGAGGAGTAGCCAAGTTAAGACAAATGTTGAGAGCAAGGTCATTAGTGGCCTATATAACCATAAAGTACTGCCAGGATTACGCAATCGAAAATCAACTCCGTAAATCATACCCGTAAAAAGGACTGCCGAAATATAAAGTACAGCAGTAAAGTAATCTCCTGTAAGAGGGAGCAGTACAAGGCTCTTGAGCACTATGAATGGGCGAACCAATGTCAAACCAAGTCGCATATAGTAGATTAAAGCTGCAGGCAGTGGCCTCCTCCAGTATACTTTTCCTGTCGAAAATATGCTTCGAATAAAGCTCTTTCTCCATCTAATTTGCTGTCGTATAAAAGCGCTAAATGTATGTGGAGGACTTTCCCATACCAGTATACTTGGGCTATACTTTAGCTTCCAATAGTACGACGACTTTTTGTTAGCCTCATCATGAGAATCAGACGGGGCCTTCATTGCTTCCAGTTCGTCGTTACCGGTCTGCAAAAGGGAATGAGACTGGTCTACTGCAACAACACTTTCTGAACCTCTGTCTACTTGAGGAGGGCTACCTCCCAGCACATATGCAGTAAGTCGCCTGTCTGTTGCGAATTTGAACTCCCGACCGACGAATTTCTCATGCGCCCATAGAGAAATATACGGCTGAACCGCAACTCTTCTGTATGCACTTAGAGATCCTGAGCAACAAGTTAACGATGA